>Ga0164313_10000596_pt1 | contig 29733 bp, 23 predicted proteins | sample GuaBasSedimGuay4_FD_113735 | JGI IMG/M metagenome (GOLD analysis project Ga0164313, IMG submission 113735) | Subseafloor sediment microbial communities from Guaymas Basin, Gulf of California, Mexico - Guay4, Core 4569-4, 0-3 cm | ecosystem: Environmental > Aquatic > Marine > Hydrothermal vents... | reverse complement strand
ATTGAAAAGGAAGCCAAAAGGTATCGATTGAAATCAAAGGTTTTTGATGGCGAAAAATATGAGTTGACAGTTGAGATCAGAAGCAGAAAAAAGACCGATAGTCTCGTAAATAAGATAGGGGGAATTAATCATGTGAATTCAGTCGCGCTGCTTGGTTACGATGGCGATTTTGCTGTTTAGGAACCAGCAATGAATAAATCCATTTCTCCTTTTGCCAGGATTCTCATTGTAATTATTGGATTTGGATTAATTGCCGGATTCATGTTTGTTATGGTTGAATTTGAAAAGAGAATCGCAGCTGAAATTGAACTCAAGCAATTGGAAATAAAAAGCCTGAATCTGGATTTCCAAAAACAGTCAAAGGTCATTATCACGGAAGTGATGTCATCAAACTCCATGACGATTTTGGATGGCTTTGGTTCAAGTTCAGATTGGATAGAATTTTATAATCCGGGCGATGAGGCCATTAACCTCAAGGATGCGGGATTATCTACCAACATGGATGATCCCATGATGTGGGTGTTTCCGGATTTTGAGATTGGCTCAGGGGAATACAAGATTGTTTTTGCTTCGGGCTTAGACGAAGTGGACGACTCTGGGAATTTGCATTTGAATTTTAAGTTAAATGCTGAATTTGGCGAAACACTTTACTTTACATCTGCCCTTGGTACGCTGATGTCTACAGTTGAACTCCCACCGCTGGACAGTGACATCTCTTATGGGGTGGATGAAGCAGGTGCCTGGCTTTTCTTTAATCACCCAACGCCTAATGAAAAAAATGGCCTGGATGGCCAAGGGACACCGGATTTTAAGGTTTACACAGATTCCCCTTTGATGATCACCGAATATATGATCAATAATCGATCCGTGCTCTATGATGAGGATGGTGATTTTGTTGACTGGGTTGAATTTTATAATGATAGTGATGAGCCATTCTCTTTGGCACAGCTTTACTTTTCAGACGATAAAACGGATCTTCGAAAATGGTCGTTTCCCAATATAGTTATTGGGCCAAATTCATATCTGGTTATTTTTGCATCTGGAAAAGACAGGGTTACTGAAAATGTGCATACCAATTTCCGTTTATCCCAATTTGAGACCTTGGTGATTTCCACTCCATACAGTGAAATACTGGTTGAATTACCTGTCGATCCTTTAGTTGAGGATATTTCAAGAGGAGTCAAGGGTGATGAATGGGTTTATTTTTCTGAGCCTACGCCAGGAAAGGAAAACAGCAAAAAATTCAGCACAACAATGGAAATTACAGCAGAAAGAAATCCAGAATCAGGGATTATCATCAACGAATTCATGTCTAACAACCGATACGGCATATTGGATGCATACGGCAAGTCCAGTGACTGGATAGAGATATACAATCCGACAGATACTGATGTGTCATTAAAAGGATTTGCTCTGTCAGATGATGCTGCCGCCCCTTTGAAATGGCTATTCCCGGAAAGCGCCGTACTGCCTGCGGGCGAATATCTGGTTGTCTTTGCAAGCGGCAATGATGAAGTAATTAACGGAGAGTACCATACCAATTTTTCCCTCAGTACAAATGATGATCTAATACTGCTGTCAGAGCCGAATGGGGCTGTGGCCGACAGTATGGTTGTCGAGCGATTACCCGGGAATGCATCCAAAGGCAGAACAACGGATGGCGAAATTGTTTATTTCTCTGTTCCCACACCCGGCAGAATAAATGACACTCATCCGATCAATCACCTGGATTCCGAAGTTGATATCATTTTAGAAGACCTTTATATTAATGAAGTCGCAGCCTCCAAGATAAATCTTAACAGAGAGGGATATCAGGGGCTGATAGAATATATTGAGCTTTTCAACGACGGCAGCGAAAATATAAACTTATCCGGTTATTCCATATCAGTCGGTCCGGACAGCGAGTTTTTTTTTGACAATATTACTATTGAAGCAGGTAAATACTTACTGCTTCTTGCCAAAGGCGGCATACCGGCTGCCGGAGAATCAATTGTAATTGAGGATATACGCATAAACGGAGCCGGCGAAACATTAATATTAAAAGACAATACCGGCAAAATAATAGACTGCTTAGAGACCGGCTATATTTTAGGCGACTACAGCTTTGGCCGCTCGGGTGACAATAAATACAAAGAAATTTTCTTTGATACAAAAACTCCGGGAAAGAAAAACAGCGACAGAGAATTTATATCAACCTGTGCCAAACCCACATTTTCTGCAAAGGGAGGTATGGTTTCCGAAAAAAGCATTGTGGTGGAACTCAATGCTGAACCAGGAACAATTATCAAATATACGACAAACGGAAACGAGCCGACATCAACATCTACAACATACACCAAACCAATCACAATCAACGAAAACACCGTCATCAGAGCCATAGCAATAAGCGACAGCAAACTGCCCAGCGCCATAGCAAGCAGGACGTATATTTTTGATAAAACACACGACATTCCGATTATGTGTATATCCTCAGGCAACTATGGTCTGTTCAGCTATGACCATGGTATCTATGCAGCCGGCAAAGGGCATACCGACTCTGAATTTCCATTCTACACTGCAAATTACTGGTGGGATGCCGAACGCCCTGTATCAATTGAATACTATGAAACTGACGGGAAACTAGCCCTTGACTTTAATGCCGGCATACAGATATACGGAGGCTTTTCACGTGCGCTTGCACAAAAATCATTTATCATTCATATGCGTGATGAATACGGCCTTGATGAACTCTACTACCCCTTTTTTGAGGGATCTGATGTAAACATATATAAAGATTTTATATTGCGCAACGGTGGACAGGATACGCGAACGAAAATGAAAGACTATTATATTTCAAAGTGCGCTATAGAAGAAGGAAATCAAGACGCTACGAGCGGTCAGCCTGTAGCTGTCTATATCAACGGAGAATACTGGGGATTATATAACTTAAGAGAAAAAATAAATGCAGATTATTTATCATATCATTACAATCTTGACACTGATAATATTAATATTATTGCCGCAAATGGCGTTGCCCTGCACGGCAATAATGAAGACTGGCTTCAACTAAAAGAGTTCTGTATGAGCAATGATTTCACCATACAGGAAAACTACGAAAAACTCACAAATTGGATTGATATCGAAAACTTTACTGATTATATAATTTTTCAGACTTTTTTTTCAAATACCGATTCCGGCAACATTAAATTCTGGCGGGATGAATCCAAAACCATGAAATGGCGCGTATTATTTTATGATGTGGATTTATCATTACGCGATAACAGCTCTCACCTCGAAATGATAAATAGGATGTTCGGACTATCCGGTGTATATATCGGTTTTAGCCCGCATATACAAAAAGCCCTGATACAAAATCCTCAATATCTGGAATACTTTTTGCAGAGATACGCTTATTATCTTACAGAGGTTTTTACAGATGAATATCTGGAAAGCGGAATTGACAAAATTGCTGACACCATGAAAAATGAAATGGTTTATCAAACACAAAGATGGAAAGTTTACGGCTCATATGATCAATGGCTGGAAAGTGTAGAAATTTTTAAAAACAATGCGCTAGGCCGCGGCGAAATTGTTGCCGGTGAGCTGCAAAATTTTCTGAATGCAGATGATGATAAAATGAAGGAATTAATCCCGTGGTATCAGCCTGGTCAATAGAATCTCTATGCAAACTATCAAAAAGCGGCCCAAAAAGCCGCTTATTAGTTACAACCTGTTTATTAACTAATGCATTTCCTTATGGAATGCCTTTGCCTGCCCAATCCAATCATCTCTTTCCATGCGCCCCGGGAAGAATTCTAATTTATCATTAAGTGCTTCCACACCATCCATATCCAGCTTGGATAGATGATGAAAAGTGGTTATCCCGAAATCATAGAGCAGTTTTTCCATCTCAGGTCCTACACAGCTGATTAATTATAAATCGTCGGTATAGTCAAATACCATACCCTTATTGGCCTCTGCCAGCTGCTTTTCAAAGGCATCCTGATATACGGTATCCACCGATACTTTATCATATATTTCCTCACTGTATTTTTCAAAATGCAGCTGTGCAGCCTGAATTGGTTGTTAACCACCGGTTAAATCATCCTTTTTAACGACCTGAACCATACTTTTGGGGGGAGCATTGGAGAGCGGTCTTTGTTATACTACTGGCGTGGATCTCCTTGAACTTTCGTTCAGGGGATGATATCTATCTCTGAACATCAGCGCTCCTTCGCAGGTGGGTCTGTCCCTTTTGCGAGTTGAGGGAAGGACGATTCCACTCCCCAGATTTCGCTGGGAACAGCATCAAAGCTGAAAATCTGGAACAGGAAAAATGAATTCAGGGTAGTTCTGCTGGCTTAGAAATCAGAAAAGGAACCAACCATGCATCCCATTGAAGTTTCCCAAATTGCCAAATCATTCGGCGACACCCAGGCTGTAGTCGATGTTTCTTTTGATGTTAAAGGAGGAGAAATATTTGGTTTGCTCGGTCCCAATGGGGCGGGAAAAACCACTGCGATACGGATAGTGTTGGACATATTCCAGCCTGACCGCGGAAAGGTATCGATTTTGGGTGGACCCATGTCCGAAGATAAGAAAGACCGCATTGGTTACATGCCAGAAGAACGTGGTTTATATCAAGATATCCCTCTTGAACGCTGCCTGCTATATTTGGCCTCACTCAAGGGAACACCTGATCAAAAGGCCCGAAAAACACTGAATGATTATCTTGAACGATTTGATCTGGCCGAACATAAAAGCAAGAAGGTCAAAGAACTCAGCAAAGGGATGCAGCAAAAAGCCCAGATCATCAACACGCTCCTTCATCAGCCGGAACTGATTATCATTGATGAACCGTTCACGGCGTTAGACCCGCTTAACTTGCAGCTTGTGAAAGATGTGATGCAGGAACTGCGCGCTCAAGGGGTGACCATTATCATGTCTACTCACCAGATGCAGCAGGTGGAAGAACTCTGTGACCGTATTCTCCTCATCAACGATGGAATAAATGTGCTTTATGGAAATCTGGACGAAATCCGCCAGCGTTTTTCAGGACATGCTGTCATGGTTCGCACAGGAAGTAATTTGCCTGAATTGCCAGGTGTGAAAGATATTTCCTCGCACAACGGTGATTTCAAGTTGACATTGATGGAAGATACAACCCCGCAGGACGTGTTGAAAACCTTGACCGCCAGGGACATAATCCTTGAAAAATTTGAGATAGCAGTCCCGACCCTGAGTGAGATATTCATCCGTGTAATTGAGGAGGGCGATGCAAAATGAACAAGATCTGGCGAGTTGCTCTCTATGAATACAGGCGCAATGTCTTCAAGAAGAGTTTCCTCTTCACCCTGTTGAGCATCCCCCTGATGGTTGCCTTCAGTGTGGGCCTGGGTTTTGTGCTGACATCCTTGGAAAACAATGATCTTCCGGTGGGATATATTGACCAGGCTCATGTGATGGATAAAGCCATTCCAGCACCCGTTTCCGGTCAGTCAGAGCCAGTTATTTTCATCTCGTTCCAATCTGAAAATGAGGCCAGGGCATCTCTGGAAGCTCAAGAAATCCAGGCATATTATGTGCTTCCATCAGACTATCTTGAGACTCGGCGCATTGAACTCGTTTACGCCAAAAAGCCCGGTGAGAATGCTGTGAGGCAATGGTATGACTTTCTCCAGATCAACCTGCTCTCTGATCAACCAGAGGAGATTGCGTCCCGGACTGCTTCGGGGACGGATGTGACCGTACGCTCACTGGATGGTAAGCGTACCATGGCTGACAGCGGGCCCACCTTCGGCAACTTTATGCCGGTATTTATCAGCCTGGCTTTTCTCGCTTTGATTTTGATGAGCTCCGGGTTTCTGATGGGGGCTGTAGCCGAGGAAAAGGAGAATCGCACCATGGAGATCGTGGTCACCTCGATCTCACCTCTCCAGCTGATCGGCGGGAAATTATTGGGGGTTATCGCCATTGGACTGACGTTACTTGTGACATGGGGCCTGATCGTTCTTGCAGGTGTCTTGGCTGCCCGTCAAATGGGGATCGGTTGGTTTCAAGATCTGGGAATGGACTGGAGCGTTGTCCTGGCAACAGCCGCCATCGCCGTCCCGTCGTATGTGCTGGTTTCAGCCTTGATGATAACAATCGGTACCATGGTCACATCGACTCAGGAAGGACAATCCTTTAGTTCAATATTTATCATATTCCATATGATCCCTCTCTATGTCGGGGTTGCTTTTTTGAAAAATCCTGCCAATTCCCTGGCAGTCACCTTGAGCCTCCTGCCTTTTACATCATTGATGACGATCGCCATGCGAAATCTCTTTTATTCGGTTCCCGCCTGGCAGGTAGCGGTGAGTGTTTGTGTGCAAACGCTAGGCGCGTTGGGAGCAATTTGGTTAGCAAGCCGGGCGTTTCGTTTGGGGATGCTGCGCTACGGTCAACGGCTGCGTTGGCGCAGATTATTTCAATCACGGCAGCTTGGTGAGTGAGGGAGAAAACAATGAAAAAGACTTTTTTTATCATCCGCCAGGAACTCATCAATACCTTCAGCCGTCCATCTTATCTTGTAGTTGCGTTCGGTATTCCCTTGCTGGCTGTTTTGATTCTTGGTGGGGTTAAGTTAATCCAGAGCCGCTCTGGAGAAGAGGGCACAACCTCAACCAACCCTTCAGAAACATGGGAAATGGAAATCGAGGGCTACATCGACCAGAGCGGTTTGATCCAGGTCATCCCGCCAGATCTTCCGGAGGGGCATTTGATATCCTACGAGAACGCGGACCAGGCGCAGCAAGACCTGGCTTCAGGAAAGATCTCTGCCTACTATATTATTCCCCCTGATTATCTTGATAAGGGTGAAATTTCCTATGTCTTTCCGGAAACGAGACCCTTGATCGACACTGGGCAAGAATGGGTCATGAAGTGGACCTTGTTGGTCAACCTGATGGGCGGTGATCTGGAAGCAGCAGACCAGATCTGGAATCCGGTCTGGAATTTAGATGAGAGGAATATCTCTACCTCCGCAGCCCAGGGAGACCTGGATGGCAGCGAAGCATGCTCCCGTCCCGGGTCTGCCTGCGAATCGAACGATCTGATCCGCTATATCCCCTCAATTATGGCTGCCCTGTTCTTTGTTTCCTTTATGAACAGCAGCACTATGCTCTTCACCAGCATTGGCACAGAGAAAGAAAATCGGACCCTGGAAGTTCTTTTGCTGTCGATCAGCCCTCGCCAGATGCTGGCCGGAAAGACTATCGGTTTGGCTAGCGCAGGGTTGCTCCAGACCATGTTCTGGATAGGCGCGGTATTCATTATCTTCAATCTGGGTGGTTCAACGCTCAATCTGCCCGCGGAATTCACTTTTCCGACCTATATCATTGTCTGGAGCTTGATCTTTTTCGTGGGCGGATTTGGCCTTTATGCCAGCCTGATGGCCGGCGTGGGAGCCCTGGTACCCAAGATGAAGGACGCGGGCGCCGCAAATTTAATTGCTATCAGCCCCCTTCTACTTGGTTATATAGTTGGGATTATGGCACCTCTAGCTGAACTGGCCAATGCAGTTATCCCAATCATTCTTAGTATCTTTCCTTTCACGTCACCGATTGTAATGGTCATGCGTTTGACAGACAGTGTCGTGCCTTTGTGGCAATTACTTCTTTCAGTGGTTTTGCTTCTTGCCACAAATATCCTGATCAATCGGGCTACTGCTGCTATGTTCCAGGCCCAGAATTTGCTTTCAGGTCAGCCATTTTCGGCCAAACGCTACTTTAAATTGTTGCTGGAACGCAGTTGAGTTTCCTGGAGTAAGCTGATCTGGAGCTGAGTTTGCGATAGGGGTCCAGGATGGGGTATCCCAGCTCTCGCCAACGCCCATTGCGAATACCACCACCAAACGATTAACTTTATGTTTCTGCGTGCCGTTGATGATGTTGACTGTGCCTGCTGTGCGCAAACTGTTTTTTTCAGGTCATTTCCGGCACCCAGGGCGGAGACGACAGCATCCTGTCCCTTGACTGCCTGGTCGACAGGGGCAGGGTCCAACACATCTCCTGTCGCTGCTGCCAGGTGGTTGTCTTTATTTGGCATCCGGGCTGGATCCCGAACAAACGCGGTGACAGAATGCCCCTCTTCCAGAGCTTGTTTGACAATCTCAAGACCGGTATTGCCTCTGGCGCCAAAAAAACAATTTTCATTGATTGGATGCTCCTGAATACTTTCTGGGTATTTGTGCAAACACAGCACAAGAAAATCCCGGACATGTTATAACTCTGTAAGATAATCATCTGGTCAGAAGATGAGAATTATTCCAGGACTATGCCATGGCGGAGAGTCAATCAAACCCCAAACGCAAGCTGATCTGGACTGTTGTGTTTGGCTTGATCATATTTGTGATCATCGAATTTTCTTTCCAGTTCGGGACCAACGGGCAGATCACCTCGGGCGGGCGCAGCCGTAAATATCTCGTCTATGTCCCGGAATCCTATGACCCAGCCAGCCCAGCGCCGTTGGTGATCAGCATCCATGGATTTGTGCAGTGGCCGGCTCATCAGCAATCCATGACCGGTTGGAATCAATTGGCCGACGAAGCTGGTTTCCTGGTTGTCTATCCCCGGGGCACCGGTTTCCCCCTGCGCTGGAATTCCCGCCCCGATCCCGAAAACCCTGGATTGATGGAAGGTGAGATTCAGTTCTTCTCAGACCTGATCGATCATCTCGAAAATACGTATAATATCGATCCCAGGCGTATCTATGCCAATGGGATGTCCAACGGGGGAGGGATGTCCGATTTGCTGGCCTGTGAATTATCCGATCGGGTTGCAGCCATAGGCGGCGTTGCTGGTGCCTATCTCTATCCCAGAGAAGATTGCCATCCCGACCGCCCTGTCCCGGTGATCGCTTTTCACGGCCTGGATGACCAGGTCGTACCCTATTGGGGAGGTTCGTCTTCCCGTGATGATCAATTCGTGTTTTCTCCCGTGGAGGATTGGGCCGCAAGTTGGGCCGCGGAAAACGCTTGCGCCATGTCACCCTCTGAGACGAAGGTCTCAGAGAATATCACCAGACTCGATTACTCAGACTGTGAGGAAAACGTCAGGGTGATATTTTATCGGGTCCAGGGCGCTGGCCATACTTGGCCGGGGGGTGAAAAGCTGCCGGTCTGGATCGCTGGAGTTACGAATCAGGAGATCAGCTCCTCGGCGTTAATGTGGGAGTTCTTCAAGGATTATTCCCTGGAGAGATAACAGCGCTGTATTCTCGTCGTCGTTCTGGGTCAGATCCTGCTCCGCACATCCGTAAACCGCTTTTCGATGAGGGAAGCGGTTTTCTTTTATAATATGAATGATATGCGGGATACCCTCGAACCTTGAAGTCCCACATCCCAGATCCCTACACATCCCGCCAAGGAGAGAACATGGTTCTTGACCTGAAAGCTATTCGCGCCCAATTTCCCGCCTTAGGACGGCCGGCAATCTTCCTGGATAACCCAGCTGGAACCCAGATCACCCGACGGTCCCTGGACAGGATCCATGATTACCTTGTGGACTGCAACGCTAACCATGAAGGGGCCTTTGCCACCAGCCGTGAATCAGACAAGCTGACCGACCAGGCCCGCCAGGCCACGGCGGACTTCCTCAACGCAAATCGCCCGGAAGAGATTGTCTACGGGCCGAATATGACCACCCTGACCCTGCACCTCAGCCGCTCCATTGCCAGAACCCTGGAACCCGGTGACACGATCGTTGTCACCCGTCTGGACCACGATGCCAATGTCTCTCCCTGGACCCTGATCGCCGCTGACCGTGGCTGCGAGGTGGCCTGGGTCGATTTTGATGTCGAGGATGGCCGGCTTGACCAGGATTCCTTTAAGGCTGCCCTGGACCGCAATCCGAAGCTGGTGGCTTTTGGGTATGCTTCCAATGCTCTGGGTACGATCAACCCGGTCAAGAAAATGACGAAATTGGCTCATGAGGCGGGCGCCTTGGTTTATGTCGATGCTGTCCAGTACGCGCCCCACGGCCCGATTGACGTCCAGGACCTGGGGGCAGATTTCCTGGTCTGCTCAGCCTACAAATTCTATGGCCCGCATATCGGGATCCTTTATGGGAAATACGACCTCCTGGATGAGCTGATGGCTTACAAGGTCCGCCCGGCGTCTGGTCAGCTTCCCTGGAAATTCGAGACCGGTACGCCCAGCTTTGAGGGCATTGCTGGAGTATTAGGCGCGCTGGAATATTACGCCTGGATCGGGGAAGAGTATGGAGGAGAGTTCAAGGAGCGTTATCAGGACAAATTCGAGGGGCAGGCCCGAACGCTCAAACAGGGGTTGGCGGCCGTTCAAGAATACGAATATGGATTGTCCCGGAAGCTCCTGGAAACACTGGGAGAGATTCCGGGTTTGCGAGTCTACGGCCTGGATGATCCCCGGGATGTTGAAGAGCGCGTGCCAACCGTGGCGGTGAACCTGGAAGGGATCCACCCCCGCCGGGTTGCCGAGCTGCTGGATGAGAGGGGTATCTATGTCTGGGACGGCAACTATTACGCCATCTGTGTTACCGAACGGCTGGGAGTGGAGGAATCGGGCGGCATGGTCCGCATCGGGGCAGCCCATTACAACACACCAGCCGAGATCGACCGCCTGGGGGAGGTATTGAGAGAGATCAGCATCCTATAACCTCCGAGGTTGTTTTTGCGGAATCGCCGGATTTCTCTCGATGGGAGGACAAATTTCAGGCTGAGACCTCGGAGGTTGAGCGTAATTCACCTCGGAGGTCTAAACGAAAAAAATCATCTATTTGGACCACTTAAACCATCCCTTTGGAGGGAGAAAGGGATGGTCTTCCCTTGTTATACTGGCAGCATGAAAGCCCTTAAACTCCCATTCCCATATTTGAGAAGGTCTGCTTGTATATTGCTGATCTTATTCCTTACCGCATCCTTTGGGGGTGGGTGTGCCCCCAAATCCGGAATGGGTGAGGTTGATTTTACTCCCCTGAACAGGGAGGACTGGTCGGTATCAACTCCCGAGAAGCAGGGATTGGACCCCGATTTGGTGGTCAGGTTCTACAAGGATGCCGCGGAGCTGGATACGCTCTACGGCTTGCTGGTGGTCAAAAACGGCAACCTGGTGGCTGAAAGATATTTCAATGGAGGGTCGATGATCACTCCAGTTGATCTGGCATCCGTCACCAAAAGCTTCACTTCTGCTTTAATGGGGATTGCCCTGAAAAAATGTGACCTGGACGGCCTTGACCAGAATATGATCGATTTTTTCCCTGAGTATGCCGACCAGTTGGTAGATCCCCGGAAAGAAGAGATCACGCTGGAGCAGATGCTGCAGATGCGCTCGGGATACCCCTGGGAGGAGTTTACTGAGCCTTATTTTAGCGAGCTTTTCAGTTCAGGCAACTGGACACCTCATCTCGGGGATTTTCCCCTCACCAGCGACCCGGGAACCGAGTTTGGTTACAGCAACTTAACAGCCCACGCGACGGGTGTGATTGTGGCCAAAGCCTGCTCTAAGGGACTGGCAGCCCTGGCAGAAAAATACATTCTTGCTCCCATTGGTGGGAAGGTGAGCAATTGGCAGCGCGACCCGGATGGATACAATTATGGGAGTGGAAGCTTGGCTCTCACAGCCCGGGACGCGGCCCGTTTTGGATTGCTCTATCTCAACGGGGGACGTTATAAAAATGATCAGGTCATCCCGGCAGACTGGGTGGAGGCTTCCCTTGATCGCTACTCGACCGGGATATATGGTGAGCAGCTGGGGAAATACTTCCGGGATCTCGGTTATGGGTATTTCTGGTGGTCGGCCAAATCCGGAAAACATGAATTTAACTATGCCTGGGGACATGGGGGCAATTTGATCGTCCTGGTCCATGACCTGGATCTAGTGATCGTCACTACGGCAAGTAATCTGCCAGGGTTATCTGGTGAGGAATCTTGGAAGAAGGAGGGAGCGATCATTGATGTGGTGGGGAAGTTCATCAGATCCTTGCCGGCGGATTGAAATTCACCTCCAGCCCGGGTTCTAGAAATCCGTCGGCTTGTTGGTGGTCTGCCTCCATTCCAGACCCATCCTGGCAGCGTCAAACAAACAGCCCGGGGATCTCCCGGGCTGTAATTGTTTCAATCGGCGTTTATTTTTCGGGGATGCTCTGAGCGACAATCTCCAGGGCGTCGTTAATGATCTCTTCAGGGGTGTCCAGCATACCCCGGAAGCGGATGGAATGGTCGCCCGATTTCATGGCTAGCAGGCCGTTGTCGAACATGCTGTCCAGCATCACGTCCCGCTGCCGCTGGTCGGGCAGATCAAAGGCTACCATCAAGCCCTTGCCGCGGATGTTGCTGACCACGTCTCTGGATTCCGCGGCGATGCTCTCCAGCCCGTTGATCATCTTTTCGCCCACTACAGCAGCATTGTCTATCAGGTTTTCCTCTTCGATGATCTCCAGGGTTTTGGTGCAGCGCACCATGTCGACCAGGTTGCCGCCGAATGTGCTGTTGATGCGGCTGGATTCCGTAAAAACGTTGTTATCCACCTCGTCAATCCGCTTGCTGGCAATAATGCCGCAGACATGGGTCTTTTTGCCGAAAGCGATAATGTCCGGCTCTACACCATAATGTTCATAGGCCCACATCTTCCCGGTGATCCCGATCCCGCTCTGGATCTCATCAAAGATCAGCAGGAATTCATGTTCGTTGGCCAGGGCCCGAAGCCGCTGGATGAATTCGGGGCGGAAATGGTTATCGCCGCCTTCTCCCTGGATCGGCTCCAGGATCAACGCCGCGATATCCCCGGGGTATTGATTCAGGGCAGTTTTGATCTGGACGATGGCGATCTCCTCTGCTTCCTTGACACAATCCAGCACGTCTTCGGTGACCGGATAACGTAACTTGGGATTGATGATCCGGGGCCAATCGAATTTCGGAAAATACATATGTTTGCGGGGATCGCTGGTATTGGTCAGCGACAGAGTATACCCGGAACGGCCGTGGAAAGCCTCCTGGAAGTGGATCACCTTGGATCCCAGGCCGTGCAGCAACCCCACTTCGGATTCCTTGATGCTTTTTATCTGGGCAAGGTTTTTACGCACCTTCCAGTCGAAAGCAGTTTTGAGCGCGTTTTCCACTGCCAGGGCTCCGCCGCTTACCAGGAAAAGGTGCGGCATGGATTCCGGCATCACTACCTGCTGGAATTTTTCCACGAATTCCGCCATCAGGGTGGTGTAAATGTCGCTGTTCGAGGGTTTATGCAGAGCGGAAAGGGTCAGCTTCTCAAGGTAAGCTGGGTCCTTAAACTTGGGGTGATTGTAGCCCACAGCGTTGCTGGCAAAAAACGTGAAAAAGTCAATATATTCCCGGCCGGTGATCTGGTCCACAAAATACACACCATGGGACTTTTCCAGATCGAATAGGATTGAGTAGCCGTCCGCAAGCATATTCCGGGCAATTGTGTTATGGACATCAACGGGTTTCATGCTGAAATTCTCCTGATAGTGATCAAAATAAGTGTTGGGATATGCAACCCAAATATTATATTACAAAATTACCTCTATGATAAACCACACGGAGAGAGATCGGCCGAAATTTCTGGAAACCAGTATAATTATGTTTCATTAGATAATAAGGAATCTGCTTATGAAGAATATAGTGATTGAAACCCAGGATCTGACGGTATATTACGGAAAATTCCGCGGTATTCTGGATGTCAACCTTGTGGTCGAAAAAGGCGAAGTGTTCGGCTTTCTCGGCCCGAACGGCGCCGGGAAGACCACTACCCAGCGGGTTCTTCTGGATGTCTTCCCCCCCACTCGAGGAAAGGCCACCGTATTCGGCAAGGATTGCCAGCGGGAAGGTGTCGCGATCCGCAAGCATATCGGATATCTGCCGGGTGAATTGGCTCTTTATGCCAATATGCGAGCCAGAGACTTCTTTGAAATGTTTGAATACCTCCGCAAAGATAAAAAGTCCAACGGCTATTGGCGCGAGTTGGCTGAACGGCTGGACCTTGATACCAGCCGCAAGATCAGCCAGTTTTCCCGCGGCAATAAGCAAAAGGTCGGCGTAGTGGCGGCATTCATGAACAGGGCGGACCTGCTGATCCTGGATGAACCGACTGGCGGGTTGGATCCCCTGGTTCAAAAAGCCGTTCTCGAGCTGGTCAGGGAGACCAAAGCGGAGGGGAGGACAGTATTCTTCTCGTCCCATATTCTTTCCGAGGTCCAGGCGGTATGTGACCGTGTGGGCATCATCCGCGATGGCCAGCTGGTTGCTACCCGGCGCGTTGAGGATATCTTTGCTCAACGCATGAACCGGTTAACCTTGATCTTTGAAGGATCCCCTCCCTCAGAAGCCTTCCAGATGAAAGGTGTGACTGAGTTAAGGCAGGGAAAACGGAGCCTGACCCTGGAGGTGAAGGAAAACCTGCCAGCTGTGCTGGCTGCAGCCGCCCAGCATCAGGTGATGGATATTGAGACTCATAATGTCAGTCTGGAGGAAATTTTTCTGGCATACTACACCGGGGATGAAGGAGGCAGCTATGATTAGGTTACTGGTTCAGGAATTGAAATTCCGCCGTGGCGCCATCCTGGGGTGGGGACTCGGATTATGTTTCTTTCCACTGATGTATATTGGTATCTACCCCTCAGTGGCAGAGGAAATGGCGGGTTTGGCGGACCTGGAGATTTACCAGGCCATGGGAATGAACCTGGGCACTTTCGCCGATTGGGTGGCATCTATCCTGGTAATCTTTTTACCTCTGGTTGCCGCTATTTATGCCATCATCAATGGGACCGGCACCCTGGCCGGGGAAGAAGAGGATGGACGACTGGAGATGTTGGTTACCCTGCCTTTGCCGCGCTGGCAGATCCTGACCGCCAAGGCGCTGGCATTCAGCATATCCTCAGCCGTCATCTATCTGATCGTTTCTCTGGTTTCCTGGGGAGTTTTTAAGGCTATCAAGGATCAGATAGAAACCAGCCTGACAGGTCAAGATCTGTTCCTGGGGGTGATGGCCGGATGGCCGCTTGTTTTCGCAATGGGCATGCTGGCCATGTTCCTGGCTGCCTTCTGCTCTCGGCGGCGGATTGCCTCCATGATAGCCGCCGCTATTCTTGTGGTCAGTTATTTTGGCAGCAACCTGGCCGGCTCCACTCCAGTGCTGGAGCCATTTGAACCATTCTTCCTGTTCACGTACCTTGATTCCTCTGGATCGGCTATCACTACCGGCCAGGCAGCGGAGGATGTGCTGGTCCTGCTGGGGATTGGCCTGGTGTCATTCATCCTGGCAGTGATCTTTTTCCAGCGGCGCAAGCTCACCGTAGGTGCCTGGCCCTGGCAGAGGGGGCAAAATTAGCTGAAATGAACCTCAAAATGGATACCCCGTTCGCGAACCGCGTCCATAAAATCAGCCGCTGGTACGGCCACCTCCATAGATACACCCCCTGCCGGGACCTGCCCCCTGGCCTGGAAGCCCATCATGATGGCGCAGTGCCATCCGGTCAGTCGTTCCATGGCGGTGAAACCGGTTTCTTCATCGTAGGTGTCGACCAAATCCACTGTCACAGTGGTCTCTTTTCCGTCTTTTAATCCGCTTCCTACCACACGTATCACGCAAATATCGCGGATCTCTTCCGCCCTGATCTTTGGTTCCAGCAGGGTATGATACACTTCGCGGGGAATCACTTCTTTCCCGTTGACCTTAACGGCTTCTTCCGAGAAGAGCCCCAGTTCTTTGAAAGCCCGCAACCACTCAAAATGGCCCGGGTAGCGCAGGGTTTTGTTGGTGTAGTCCTGCAGCTGGCCTTCCAGGGTCCAGGGCGAGGTGGACATTCCACCTGAGGTGACGTCCGCTTCCAGCCTCCCCAGAGGAGGGAAATCAATGAACTCTGGCTCTGTAAGGGTATCCACCGGGGTGAGGACCCCGTTCCTTAAGAAAGTTGCCTGGCCGTCCAGCTCATTGGTCAGCCCATTGATGTGGAAGGTAGCCTGGTAGTTCCAGGGAGGAATCGGGTCTTGCGGCAGCCCGCCGTCAAAAATGTGCACTGAATGAGGTTCGTCAAGCAAGTCCTTGGCATAGATGGCCATGGTCACGTTCAGCCCCGGTCCCATGCCGCAATCAGGGACAATGCTCACCCCCGCTTTTGTGGCTTCCCTGTCCAGGGCTAGCTGCTGCCGCACAACGCCGGTATGCCCGCCCATGTCGCACATGCTGGCGCCCGCAGCCAGGCAGGCTTTGGTGATCTCCAGGTTGAAGTAATAGGGAACCGCACTGAGGGCAACATCCACACCCGGCAGGAATTTGTCCAGGGCAGTCCGATCGCTGACATCCAGCCCTGTCCCAGTGGCGACCTCCCGTCCGACCAAACGGTTTATCCGCTGGGCTGAGTGCTGAGCAGTCTCTTCTTTTAGGTCTGCCAGGAAGATCCTTTTAGCCTCTCCAAATTTGGCCAAGTCGTAAGCCGCTGATGTCCCTTGCCTTCCAGCGCCCAGGACTGCATAGGTATATTTGCTCATGTTTGCTCCTTCTTCTACTTATCCTTGATTTAGCTTTTCGGATCCAGCAGGTGGTTTTCAGGATGCCAGAAAAAGCTCAGTTTGAAAATTTGGCCGATCACCAGGGTCTCCGTAGAGAGGATTCCGGGAATCACCTGGATCGTGCCTGTTATGAATTTGGTCAGGTTTTCCCGGTCCCGGCAGAAAACCTCCAGAACCAGGTCATATCCCCCCAGGGTAAGGACCAGATAACTGACTTCGGGAAGGTTTTCCAGGGCTTCAGCGACTGTGTAAACCGCTCCTGGCTCGACATTGATCCCGATCAGGGCAGGTGCGTTGTAGCCTACTGCAAAGGGATCGATCACTGCGATGGTCTGCACGATGCCCTCTTCCACCAGGCTGGCGTAGCGGCTGCGGATGGTTGACTCAGCCACACCGGCTTTTTTAGCGATCTGAGTGAAGGGGGTCCTGCCGTCCTCCTGGAGGGCATTTAATATCAAATAATCCAGTTCATCCATTCCTTACTCCCTGATTGGCAAATGAATTGTCAATAATAATAGCAATTATACGCCTGAATTCGCAAAATATCAAGAATAAATATGCGAATAAAGATAAATACATTGACAATAATACCGTATTTCGCTATAATCATAGTCTGACAATGGGGATGCCGTCAGCGCTGGGGCGATTTCCCGCGGTCTTGTTGGAGCAGGGGACCGCAACAGGGAGTAAAATATGCAGCCAAAACTTTCCATTTTAACCCCAGAACAGGTCTCACAGATCATAGAAGAGGCTTTCCAGCTTCTCCTCGAGCCAGGGATCAAAGTGTTTCATCCAGAGGCTCAAACCCTGCTGATTGAAGCAGGTGCCAGCTTTGATGAAGAAAATGAAGTAGTTCGGATCCCGGAGGAAGTTGCCCGGCGAGCCTTAGCTGCAGTTCCCCGGGAATTTGACCTTTATGACCAGGATGGTGAAAGGGTCGTCCACTATGGCGGCGATGCTGTTCATTTTGATCCCGGATCCTCTGGCGTCAATGTGCTGGATGCCGAGACCATGGAACACCGGCCGGCGGTCACAGCGGATCTTGTGAAGGTCATTAAAATCGTTGAGATGCTTCCCCAATATGATGCCCAATCGACGGCCCTGGTTTGCAGTGAGATCCCCAAGGAGATCGGCGATTTGTATCGTCTTTACCTGGTGCTCCTGTATTCCCGCAAACCGGTAGTTACCGGAGCCTTTAGCGCAGAAAATACTGCACCGATGATCGATATGCTGGCGATATTTGCCGGCGGCAGGGAAGCCCTGGTTGAGAAACCGACGGCGATTTTCGATGTCTGCCCCACACCGCCTTTGATCTGGAGCAAGTTTGGCTCCCAAAACCTGATTGGCCTGGCTCAGGCCGGCATCCCGGCCCAGATCGTCTCTATGCCCCTGGCCGGCGTGGCTGCCCCGGTCACTTTGCTGGGATCCGTGGTCCAGCACGCCGCGGAATGTATCAGCGGCATGACAATTCACCAGCTGGCTCAGCCAGGCTCCCCCATTGTCTGGGGCGGCGCACCAGCGATCATGGATATGCGCCAGGGTACGACCCCGATGGGCGCGGTGGAAACCGCCATGATCGACGCGGCCTATGCCCAGGTGGGAAAATCCTTCGGCTTCCCGACCCATGCTTATCTGGGGGCGAGTGATGCCAAGATCGTCGATTACCAGGCCGGCATGGAAAGCAGCACCTCCGCCATGATCGGCGCGCTGGCTGGGATTAACATGATCTCCGGCCCCGGTATGCTGGATTTCCTGGCCTGTGTCAGCCCTGAGAAATTAGTGGTCGATGCCGAAGCCATCGCCCTGGTTAAGCGCATGCTGGAAGGCATGCAGGCCCACACGGACCCGCTGGCCGTTGGCATGTATGAGGGGATTGACTTTAAGGGTGACTTTCTCGGACAGCGCCTGACCGGTCAGCTCTTCAAAAAAGAGCAGCACCTGCCTTCCGCGGTGATCGACCGGGGGTCCATCCGAGCCTGGCAAGCGGATGGCGGGCAAGATACATTTGCACGTGCCAAGACCAGGTTGGGGGAGCTGCTGGCGGCCTACCAACCGCCAGAAATACCCTCTGGCCAGGAAGAAGAACTCACCCGAATGGTATCCGGCTTGGCTGCCAAAGCGGGGTTAGAACAATTACCGCTGCTCAAACGATAAGGTTTTTACAGGTATCCCTTACTCAAGTGGTTGTTAGGAGACAGGGAAATGGAGCCTTTGAAGGTCATTTCTGACAGTGAGATTAAGGCAATTCCTGACACCACGATCCGCGTCTTGAATGAGGTTGGTATTGTCCTGGACACTTTATAGTTGTACAAAATAGGCAGTGTGTCCCCCAGAGACTGACGTATTACAACGAGGGTGAGGGGCATTCATTTTATAGATTGAAAATCAAATTAATAGTAAAGCCCAGATAGTGGATTTCCTGGGAAAATATCTGGGAGGACAATCAACAATAGGGAGTCACAATGATAAATAAAGCCAAAAAATTACAGTCAGAGATGATCGCCTGGCGGCGGGATATCCATATGCATCCTGAGTTAGGATTTGAGGAAAAGCGTACTTCTGCGCTGATTGCGGAAAGAATGGAAGAAATGGGATACCGGGTAAAGACTGGTATCGGAAAAACAGGCGTGGTGGCGGAGCTGGGAGAAGGGAAGCCAGTTGTCGCTATCCGGGCTGATATGGACGCCCTGCCCATCCAGGAAGCCAATGATGTCCCTTACAAATCAAAGCATGACGGCGTGATGCACGCCTGCGGACATGATGCTCATGTGGCGATGGCCATGGGTACCGGCAAGCTGCTCGCTGCCGAGGAATTTCCCGGCACGGTGAGGTTCTTGTTTCAGCCTTCGGAGGAAACTGATGATGGTGAGTTGAGTGGTGCTCCCAGAATGATTGAGGATGGGGCAATGGAGGGTGTTGACTATGTATTGGGCCAACATGTGGATGCGTCAATCCGGACTGGAGAGATCGAGGTTGCTACTGAATTTGCTTCAGCCGGAGTGGATACTATGTATGCCACCATCATTGGACAGGGTGGACACGGTTCAGCCCCACACGAGGTGATTGATCCGATTTTTATCAGCGGATACGTGATCCTGGCCCTGCACGGCATCGTATCCAGGCAGCTGAAACCATCCGATCCTGGCGTGATCAGCATCGGCTCGATTCACGGTGGAGTGGCAGATAATGTGATTCCCGAGAAGGTGGAAATGATGGGGACCATCCGCTATTTCAGCCCTGAAGTGCAGGAAAAGATCCACGCCGAGATCAAGAAAGCTCTGGATATATCCCGCAGTCTGGGTGGGGATTATAAGTTGAAGATCCAGGTTGGCTACCCTCCCATGCACAATCATCCGGATGTGGTTGCGCTAGTCAAAAAAGTCGCCGGAGACCTGCTGGGAGAGGATAAGATCAATGTGCCTGAACTGGATATGGGCGCGGAAGATTTTGCCTATTTCCTGGAAAAAGCTCCCGGCGCAATGTATATGCTGGGCTGCCAGGTGGAAGGCGATACTCGCAGGCACCATGATCCCAAATTCGATATCGATGAAGACTGTTTGCAGCTCGGCGCGGCTTTGATGACTGAATCCGCCTTGCGGCTGTTGCGGGGGAGTGAATAGAAAGGACAAACACGTCAGGCCAAACCGTGGGATCAGTTAGTGGAGAAATCTAATGATGAATGATAACAACCTGGAATCGATCCATGAGAAATTTGCCCGTCTGATCTGTGAGGTCGGCCTAAATTTGCAGCCGGAACAAAAGCTGTTTATCTGGGCTAACCAGCTGGAACTTGCCCCGCTGGTGCAGCAAATCGTTAAAAGGGCTTATCAGAACGGCAGCCGGCTGGTCTCTGTGCTCTGGAATGATGAGGGGCTGGTCAGAACCCGTTTTGACCATGCTCCCAGGGATTCATTTGCAGAGTTCCCTGCCTGGAAAACCGATGCGCGATTCAAAGCTATCGAGCAGGGCGATGCGGTGTTGTGGATTGGTGGAGATGACCCCGATCTATTATCAGGATATGACTCCGAGCTAATCTCTACTGCAGGCAGAACATACGCCACACATGTAAAACCCATTTTGGAAAAGATTGCCACCAATGCTGTCCAGTGGCTGGTGGTCTGTCCTCCCACCAAGGCCTGGGCGAAGGCGGTTTTCCCGCATCTTTCTGCTGGGGAAGCGGAATTGAGTTTGTGGAAAGCGGTGAACAAGGCCTGTCGGTTGGATGACGCGAGCCCTGAAAATTCCTGGAAGGAAAATCTGGATGAATTAGCCAACCGCGGAGCCTATCTGACTGCGAAGGGATATGATGCCCTGCGGTTAAAAGGTTCGGGGACCGATTTATTGGTAGGGCTCCCGCAAGGACACATCTGGATAGGCGGTTGGGATATGACCTCGGGCGGGGTCAGGTTTTGCGCCAACATCCCCACGGAAGAGGTGTTTACCCTGCCGCACCGGGAGCGGGTTGAAGGCACTGTCCGGGCCACCCGTCCACTCAGTTTCCGGGGAAATTTGATTGAGGATTTTCAATTGACATTTAAAAAGGGCAAGGTAGTGGAAATCTCAGCGGGTACAGGTGAAGAGGCGTTAAAAGGATTATTGGAGACCGGCCCTAATGCTTCTTATCTGGGTGAAGTCGCCCTGGTCCCTCACCAGAGCCCGATCTCCAGGCAGGAGTTGGTATTTCTGAATACGCTTTATGACGAAAATGCTTCCAATCACCTGGCGCTGGGCAATGCCTACCGGGTCAGCCTGGAAGGTGGTTCCGAGATGTCGGAAGAGGAATTTATGGCAGCCGGCGGAAATGAAAGCCTGGTCCACGTTGATTTCATGTTCGGCTCCGGGGAGATGGATGTGGATGGCGTGATGGCGGACGGCAGGAGCGAGCCGGTGATGAGGGCAGGGGAGTGGGCCTTTGATTGATAACACCGTAATTTTTCGTTGGTGACTTGTTGATAGGTGGTGATTCGTCCTGAATTGCAGTATCACTGAGGGCAGAAATTTTCTTTCTGCCCTCTCATTCTCCTACAGTAGAAGTATTCCTTGCAGTGGCTCTTTTTCTTTCCGAATCCACCTCCTTTGGCAGGCTTGGCCGAGAGCACCCCGCTTGGCTCCAGTAAATTATGATTAGTCCCGAAAACCGGGATCTTCAGGGGTGGGCCAGGAGCCTATCGCCACGCGCATCATGTCCTGCATGATTTCCTGGATGAGCGGTTCAAAGCTTCTCTTGGCAAGGTCGATCCTATCGGCGGGCTTTTCTGGCAGAGGCACAGTATCAATTGCTACACTATACTGTTTCTTAAATACCCTTTTCTCCATGATATGCTCCTTTTATGAGATTGGAAAATGAGGAAATAAAAATGGAACACTGCCTGCCATCTGCGCAATGTTCCATGAGTTCTTGTCGAAAAGTATAGAATTTGTGCCTGGATCTATTCTTTATAATATCTTTATAGCATTTTCAACTTGTGGAATCAAGAGGGACCATTCCAAGAATGGCTTGACATCCTCTTTGAGATTGATAGGATTAGGAAAGGCAGGAGTCATGTCAATTTCCAGAAGACAATTCACCTCTGAAGATGTTCAGGCTGTTGGTAATTTCCCGGTATCCCACTATCAACCGGAAAATCGGGATGGCAATTGGCTGCGCCCATCCTGGGATTATATGCACAGCCACCCTAATTTGGATCGCATCGGGTTTGGGAGGATAATAGGGAGATCGTCGGCGTGACTCACTACGAGAGCATGCCCGGGAAAATGAGGGATAAACAACCATCATAAATTGAGAGAGTTGTACTCGGTCCCAGAAAGGATTCCTGCCCATATCGGGTATTTTTAGAGCTTGATTTGTACTTATAGACACCTGGTAATACCAGTGGTATGATATCTATCACCACAGGTATTACCAGTGTTCTATGAGGAGGTTCTTATGCAGGAAAAACAGGAAGAGCGGGCAACCGACCGGGCGGAACGGTTGTTGATCGAGGGTATTGTCAGGGGGCTCTATCCACCTAATTCTGATCTGCCGGGCGAACGAACCCTCAGCAAGGAGATGGATCTGGCCCGGCCTGCTCTCAGGGAGGCGATGCAGCGATTAAGCAGGGATGGCTGGCTGGACATCCAGCAGGGGAAACCCACCCGCATTCGCGATTACTTAAAAGACGGAAACTTGAATATACTCACCGGGCTGTTGAAGGCGGATCCGGATCTGGTGCCCAACCTGGTGCCGGATCTGCTGGAAATGTGGGAGCTGCTGGCGCCCCGTTATACGGCATCTTCCGTCCGCCGGGCACCAGGGCTGATTCTGGATCTGCTGGATAGTTTCAACCGCATAGCCGATGATCCTGAGGTCTATGCTCTGAACATGTGGCAGCTGCACCATATGTTGATCGCCTATTCTGACAATCTGGTTTACGGTTTGATCTTCAACACTTTTAAGGATTTTTATCAGCAGCTGGCGAAATATTATTACAGCAATCCGGATCACCGCCAGTTGGCTCGCGACCTGTGGTCAGCCCTTGTTGAACCGATTGAATCCCTGGATACAGAAACAGCGGCTGGTTTAATAAGCTCTTTTGTGAGCAATACCAGAGATTTCTGGCAGGACATTACCTTTGATCAATATCAAAAGGAGGTGCTGGAGGATCCCCCAAAGACTAAAACCAAAAAGAAAAAGGACCAGAAAAAAAAGACCAAATAAACGAGCGAGTGCCCGGCTGGCGATGGTGACGCATCGCTGAAGGCGGTACCTGCCGGACACTAGTTCACCGCCCGTGAACATGACTGCACCTAGTATAACAGGAGGAATTCCAGGATGGAATCCATCACTTCTCAAAAATCATCTCGATTCAAGCGCTCCCTCCGCGTGGTGGGGGAGGTGCTTTCCCAGCTGTTGAATGTCCCATTATTATCTGGTGCCTTGGTGACCTATATATTTTTCAGGCTGCCAACGGATATACCCAACCGGCTGACTGGTTTTGGTTGGGCTTTGCTTTTTATCAGCCTGATCCCCCTGGCCAGCCTGCTTTTTTATATTCCAGGCAAAGCCCGGGATTGGGCCAGGACCATCAAACGCCAGCGAACCGCCAGTTTTGTGTTAATGATCATCAGTTACCCACTTGGTTTTCTGGTCCTGCGGCTAACTGCTGCCCCAAGGATTTTTGAGGCGATCGCGGTCAACTATACCCTGATCACCCTGGGGCTGATCATCTTCAACTTGGTCCTGCGCTACAAAGCCAGCGGGCACGCCGCGGGTGTGGCTGGACCGGTGGCGGCCATGCTTTATTTTCTGGGAATTCCGGCCGTGCCTCTGATCACCCTCATCCCTTTGACCATCTTTGCCAGGATCGCTGCCAAAGGGCACGATTTCTGGCAGCTGCTCACTGGTTCGATCATGTCGGCTGTCATTACGTTGCTGGTCCTGTTCCTGTATGGATTTGCACCCTTCAGCCCTTTCCAGTGATAGGGGGAATGAAAGAGCACACTTACCTGGTGAGCTCTTTCCATATTTCATGCTTCAGTTATCTGGAATAAATGGGGCTAAAAGGTCCTGATAGTTCACAGACGCTCAAGTTGTCGAAATACAGCATAGACCCTTCTTCTAGGGATTCTCCTAATCCTATCCCTATAGTGCCAGCAGGCAAGGGGTTCGGATCTAGATAAGCAAATATCTCCTTACCATCCAACCATATCCTCAGCATTCCTTCATAGGTTGAGATTTCTATTTGATGCCAGATATCGTTTGTGATCCAATAATCTCCCCCCTGTAAGACTGCTTCCGGGAGCGGGTAGGTATAACGGATGAAATGGGTTCCGTGATGCATAAATCCGAAGCTGTAATCCGAGCTGGTCACCAGCCCACGTTCTTCTTCATAAGGATCGTTATTGGAATGCCAGAGGAATATTGGTTGGGTATTGCCAGTAGATAAAAAATTGACCCTGAAGACAGCGTCCGGGAAGATCTCCCCTTGAAATGTCACCACTGTTCCGTTAATCCCTGGATTTTGAGCTAACAGATTTCCGGATTCTTCAGGATCTGGAACGATATCCCAATTCTGAGCCCTGAATTCGATCTCTGGCCAGCCCTGGGCCTGGCCATCCTGGAAATCTTCCAGATATAAAAACCGCTCTCCCGGCAGGCAAGTCTGTTCAGATGTAATGGTGTAAGGATCATGTTCCGCGGAAGAGTAGGTTGGATCGTGCTGCTCAGAGGATGTTTCGCCACAGATCTTCCCTGTCGAACTTAAGTTGATGATCCTATCAAGCCAGGCTTGAAACTCTGGATCAACTGGCACGCAAAGATTGGTCTTGGCAAAATTGAACACACTGGGATCCAAAAGGGTCAAACTCACTGGTAAGGTTCCCTCAAATTGGTTATCACCCAGTCCTATCCAATCCAAATGGGGTATAGTACCTACCTCCTCGGGTAGGGAACCTGAAAAATTGTTATGGCTAAGGTTTAGAAAATTGAGTTTTTTCAACTGGCCGATCTTGGGGGATACTTCACCACTTAAGGTTAGATTGGCCCACAGATCAAGGCTTCTTAATTTAGTGAGATTATATATCTCGTCTGGGATAGAACCGCTTAAATTGTTTTGTGACAAGGACAATTCAGATAAGGTTAACAGATTTCCCAGCTGAGGGGGAATAGATCCCTGGATCAATGTATCCTCAATGATGAGTCTAACTATCTTGATCAACTCCCCCAATTCGACTGGCAGTGTACCGCTCAGAAGGGACCCTCCTTCACGAGCGGATGAGAGGATTAATCCCTCCAGACTGTGCAGATTACCAATTTCCGGAGGGATCTTCCCACTGATCTCAAAGTTTCCCTCAAGATATAGGATTTCGAGACCGGAGAGATTCCCGATCTCAGGAGGTATTGACCCTTTCAGCGTATTGTTAGATAGGTCAAGCACCTTCAGAGAAGGAATATCTCCCAACTCCGGAGGTAGGATCCCATCGAGATTATTATCCGGCAAGCGGAGTTCAACGATAGTGTCACCCTGACAGGTGACCCCGAACCATTCACAGGGAGTACTTTCCTCCATCCAGCCCTGATTTTGGGTCCAATTAGAACCCTTAGTTTGGTTATAAATGGCTGCCAGGGCTAGATTAGGATTTTCTCCTTCCAGATATTTTTCAACTTCAGGGGCTAATTGAGCTGTTGCATGGATTTCTTCAACATCTGTTAAGATTTGGGTGAGCGATTTTTCTTCAGGGGGTGAGATACCTGGAGTTTCTCCATCTTTCCAGATCAAGACAATGAATCCGATCAGGACAAGTAGTGATATCATAGCAGATCCGATCACCCAGAACCTGAGATAGGGATTGCTTTTTGGGCTCACTTCTTCTACTGCAGGAATCGCAGCAGAAACACCCGAGGGAATAATCAAGATTTCATCCTCGCCTTCAGTTGTTTTCCAGTCTTTGATCCTCTCGAAAAGGGCAGTGGTTTCTGCAGTAGGCAGGGCATCAAACTCGCTGGCCAGCATGGATTTGCAGACCTGGAACTGTTTCAAGGCAGCACTGCGTTTACCTCTAGCCGCCAGAAGGGAGATCAACTTCCTGTGGCTTCTCTCACTCCAGGGTTCCAGCTCCACCAGGGCCTTTGCATAGGAAGCTGCATTTTTATACTCTCCCCGTTTTTCATGGCAATCAATCAAATTATTGAGGGTATCTACCATTAATCTTCTGTAGAACTCCCTTTTGGTGAGTGCCCACTCATTAAAATCCGGGCTGTCGGGTAGGTAAAAATCACTTAAGAATTCGTCGCGGTATAGTTCGGAGGCCTTGAAAAGGCTTTCAAGGCAAGTATCACAATCAGATAGATTTTCATGATTGTGGGTTTTCGTTTTCTTATAATGGTTCTCTAGTTCCAGGGCATCAATCCAGTGGGAGCTTCCAGCATTAAACTGCAGCACCCGTTTGCTGGAGATAAAATAGTGTGTCTCTGGATCTTTATCCTGGAGGGCTTTTTTAAGCTGGGAAAGGGCTTGTTTCAGGCTGTTCCTGCTGAACCCTGGGGGATTTTCAGGCCAGAACATCTCTGCCAACGCTTCACGGCGGTGGGCGCGGTTGGACTCGACAGCCAGATAGAACAGGAGGGCACGGGCTTTTTCCGCACTCAAGTTGTCCATTGGACTGCCATTCAAACTTACTTCGGTTTCCCCCAGAAGCGATAGGGTTAAAACCATGGAGAGACTCTCCGGTCCCCTTTGTGGTCAATCTTTTCCCTGATTTACATCATAGCATAGAAATTTTGTCGATTCTAGCCCCTTCATAACGGTTAAATTACGCTCCAATTACGATCCCTTTACAGGGGTTTTATATGATGGAAGCAGGAAGTTATGAAAACAAAGAAAGAGATCTCTTATTCCTATCTACTCAGGATCTGGGTCGAGCCAAACGAGGATGATACCTGGCGCTTTTCCCTGGAGGACACCCGAACAGGAAAGAGGCACGGATTTACTACTTTGGAAAATATTTGTGCTTACATCTTAAAGATCACACAACAGGATCAATGTTCTATTAATAACGATCAATCAGGAGAGTACAGGGAGGGAGTATAAATAATTCCTAATTCGTCCGGATAATAGAAATGGAGGAGAACATGTTTAATAAATCTATCAATATTTGCTGCATTTTGGTCCTGGTAGGGATTGGAATGATCAATACAACCCCTTCTGCCCAGGCCCAGGAGCTGCCGGTTTTCCATATCGCACCGGATAGCGGCTATGCCTGCAGTTCCAACTGGGCGGTCTATGTCGACGTTACCTTTGTTATCAAGGATCTTGGTGGAAACATCATACACCAGGAGACGCTGGAAACCCATCCTGCCTGGTGGGATCAGACAAATGGGGAAGCTTGTTTTGGTTTTGAGCCGGGGTTGGTCCAACCTGGTATGGTTGTCAGCATGACGGATGGGACAACAACCAAAGAAACAACGGTCAAGGAGCTCAGCTTTGATTCTGTTGCATCAGATGGTACTGCTTCTGGAACAGGGCCTGCAGGAGAATCTGGTTATCTTTGCCTGGACTGGGGTAGTGAGTGTCAGTGGATCACTGTATCCGATTTTGGAGATTGGAATGGTTCACTCTTGGGATACATCCCGGAAATATCAGACCTTTCTGACGCGCATATAAAGATCGCTGATGGGGATGGGGATGAAACTGTCGCATATTACCCAGTACCCCTTTCGCCCTGGATCCTTGTCAACCCGGAGGAAGGGGTAGCACTCGGCCTCAACCTGCCAATTGGTGCTGAGTTCACCTTGACTATCTCAGACCCTCCCTGGGTGGAGACCTATGATGCGATATCCGAAGAGGATATGTGGAATCCGGGTTATGGATTTGTCTGGTTTGAATTGGATCTGTCTCCCGAGCAGCTGCATCCAGGAGTGGTCGTCAGTTTGGATGGCGGGGAGGTCAGCAAAGGGGTCGTGATCGTACCCCTGTCCTTTGATGGGATCGATCCGGTATCTCTGATTGCCTCCGGAGTTGGGCCTGCAGAAGGGGAAGGTCATGCTTGCCTGGGATTCCCGGAGATGGAATATTGTGAGCCGCTGGTCCTGGATGCCGGGAGTTGGACTGCAGATTTCAGTATATATGAAATGGATCTTGAACAGCTGCTGGACGCCCATGTGGTGATCTGGGATGGGGATGGGGACGAGATCAGAGCCAACTTGTACGTCGAACAGCCTCCACCCCAGCCGGCTATTACGGTCCATCCGGAACACGGCTGGGTCGGTGGGATCAATTGGACCATCGATGTGCTGGTCACATTGACGATTGACGATGATCAGTATCCCGGGAACGGGTATATCCATCAAGAAAGCCAGATTGCTTATCCTGCAGGATGGGATCCAAATGTGGGTGAAGTATGGTTTGATCTTTTGTCGTTAGTTGATGATCTTCAGCCAGGGATCTTTGTATCGCTGAGTGATGGGTTTGACACCAAAATGACAGAGATCGTTCCGCTGAGTTTTGATTCGGTGAATACGAACGATACCCCGGGATTGGCATCCGGCATTGGTCCACCATTTGGAAAGGGTCATGTCTGTCTTGATCATTACTCGGGTTGCCTGCTGATAACGGTACCTCAAGATGGGAACTGGAGCGTCTACTTCGACTGGTATGATCCGGAAATGGATCTTAATGACGCCCATGTCGTGATCTGGGATGGGGATGGGGATGAGACCATGGCTAATCTTCCCCAGGAAGAGCCTGATATGGTCAGTATATGGGCCTATCCCCAGTTCGATCAAATAGATGGAAATGGATTTCCGATGGGAGAAACCATTACTCTGGTGGTCGATGATGATCTGATTTCTGAGAATGGCAATCTTTACATCACTACGGCAGAAGCTGTTCCGTTCTCTGAGGAGGAACCGGATGTCTCTCTGGTCACTTTCTTCCTGGATGGAGCCTTTGATATTCTTCCCGGCCAATACCTGATCATGTTCTATGAAGAGTTGTTCCAGGTGCACCAGGTGATCGATTTCAATATCATGGTTGTGGACCTGGCAGGTGATGAGGTGCAGGGATTGGCTCCTGCTGGAAGTTCTGTGGAAGTCTGGCTCGATTGGAATGAGATGATCTTGGCTGAAGCGGATAGCAGCGGATATTGGACTGCCGATTTCAGCGGGATGTGGGATATTATCTATGGGGATAAGATAATCACCGGGATCTTGGACGAGTCGGAAAATGGAACTTGGAAATTCTGGTTCCACCCTCCGATTGCTGGAGCGGATGCTTATTCCACGAATGAGGACCAACCCCTAATGGTGGATGCGCCAGGTGTTTTGGCCAACGATATTCACGCTGTTCCAGTACCTCTTGAGGCTGAGATGACCACGGGAGCCGCGCATGGATTGGTAGAACTGAATCCTGATGGATCGTTCAGCTTCACACCGGATCCGGATTTCTTCGGCCAGGACAGCTTCAGCTACCTGGCTAAGGATGATTGGGTCCAGTCCCAACCAGCGATTGTGACCATCACTGTCGATCCTGTCAATGACATTCCTGTTGTAGCCCTTCCCTCTGCTTTCTCGATCAACGAGGGGCAGAATTTCCTGGGATCTGGCAGCTTCTTTGATCCGGATCCGGAGACCTGGACGGGCACAGTAGACTACGGAGATGGTTCTGCCCCGCAAACTTTATCCCTGACAACCCAGCAAAGCTTTGATCTGGCCCACGATTATCTTGACAGTGGTGT
>Ga0164313_10000595_pt1 | contig 29742 bp, 30 predicted proteins | sample GuaBasSedimGuay4_FD_113735 | JGI IMG/M metagenome (GOLD analysis project Ga0164313, IMG submission 113735) | Subseafloor sediment microbial communities from Guaymas Basin, Gulf of California, Mexico - Guay4, Core 4569-4, 0-3 cm | ecosystem: Environmental > Aquatic > Marine > Hydrothermal vents... | reverse complement strand
CGGCTGAATGAAGCATGAATGGCGCTGTTTACAGCAGAGAGCACCGTACCTGTGGTGAAAGGCTTGGGGATGTAATCCATAGCCCCCATTCTAAGAGCAGCTTTTGTGCTCTCTATGGTAGCGAAACCGGTGATAACGATCACCGGCAGAAAAGGGTGCTTTTTCCCCGTTATTTCAAGGATCTCAAGCCCGGATACATCGGGGAGTCTTACGTCAGTAATCAAAAGATCATAACCGTTCGATTCCCGGAGCATGCGAAGCCCGTCTTTACCGCATTCGGTTGTGTCGCAAATGTATCCGGAAAGCTCAAGCGTTTCCTTCAGAAAAGATCTGATATGCTTTTCATCATCGATTACCAGTATCCTGTTTTTCTTCGTATTATTGTGACTCATATTGTTAATAACGTAACATAATCCCGATGGATGTCAATATTTTGACGAACAAAAGAGAATCTGCATCAGATGTGCTGACTGTTCTTGCCCTGCTTTTCTCCATTTCCTTCCTGGTGTCCTGTGGAGGAGAACCGGAAGAAGGAGAACTGATTATCCGGGCAGAGGATATCACCCGGGCCGATTCTACCCGGACAGCTGACTCTCTTTCACCTGCGGATACCCTGGGACCCGTAGTGTCCGATACGCTGCCGGAACCGGATTCAGTAACCACGCTGATCCCGGATATCTCTGCACCTGACAGTACTTCAGCGATCGAACCCGATTCGGTAGAATGCCCGTGGGAGAGAATCGCTGTGCAGATCAATGGCTCCATATATGCAAGCCTGCAGGATAGAGTAGCGGAACCGGATATTCTTGGAGCACATATCGTAAGGTGTATGTGGTGGGACTCCGATCCATGGAATGGTATGAATGCGGGGGACTCTCTTTACGTGCTGATAGGAGAGACAGGAAGGGAGAACCAGGTGATCGCGTTGAGATATGTTCCGAGGGAAGGGACCTCTAACGCTGCTTTTTCGGTTTACAGTTTCAGAATGAGCGGGGACAATTACCCTTCCCACTATTACTCCGATGGAACCGAAGTGATGAAACAGCTCAATTTCATGCCGATAACAACGTTCGAAGAAATGACCGGTCCCTGCGGTGAACCCAGAGGGGATCACCATCATACAGGAGTTGATTACAAAGCCCCGGAAGGAACTCCAGTCCGTACATGCAGAGGTGGTTCAGTAACCAGAGTGAACTGGAATCAGGATTACAACGGCTTCTGCGTTGAAATCGAAATCGGCAGCGGGTATACCGAGATATTCCTGCATCTTCAGGGAGTAGCCGAGGGTATCAGTGCGGGAACCGCAGTTGAAAAGGGTGTGATCGTAGGATATGTAGGTAACACAGGGGTAACATCCACTGCAGCGCACATTCATTATCAGATAAACGATGAAAACGGGAACCCGATAGACCCCTACCTTTTCTACAGCTCTCACAGGCGACGGCTCTCTGCTTCGGATATGGCTGCATTCAGCACCTTTCGGGACAGATGCGATGCCTGGCTAAGAGTGATACCCGAATAGAACGGTGAACGTGCGTCCTGAAGGTATTCGGAGCCCCTATACTTCCTGTTTTGCCGGCGGATGTATATTATTGTGAATTACACCAAATGGAAACATGGGCTTAAACTTTCGCTTTCTGGAGAGAAATGACAGCAATTCTTGGTATAAATTGTTACAAGCATGATGCGGCTGCTGCTCTTCTTCTTGATGGAGAACTGGTGGCGGCGGCAGATGAGGAAAGATTCAGACGGATCAAACACTATCCGGGGTATCCCCAGAAGGCCATTGAGTATGTGCTGGAGGAAGCGTCGATCGGACCTGATCAGATAGACCGTATCGCTTTCTATATGCTTCCCTCTCTCATAGTCCGGGAGAATATCGCTTACAGCAGGCATTACATCCTCAAGAGAGGGGGAATCCATTTCCTTCTTTCCCAGCTCAACGGTGCCCGCAGGATGAAGAACATAGGCAGAACAATCCTCTCTCACCTCGGAGCAGGGCTTGCAGCTCCGGTCAGCTTCATAGAGCACCACAGGGCGCATGCTGATGCAGCTGTTTTCTTCTCCGGATTTGATAACACCGCAGTTCTGACAGTAGATGGTGTTGGAGAAAGGGAAACAAGTATTCTGGCCAGCTACGTAAACAACAGATTCGATATCCACACTTCCTCAAGGTTTCCGGGCTCTCCCGGGATCTATTACAGTGCAATCACCAGACACCTTGGATTCATTCCGGACAATGACGAATACAAGGTAATGGGACTGTCCAGCTACGGAGAGCCGGAGTATCTCGATGTTTTCCGGAAAATAATCAACAGCGACAAAGGTAGAATAAGTGTAAACACCCGGATGCTTGATCTACACAGAGGAGTACACGAGGCGTGCTTTTCCCCGTCGGTCCTCAAGGCAATAGGACCTCCAAGAAAGCCCGGATCTGAAATAACAGATCAGCATAAGAACATAGCCTGCTCCGCCCAGAGGGCTCTCGAGGAGACAGTGCTTTCAATGGCACGTCATCTGAAGGATATTTCCGGAATGGACAGACTGGTGATCTCCGGAGGAGTCGCCCTTAACTGCGTGATGAATGGTCTTATTGAAAGAGAGGCCGGTTTTCAGGAAGTCTACCCCTTTCCGGCATCACATGATGCGGGGACATCTATAGGGGCTGCTCTTCAGGTCCACAGGAAGTTCTACCCGGAAATACCGCTGGTAAAACCGGAGGGTGTATTTCTCGGACCTTCCTTTACAGAGGAAGAGATACTGGATGTTATGCGGATGGCCAGATTGTCATGGGAAAGGCCCGGGAACCTTGCGGACAAAACTGCTGAGCTGATAGAACAAGGTAAGATAGTAGCATTGTTTAACGGTAGAATGGAATTCGGACCGAGGGCTCTCGGGAACAGATCGATCCTTGCAGATCCCAGAAGAAGTGATATGAAGGATATTGTGAACAGTGTTGTCAAGCACAGGGAACCCTTCAGACCCTTCTGCCCCAGCTGTCTTGAAGAACATGCGGGAGAGTATTTTGAAGGCTGTGGAAAGGCTCCCTACATGATCAAGACCTATCCCGTTTTCCCCGAAAAGATACAGGAGATTCCCTCCGTCACCCATGTTGACGGAACGGCGAGGGTCCAGACTGTTTGCCGGGGAACAAATCCGTTCTATTATGATGTTATAGATTCGTTCTACAGAAGAACAGGAGTTCCTGTTATTCTTAACACTTCATTCAACATCAGAGGTGAGCCTATTGTCGCGGCGCCGCTTGATGCTGTACGATGTTTCTACGGAACCGGCATAGATGCTCTGGTCATGCCTCCATTTCTTCTTTTGAAGAAACCTGCGGAAGAATAACTCTTCAGGCTCTTCTCGCTGGAAAGGAATAATATTGATTACTGCTCTCGGAAGAGGCACAGTACTTATCGCCGATGAAGATACGGAAAGGGCTCAGAGTCTCAAGAACAGAGTCTCCTCCATGGGTTACAGCGCCAGTATACAGCCCAATGCCAGAAAGACCCTCCGTAAGATAAGATCACGGTCGGTGAACGCTGTCATTATTTCCGCAAGTATAGGCGACATGAATATTTCCGGTTTTCTTGAAACCCTGCGTAAAGCTAACCTTGCCACCGGAATAGTCATCTACGGGAAGAACATAAGCGCCGAGGACGCCATAAGCTGGATGAAATCCGGGGCGGTGGATGTTATCCTTCAGATAGAGGGAGAACAGGCACTTAAATCGGCTATTCAGAGGGCGTTCTCATTCTCGATTAAATCCATCGAAAGCAGGTCTTCTTCCCAGTCAAACGGGAAAGAAGACATCCCTCCACTTCTTTACCGGAGCCGCATCATGGGGGAAGTTGTAAAAAAAGCCGGCAGGGTTGCTCCTGTGAAAGTCACGGTGCTCTTAACAGGGGAGAGCGGGACCGGCAAGGATGTTCTCGCGAAACATATTCATGCCCTCAGCGGAAGAACGGGAGCTTTCGTTGCGCTTAACTGCTCTGCAATACCCGAAACTCTTCTTGAAGACGAACTCTTCGGGCATGAACGGGGAGCATATACCGGAGCTGATAGGTCAAGGGAAGGAAAGTTCGAAGCCGCTTCCCATGGAACTCTGCTTCTGGACGAAATAGGAGAGATACCTCCGGATGTACAGGTAAAACTGCTTCGTATCCTTGAGGAAAATGTTGTCACCAGGCTTGGAAGCAATCAACCAAGACCTGTTGATGTAAGGCTGATAGCAGCAACCAACAGCGATCTGAAAGCGGCCGTCAGGAAGGGTACATTTCGAGAAGATCTCTATTACCGCCTGAAGGTGATAGAAATCCACCTGCCGCCACTTCGATCCAGAAAAGGTGATATCCCCATGCTTGCCGTGTCATTCCTCAGAGGGGCTGCGGAAAAGCATAACCTTCCTTTGCCGGAGATAACCTCGGCAGTGCTCGAACGCCTTTCGGCATTCAGCTGGCCGGGAAACGTACGGCAGCTGCGGAACCTCATGGAAAGTCTTCTTATCATATCCGGAAGTGTGATAGATATTGCAGACCTGCCGCAGGAGATAGCGGATCTGCCTTCCGGAGAGACACAGGAGCTCCATACAGAGCTGCCGGTATCCCTTGAAGAACTGGAACGGCTGGCTATTGAAAAGACACTTGAGATTACAAGAGGGAACAGAACGAAAGCGGCGGAGCTTCTGGGCATAGGACGGCGGACACTTCAGCGCAAGCTTAAGGAAATGTAACATATCAATCAGCGATCTGAATAATTCAATCTGGAGGTTTTAATGAAAGTAATAAGAACCGGGACTCTGAATTCCCGTTATTACAAGTGGGGGGCACTTGTGCTTGTTGTGTTCCTCTGGGTCATTCTAGGCGGCCCCTTCTACATAGTCGGTCCCGAGGAGGAGGGCGTGGTACTCACTTTCGGAAGGTACACCGCAACCACTCCGCCTGGATTTCATTTTAAATGGCCCTGGCCCGTACAGATAGTCTACAAGCCGCCTGTGAACATTGTTCAGAGGATAGAAATAGGCTTCAGAACTCTTTCGAACAACCCTCCGAGCTACATCAGTTTCACAAACGATAAGGATATGCTGGCCGAAGCGCAGATGCTTACCGGGGATGAGAATATCATCGATTGCGCCATTACGGTTCAATTCCGGATCGGCAGCGCTACGGATTACCTTTTCAATGTCCGCGATCCGGAGGAAACTCTTCGGGATATCGCCGAAGCCAGCGCACGGCTTATCATAGGAGATAATGCGATAGACGCGGTGCTTACAACCGGAAAGCTTGAAATCCAGAACCGGATGATGGATATGATCCAGAGTATTTCGGACGAATACCGTATGGGAGTTAATGTCATCGCCGTTCAGCTTATGGACGTTCAGCCTCCCCTGCCGGTCTCGGCTGCCTTTAAAGATGTTGCCACCGCAAGGGAGGATATGCAGGCCTATATAAACGAAGCTGAGAGTTACAGGAATCAGCGGATACCGCAGGCCCTCGCGGACTCCGTGTCGCTGGTAAACTCGGCGATGGGTTACAGTGCAGGCAGGGTCAATACTGCAATTGGAGAGGCATTCAGGTTCACAGCTGTCGCGGAGGAGTACAGGAAAAGCCCCTACGTAACAGCGACAAGGCTTCATCTCGAAACTCTCGCAACTCTGCTTAACTCGGCAGTGGTAACGGTAGTAGATGAATCCGCGGGTGCGCTGACTCACTACAACCTTGTTGGAGGTGTAGAATGAGACGCATCAAACACATGCTTTACGGCATAGCGGCACTCTTCCTTCTTATGGTTGTGCTGGGGGCATTTTTTACGGTGAACGAAATGGAACAGGCGGTAATACTCCAGCTTGGAAACCCCATCCGTGTGATAGTAGGCGATAGAACGCCAGAGCAGATGGCAGATCTTCAGGCATGGATTGATATCAATACTCCGGGTGTCGCTCTGAGCCAGGGAGCCGGGCTCTATTTCAAGATACCCTTCCTTCAGCAGGTAGAGATATTCGATGACAGAATTCTCGAATATGATGATCCGCCCGCAGATGTTGTTACCAAGGATAAGAAGCATATACAGGTAGACTGCTACGCCAGATGGCGGATTGAGAACCCCCTTCTGTTCCTGCGGAGGGTAAGGACCGAGAACGGCGCTCTCTCCCGGCTTGATGACATAATCTATTCGATGATCCGGCAGGAACTCGGAAACAGCAATCTTATCCAGATAGTCAGAAGCACAAATGACCCCATCGGCCTCGGGGATTACGTGAGGCTTGTAAATAATGTAACCTACTCGGATACGCTTGAGGATTTCGAGATTGATGAACAGGGTGAGATCCGCGAAACGATAAGACTTATCAGAATGATACCATCTCAGGGAAGAATAGCCATACTTGAGAGGGTAACATCGGCGTGCAGGAGTATGGCGGAAGACTACGGTATTTACATCGTGGATGTCCGCATCAAACGCGCCGACCTTCCTGAAGAGAACCAGGCTGCAGTCTTCACCCGTATGCAGGCGGAGAGGAACAGGATCTCCAACCGCTACAGGGCGGAGGGCAGAAGAATGTCCGAAGTCATAATTGCCAACACTGACCTGCAGGTTGATTCTATAACAGCCATGGCGAACATGTCCTCGCTCACCATAAGGGGAATAGCTGACAGTACCGCCGCAGCAATTTATGCTGAAGCGTTCAACAGCTATCCTGAGTTCTACAGTTTCATCCGATCCTTAGAGGCGCTTGAAACCATCATAGGAGGGTCAAGCAGCATTATTGTAGGAACTGAAGGTATTTTCGAGTACATTGTTTCAGAACCGGGCGCATTTCTATAGGAGAGGCTAAATGGGTGACGTCTTCGATGATGACCGGTACTGTTTCGTATGCGGGGAGAAGAACCCCTTCGGGCTGAAGCTCAGGCCCGAGGGGAAGGATGGAAAGGGAACTATTATCTGGACTCCCGAAAAACGGCACCAGGGTTACAGCGGTGTTGTTCACGGGGGGCTGATATCGACCCTCCTGGACGAAGCAATGGCCTATGCCGGGATGAGTGTGGCAGGATTCTGCGCTACTGCCGGCATCGAGGTCAAGTTCAGAAAACCGGTTGTTACCGGAGAAACGGTGAGGATAGAGGCAGAACTGGTTGAACGGAGAGGGCCGATTCTGAGGCTTGCAGCAAAGGTATATCAGGGTGATGAAGAGAAAGCCAGCGCCACGGCAACCTTCGTAACCGTTTCCGGAGAGAAGACGGAGTAATTGAGGAACCCCCGGGTTCTTCTTACAGGAGCCACCGGCAGACTGGGCTCTGTTATTCTTGAAGATCTTTCGGATATCTGGGATATCATTCCTCTATCCCGAAGAGGGGGAGGAACAACTGTAAAATGTGATCTTCTTTTCCCAGAAGACAGGAAAGCCCTTCTTGCTGAGGATTTCGATATTGCGGTGAATACAGCCGCAATATCCTCTCCTTCCCGCTGTGCTTCTAATCCTGCAGAAAGCTGGATTCTGAACACCCTGTGGCCGCGCGCACTGGCTGCGTACTGCCGCTGCAAAGGCAGACGGCTGATTCACTTCTCAACCGATCTTGTGTATAGCGGAGGAACCCCTCCATACAGCGAAGCTTCAATAGCGGTCCCCATGTCATTCTACGGATGGACCAAGCTTGTTGCGGACATACTTTTGCTGAAAGCTGACCCCGATGCCCTGATTGTCAGAACATCGGTTCTCTGTGGAGAGACCGGCTCGAACAGGGCTACATTCTCAGAAGATCTGCTTTCCGGAAGAATAAGCACCGTATACACCGACAGCTGGAGGAATCATACACCCATTCGCTGGCTTGCCGGAATCCTGCCCGAGCTTGTACGGAAGGATCGATCAGGTCTTGTAATTGCCTCAGGCAGGTACTCACAGTCCCGTTCCGCCTACGCGGAAGCTCTGCTTGAAAGCCGTGGAAGGAGTACGGATCATCTATTGCAGGAGTATGCGCCTCCGGGCGTACCCTCAAGACTCCATCTGAAGGGAGAGTACAGCTGTGAACAGTAAATCCGCACTGAACGGCCTGATAGAAAAAGGTATCCGTGCCGGAGAGATCGATATGTACGATGAGGACAACACCTGGTCGCAGAACAGCAGTGACAAGGTGGATATAGCAGAAGAGCTGATGCGGGTTATCGGGAATATCTACAGAACGGTTCCCTCCGACCGTCTTCTTAACGCCCTTTCGATCGGGTCAGGTTCTGAACCCCAGTTTCAGATCCTCGAGGCGGCGTTCAGAGGAGGATTGAACCTTCTGGATATCGACAGTATTCCCCTGTCCGTAATTAAAAGTAGGATCAAAAAGCACTGGATAGATCATGTAACGACTATTGTGGCGGACTACAACAAAGCTCTTGTTCATGTCGCTGATGCGAAACGGTTTCTCAGGAAGGAGCTGGGAGGCATCAGGCAGGAACTTATCACTCTGCATCACTCTCTTTACTATTCCAGTGAGTCCGACTGGTCTGAGCTGTTCGGGAGCCTCTACGGAACCATCCTGGCGGAACAGGGGGCGATCCATGCCGTGATGATGTCATCCGACTGTACAGCGAGGGATTCCACAACATGGCTTTACAACCACTTTGCCGGAAAATTCTTCGGCTGCAGAAACAACCAGGACCTTGCCTCATTCGGCAGGACACTGCACAGTAATACCGGTTTTGCAAAAGCCGATATTCACGTTGAAACTCACAGAGTGAAGTTCTTCATCGCTGATTTCGAAAAATTCATGGAAGTGATATGGATGATACTCCTGTATCCGAACGTACACGATTACACGTATGATCAGAGGGAAGAGATAACTGAATACATTTACAACAGCTTTTATAAGTCCGGTAAACCGCTGATTCAGCTGCAGGACCATCTTATCGTAAGCAGATAAGCACATCAACAATGAATAGCCGTGCTGGTACATTGATTGGTTAGATATTATTTATTTTCCATTCATTATCAATCCACAATCCGATTATTTTTATTTCAGGATAGTAATTTTTAAGAAGCTTAATAGATTCTCTTATTTGTATTTTCTGCACATCTTCATCGCAAGGATTTCCTGCGCAATCATAATGTCCAGAAATAGCAATGAGTTTCGAACCATGTCTATTTATTGAAATATCAGTCCTTTCCATAATGGAATTAACTGATATTCTGTCTTCATTCTCAGCAAGTATTCTGCATGGTCCCGGTTCAGTTATTGTGTCAACATAGGTTATGCTATAGCTCTTTTTTAAATATTTTATGATGGGTTCCTGTATTCTCCCGTCCATGCAATGAATTGATGTGCAGAAAGCCATCTTCTTAATTTACAACCTCCCTGATCTGGATCTCTTGCGCCTGAACGCAAGGCTCAGTGGATTGCTGTATACCTAACCTTCACTCTTGCGGTAATTCCACTGAAGCCGTTTGTTCTCCCTTAATTTCTATAGGCTTCTTTCCGGTGACGGATGCGAGTAATTAATATTGTACTCTTAACAATTGAAAAAACGATTCTGTAGTTTCCGATGCGATATTTTCTCAATCCAGCGTATTTGCCTTTAAGTTCTGGGAGGGAATCGGCCTTGCCTGGTAACTCAGCCGCTAATTTCTTCAGGATCCTATCAGCTTCTGGTTTGTCTATTTTCTTAAGATCCTTACTTACAGATTTCTTGAATTTGATACTATAGGTCAATTTCGGATCGCATATCTTCTAAAGAAATCACAGGATCAGTTGGATCATGAAGTCGATCCATAGAAATTTGCAAATCAGCCTGATCATCCAGATAGGCCTCCAGTGCTTTCTGAATAAGAAAGGATTTGGATCGTTCAGATATCTTGGCAACTTCGCTTAATTCCGCTGCTAGTTTTTCAGGAAGCCTTACTGACATGGCAATACTCATTCTTACACCTCCTACAGTGTATGTGTATGTAGTTATCTGTAAGACAATATAATACTATGTATGACGTGAGGCAAGGTTGATCATATTTTCTGGAGAACGCCCTGCATAACCGGAACAGTACTCTCAAGCCAAAAATGTAACCGGTGTTTCCGGTTGATGCAGTTGTTCTGCATATTGATTATTCTTCATCATTAAATATGTATACTCTGTAATAGTCCTCAGGCTCATACACTGTTGCTACTGCACCGAACCGGTTCATATGGAGTTCCACAGTCTCATTGATGGGTAATCCATCGAGAAACACTCCACCGAGCCACTCGCCTTCCGGGGAAAACACATCCCAGATATGCTCATTCACTGTACCGCGTCTGACCCATAGATTACCGATTGAATCGACATCCATCTGCCCGACGAAAGGTCGAAACTCTGGGAACATGCCGGGTATATCCCTTGGATGCGCTGTATCAGGCCATAAATGCACCAAAGGAATGATGTATCCTATGTCATCTTCTGAGACTGGAACGGTGGTTGCAGCCTTCCGGAGGGTGCGAATGCTCTCGCCTTCTGTGGTTAAGACTTGTATTTCATAATTATCTGAAACACAGTCGGAGATGTAAACCTCACCATTATTCCCCGTTGTTACAACCTTGTAGCAGGAAAGCCAATCCAGAGGTTCCTCATCGATATTCTGCTGGTTAGAGAAATATGTTGTATGGGTTTCTCCGTTCTCTATCGAACAGCGAATGATCTCCCATTCCTGGACAATGGTCTGATTAAAAAACTTACGGGTGTATGAGTACTTCACAAAAGTAGAATCATCACAAGGGAATATTGCCCAGTCTATAGGGCTGAATAAAGGGTTTGTTGGGAAACTATATAAATACTCTCCTTCTTGCGAGAAAACTACGAATTCATCACCCATCCAGTCCTGGATCAACAGATGTCCATTTGTCATCAACCCCATATGGATAGCACCCTGGAATTCTCCTGGTCCTGATCCCATACTACCGAAGGAATTTTGGAATACCCCATCCATAGTGAACACAGAAATTTTTCCGGTGAGTATATCCAATACCGCTAATCTTCTACCTGGTAAGGGAGTTACACTAGTAATGTGTGCGAACATCTCCGTGGAATCACCCATAAAAACACCGATCGAATCAACAACTATCAGAGTATCAAGCATGGATGAATCCATTGAATCTGGATCGTCAGAATCTGTATTGTCGCCTGTGCATGAAATTGAGAGAGGTATGGTGATCAGAACTAATAGAAACATTGTGTTGAGGGTAGACTGTCTGTTGTTCATGAGACCTCCCCAATAGCTGCTGCGAGTGATCTGTTTTCCATTTTGTTGCTTTTTGCAGAACAATGATTGTGTAGAATCTTCATTTCTTATTGAATTGTTGCTTATCTAACACTATTAATTCAGGTACTATACTGTCAATGGTTATCAGAATATATGAGCTTGATAGAAGCAGTACACACACGTACACTAAAGAGAGTGAAATCCGTGGATACGTAGAGTCCACATATCAGGGAGGTTCAATAATCAAGAGTACGTATTTAAGAGAAACTGATATCAACGCAACGAGAGGGTTGAATCACAGGAAGGTTCATAGTATTGTACTGCAGGATTGCAGGGCCGTCCCGGAGGCGGTATCGACCACACACCCACAAGGGGGAATGAATGAAACTTGTTACTTTACTTTCAATGACCGTGATGCTTGTTCTGATGGCATGCGGAGGGGACGCTCTGCCCGAGGATTCCATGCAGGCGTTCGTCGATGCGATTAAATCAGGAGACGGTGCAACGGCAGCCAGTTACATATCAAGCTACGGGCTGAGTGATTTGGATGTTCAGCTCGTTGCGATCCAAGAAAATCCCGAGATGTCTGTCACCTACCTGGCGGCCATGGGAGTAGAAGCGACAGAAAGCGAAATTGCGGATTGGACTTCTGAAGACCTCCTTGCAGCATTCTTCAGCAGCCCGGGAATGGTGGAGGAGCTGGGTGATAAACTTGATCTTGTGATCAACGGCTCAGAGATCGATGACTCGGAGGCGGTAGTCTTTATCACTACTGCTGATGGTAGAGAAGAAGAAATCGAAATGATCCTCGAGGACGGAGTGTGGAAGCTCTACGAAATGCCTGGAAACTAGCTTTCTTCCAGTAATTATCTTTGCGCCCCGTGACGTTCCGGTTACGGGGCGCTTATAAAATCCACGGCAAAATCTATAACACAGATATTTCCATAGGCAGGATGCTCTTCCACTGCGATACCGACCAGTGTGAAATTCGGATTGAGAACGACAGTTCGATGTCCTCTGTCAGGGACCCCATCATCAATCAGAAGACCAATTACAATCTCTCTTCCGGTAATTGGCCCGTATGAGATGACTTCTCCGATTGAGATAAGCCACTGCCCGTATCGCTCAAGCCTGATTGACAGGCTTGAGCCATCGCTCCCGATGTGACCCATTTCTCCTGTCAGCGACAGATCGAGAGCGTGATCCAGAGCAGCCAGACTGATGTCCGCCGAAGGGAGCAGAGGTTTCATCGGGTCGGTATCCTCCATATCCGAAACACATTCCTCAACTGCCCCGACACCCTCCCGGGTAATAAGAGACAGTCCTTCCACTTCACGATACATAACGCCGGAAAAATACTCAATCCGCGGTTCGATGAAATCGCGCGTGTAACGAGCCGGATCAGTCCGTGCCATATTCAGGTGCAGGACCACGTCTTTCTCAAGATCGTCTAGAAATTCCGCGTCTGCCGCTGTTGAAAGCGCCTCCAGAGCCCAGTCTGTCATCGGCCAGAGGTCTGGTTTGCGCAAATCAGAGGAAGAGAGGATGATGGTATCCTTTAATACATCGCCCCGGGCACCTGGTTTGAGCAGCACAGACCCGCAGCCGGAAAACGACAGGATCAGCACTGTAAATAAAAACAGTCTCAGTATTATCATTTTATCAGCAGCTCGGGGGAGATGACTGAGTTCCGGTGAATGACCTGCTTGAAGAATTTCTTCCAGCTTATTCCCCATTTGCTCTTGAAATATTTCTGGGGATCCATGGTCGGGGAATCGTTGAATCGGGCGGTTGTTCCTTTGGAGAAATGGTATACAAGGCTGTTGCCGACTCCTATGAAATGCCGGCAACCGTGCTTGTACATTTTCATGGAGAGGTCAGGATCACTGCCGAAACCGGGGAAGAACTCCTCGTCAAAACCTCCGATTGCCTCCCAGTCCGCTCTGGAAAGAAGAACCGGGGTCCATGTACTGACAACATTGTAGGGCCTGAAGAGTGTTCTGTACTCCCGGAGCAGTCTCTCCTCTTCGAAATCGGAAGGTGAACCGCCGTAGTTCGTGTTCCCGATGTAGCATGGAGTGGAGTTCCCCGGCTCAATGGCGGTTCCGGAAAGCCACAGTTTATCGGCAAGGCCGGAGTAACCATAAAGGGCGGTATCCCAGCCGGGCAGCGGATACATGTCATCGTTCATATAGCAGACGAAATCAGTTGTTGCCATTTCGACTGCCCTGTTCACGGCAGTACATACACCCGTATTCTCTGCTGAGCCGGAGAACAGGATATTCTTGCCGCAAGCCCAGTTTTCACAGGATTCATCGAATTCGTTGAAGAAAATGATGATCTCATGACTCACCGCGCTGTTGGCAACAAGGCCTCTGTACATGAGGTCGAGGTACTGAAGATTCCTCCATGTCGGAACTACAACTGAAAAAGGTTTCATTACTGAGCAGCAGGCCAGCCGTTATCCATGAGGTCTGCAAGCTTCTCGACCACGTTTTCAACAGGTATCCTTATCTGGTCGAGTGAGTCCCGCTCACGGATTGTGATGCTCTTATCATCAAGCGAATCGAAATCGAAAGTAATACAGAACGGTGTACCCGCTTCATCCATTCTCCTGTAGCGCTTTCCGATCGAGCCAGTCTCGTCGAACTGCACCGGGAAATGAGGCCTCAGCAGGTCAAAGATTTCCAGTGCGCTGGTCGACAGTTTCTTCGAAAGAGGCAGTACCGCTGCCTTGATGGGAGCGAGGCTGCGGTGAAGGCCAAGAACAACCCTCTCTCTTCCCTCTACCTCCTCTTCGCGGTAAGCATCTAGAAGAACCGCAAGCAGGGTTCTTCCGATACCTCCGCTTGTTTCGATAACCCAGGGAACGATCTTCTTATTGTTGATCTGATCAAGATAGGTAAGATCCTGACCGCTCTCTTCCATGTGAGCCTTAAGGTCGAAGTCCGACCTGTTTGCTATACCCTCAAGCTCACCCCAGCCCTCCTGGGCAAATGGGAATGAGTATTCGATGTCGAAACAGGAACTGGCATAGTGAGCAAGCTCGGTGTCCTCATGTTTCCGGGTTCTGAGATTCACGCTCTTTATACCAAGTTCCGAATACCATTTCATTCTCTCATCCAGCCAGTACTCGAACCACTTTCCAGCCTCTTCGGGAAGACAAAAGAACTCCATCTCCATCTGCTCGAATTCACGGGAGCGGAAAACGAAATTACGCGCGGTTATCTCGTTTCTGAAAGCCTTTCCGATCTGAGCAATTCCAAAGGGAAGTTTCTGCCTGGTGGCGGTGACGATGTTCCTGAAGTTGACAAAAATAGACTGACAGGTTTCCGGACGGAGGAATACAGTGGCGGAGTCATCTTCCAGCGCGCCCATCTGGGTTTTGAACATCAGTCCGAAATCTCTGGGTTCGGTCAGCTGCCCCCCGCATTCGGGACAGGAGTCTCCTTCTATATGATCCTGCCGGAACCTGCCTTGGCATTTCAGGCAGTCGACCATAGGGTCATGAAAATTCTTAAGATGGCCCGAAGCCTTCCAGACGTCCGGATGTGTAATTATGGCAGAATCCATTCCGACAACATTCCGTCTGGCGGACACCATGAAATTCCACCAGCTGGCTTCAATATTCTTCTTCAGTTCAACACCCAGGGGACCGTAGTCCCAGGAGGACTGCAGCCCTCCATAGATCTCTCCCGATTGAAACACATACCCGCGTCTTTTGCAGAGAGATACAAGCTTCTTCATCAGGTCTGTGACGTCAGCGGTCATTTTCAATGGCCTCCAGTACTGCAAGTGATTTCAAATTCATTCTAGTTTCCATATGTACTTCCGCGAATCTTCTCATAAGGTCAAAGCACTGCCTGTATCCGCCGTGCCATAGTTTCAGGTTTCTTACTTCGTCCAGCCTGCTGTTTCTGGACTTGCGCAGGAAAATTATCAGACCCTGGGGGATCTCCTCAGAGCTGCCGCTGCCGCAGTTCTCACAAACAATACCACCGGATAAGGCATCCCACAGCGACGATTTGCGAGGGTCGCAGCCGCATCGCGTACAGCGGTCTACTTCCATAGCGAAGCCGGAAAGCCTGAGGGCCTTTTCAATCCCGGAACATAATACAGGCCAGAAGGGAGCGCCTGCGGCGAAGTTATCAAAAACACCCCGGATAAGATGGAACATCGGATGGGAAGGTTCGCTGCCGGTTATGGTGCGCATAAGCCACTCTGCAAATAGACAGGAGTGCACGAAAGCATCAGGATCGCTGCGGATTGGATCGTAATGGTTGATAACGGTGGCTTCAGTAGCTGTATCAAGCTCTCTGCCTTCCCTCCTTGCAAGGGCAATGTCAACCATGGAGAGGAGTTCGATCCTTCCGTAGAAAGGGCTTTTAGGTCGCAGAGCTCCCTTCACAATGGCTGATATTCTGCCGAAATCCAGTGAATATAGAGTCAGTATCAGGGAAGATTCACTCCAGCGGACCCTGCGAAGAATAAATGAAGGGGTTGTAACTCGAATGTTTTCACGCTCCGACTTTTGGGCTCTGCAGGGGACATCAGTCCGGTTCTTCCCCCTGGTCCTCAAGGTGTTCTACTCTGACATAGAGTATCCGTTGAGCTCTTACCTGTTCAACCGTGAACCTGAAACCTGAAAGATCGGCTGCATCCTGCTGGCGGGGTATTTTGCCCATCTGGCTGTAGATCATACCTCCGAGGCTTTCATATCCATCGTCTTCGAATGCCGTGCCGAGCAGTTCGTTAAGATCATCTATAGGTATGCGGGCATCCAGAATGTAGGAGCCGTCGTCGAGTTTCTTTACAAGAAGAGCTTCCTTATCATATTCATCCAGGATCTCACCGAAAACCTCTTCCATAATGTCCTCTATTGTCACAAGCCCTGCCGTTCCTCCGTATTCGTCAACCACAATCGCCATGTGTATTCTATTCGCCTGAAACTCACGGAGGAGCTCATCTATCCTCTTGTACTCCGGAACAAAATACGGTTTCCTTAGAATACTCATCAATTCAAAATTGTTATTCTCTTCGGAAAGAAGAACGAGGATATCCTTGGCATACAGCACTCCGCGGACATCGTCTATCCGTTCTTCGTAGACCGGTATCCTCGAATGCCCGGCCTTTTTCAGCTCATGGACCACTTTCGACAGATCCGAGTTTATTTCCACACATACGATGTCGATACGGGGAACCATGACCTCTCTGACTATCTTATCGGAGAAATCAATAATACTGTCCATAAGCTCCTGCTCTTTTTCGAATTCCCCCGGATCGCCCTTTTCCCGGCGTCGCTCAAGCCAGATTACATCCGGAGGAGTGATAAGCCAGTCTGCAGAATCCGGATTATCCTCCCTGCTGTTTCTGAAAATCAGAAGAGCTGGTATTCGGAAGGGAAGTGAGACCAGCCAGTAGGGAACCTTCAGAATTGACAGTAATCGAAGAGCATTACCCCTGGCTATGAGGGAAGGCAGAATCACGGAAAGGATAAATGCTGCCAGGAGAAGAATGAGTGCCGTAAGCCAATATGGGATCGCAACATATGAAGATAATTCTCCAGCTGCCAGAATTGAGCCGGCTCCAGCGCCGACCAGAGCGGTATAATTCAGCAGCCATAGTATCCCCAGGTGAAAAAAGGCTACCTGTCTCCGTTCTGACGGGTCCCTGCCTTTGGAGAGAACAACCTCGGGTATACACGCTCTTATCCCCGAGGAAAGGAACAGCACAGTAAGAGAGGAAAGGTATACTACAACAGCTGTAATCAATTTCCCACCTGTTTTCCAATGGCATGCGCTACAAGAGAATTAACTTCCCTGTTCATAATTGCGGTATCCTTCTCGTTATTGTGAGAATATCCTTTGAGGTGCAGGTAACCGTGAAAGATCCGCTCAAGCAATGCTTCAATGGGCGGAAACAGCCGTCCGTCAACGTAGATCGTTCCATCAGGCATATCCTCTTCTCCTAGAGAAAGGTCAAAAGAAAGCACATCGGTAGCTCTGTCAATATGCCGGTAATTCCTGTTGATGACCCGCATATATCCCGGATCGGTCAGAACCACTTCAACTGAGCCCTCCAGTAGGTTCTCCGTCAGGCTCTGCAAATCTTCCGCACTGAAACCCGGATTTTCAAGGATCACGCTGATATCAGCCATTTGAATCACCTGTCGGATAATTACTTACCCTTTTGTAAAACTTGCTTTCAAGAACAGAAGTAAAGACCTTCACAATGGTTTTAAGGTTTCTTCTGGTAAGATGACAGTCATCAAGTTCACCCTCGAGGTCATTTTCGTCTATGACCCGTTCAACAAGTTCAGCTACGCCTTCCGGAGCAGTCAGGTTCTTGGTGGAGGATGATGCCTGATCCGCAAGAAGAACCAGAGCTGCCTCTATGGTTTGAGGCCTTGGACCCGAATAGGAGAAATCGGCTTTTTTTACGTTTTCCGGATCATCCGATTCCTGCAGAGCTTTATTGTAGAAGTATTTAGTAAGACCCACCCCGTGATGCTGCTGTATTATATCAATAACAGCTCTGGGAAGTTTAGCCTTTTCCGCCATCGTAACCCCGTCGTTAACATGTTCGATGATATTTCTGGCGCTCTCCCACGGATTCATTCTGTCATGCGGGTTTTCCATGTCTCTCTGGTTCTCTATAAACTGTTCCGGATCAGTCATCTTTCCAATATCGTGGAAGTACCCGCCTGCCGAAGCGAGCGATTCCCATGCATTGATCGCTCCCGCAGCGCGCCCGGCAAGCTCAGCGACGGTTTGAGAGTGATTCCATGTTCCCGGGGCAACTTCCCGCATCTGCTTCAGTAGAGGATGGGCGGTTTTGTTAACTTCATCAATAGACAGAACAGTATAGACACCGAACATCTTTTCGAAAAGGAATAGAAGCGCGTGCGCCGAACCTATTCCGATAACCGGAACGATCAGAAGGCCCAGAATAGATTCTCCTATAGATGATGAATAGAGAGAAGTGTTAAGGATATGCAGGAGAAGAAATACGCCAACACCTCCCCCCGCCGCCAGACCTATCGCAACAGGAACGCTGCGCCTTTCCCGGACATCCCAGACGGTAAGAGATGCCAGAATTCCTGAAACTGCTGAAATCAGTACAATGGAGTATGGGTGAGGATGAACAAGACCCAAGACCATGGAGAAGACAAGGGTAAAGAAAACCGCGTGTCTTCTGTGAAAGAAAATACTTGTAAGAGCCGCTCCGAATGTGACCAGGGAGGCGCAGGGAAAACTCGCGCTTTTCGCAAGGGCCAGCCATAGCGTTCCGGTAGCGGCAAGGGATAGTACCCATATAACACCCAGAAGAAGAAACCTGTTCACCGCAACCCATGTATCCGGCATAATGTCGTGAACGTAGAAGAATGCTAGTCCTGTTATCAGTAAAACAAGAAGAAGCAGGCTTAGTACATGCTTGAAGCGACGGTTTTCCATGGTGGTGTTCTTCAGATGATCGAGGTATTCGATGGTTCTTGAGGTTACCTGCTCGTTTGCTTTCAGAAGGACAGTTCCCGCTATTATTGTCGTATCGATATTACTGAGCCCCGCAACGACGATCTCGGCGGTTGCCCTTCTCGAGGAGTCATCCACAATGAGGTTTGGGCGAAGAATGGAGGATAACTCGGAAAGCTCGTCACTGGAAAAACTCCATCTTGACAATCTTATTTCAAGAATATCCCTTACATCCTCTATTTCGTTGATATCGAACAGCTGTCTGTCCTCTGTGCCACGGGAGCTGATGAGAACCGCCTGCTCCCCATCGTAAACCTCACGGACCTCAAGCAGGTCGAACACACCCTCGTCGTAGATTGATTGCAGCTCCCCAACCATGCCGCCGGTAAAGGAGGAATCGTATGTTGCAAGAAGTAGAATAGGATAAAGCCTGCTCCGCAGGGGCTGCCAGACCTCCTGGTCAAATTTCAGGTGTACCGGAATGGATTGCAGGATCCCGTCGCGAATTTCACAGAATTCCTCCTCATGGTAAGGAAGATCAAAATCGACAGGGGCAACTATGTCATGGGGAAGGGTCTGTCCGACATTCAGCTCAAGGTCGATAATATGTTTGTCAGGCATGAAGAAGAGATAAAAGGTACCGATGAACACGGCTGCAACAAGACTGCCACTGAGTAGATTTCTGATTTTCATCGGTGAGTCTCTCCGTCTTCACTCCGCTCAAATGCCGAAATAATACTCTGGACAAGAGGATGTCTTACAACATCATTCTGGTCGAGGTATGTGAATTCTATACCATCTATACCCGCAAGGATTCTCCTTATTGCAACTAGCCCCGAAGATGAAGGGGGCTGAAGGTCTATCTGGGTAATGTCACCTGTGATAACCGCTCTTGAGCTGTACCCCAATCTTGTAAGAAACATCTTAAGCTGTGTTATTGTAGTGTTCTGAGCTTCATCAAGAATAACAAAAGCGTTGTTCAGGGTTCTACCGCGCATATATGCGAGGGGCGCGACTTCAATAATCCGGCTGTCCAGAGATCTTCGCACTCTTGCAGGAGAGAGGGTATCGTCAAGCGCGTCGTATACCGGTTTCAGATATGGGTCTATCTTCTGTTGAAGGTCTCCGGGGAGAAATCCGAGCCTCTCGCCGGCTTCAACAGCAGGTCTTGAAATGATTATTCTGTCAACCACGCCATCGCTGAGGGCGGCTACAGCACTGGCCACAGCAAGGAATGTTTTTCCGGTACCTGCGGGGCCTATACAGAATACCAGCTCCGAATTCTTAATTGCGCGCAGATAATTCTCCTGCCCTGCGGTTTTTGGAATAATCCGCCCGGCAGGCCCCGGAACTGAGAGTTCAAGAGCTATATCATTCTTTTCGGGAAAATTCAGTGCGGCATCAATACTGTGATCGCTCAGGCTGCCGGAGGCTTTGATCTCATGCTCCAGCCTCGCAACAACCGCTATGGCCATATCAACTGATGGTCCGTTGCCGGAAAGATTGAGGACCCCGTTTCTGTAAACGGCTTTTACACCCAGTGTTCTGCAGATGTGCCTCAGGTTGACATCTCCGGGACCGAATATACTGGCAGCCGACTCTCTGGGAAGATTTATTTTCGATTTTCTTGAATGATCTTGCATTCAGTAAGTTCTTTCAGATAAAAGGAAGACTCTCCACAGAAAGTGTGAAGAGCCTTCCAGATCCGCTGATAATTCTAGCGTGTTCCTCCAAAACCCGCAGAGCGGGTAATGTCAAGGATCTGTCCGGGGTAAATCAGGTTAGGATCGCTGATTATGCTGCGGTTAGCTTCGTAAAGCTGTGGCCACATGCCTCTGTCGCCGTAGACTCTGCTGAAACCGGCGATCTTACCGAGGAAATCTCCCTCGATAACCGTGTATCTGCTGAGCATGGGCAGTGGTACCCAGAGGGTATGTCCCGCGTAGATAAGGTTAGGATCGCTGATGGTGTCGCGGTTGCGTTCGTAGATAGCAGGCCACTGCGAACCATCACCGTAGTTGTAGTGATAGGATGCAATCAACCAGAGGCATTCACCATCAATAATGGTATGCTGAACGCCGGCGCTGCGAAGGCGGGCGATCTCTGCTCTGAGGGCATTGATCTCGCTTGTCAGCTCGGCTATCAGTGCATTGATTTCCGCAAACTCAGCTCGCAGAGGAAGGACCTGAGGTTCAAGCACGGCACTGCGTTCATCTGCCTCGGCCTTTCTCCATTCCCAGTAAGCGATCTGAAGATGAATATCGTCATCTCCCATTGCTTCGATTTCAGCCTGTGAATACGCTGAAAGTTCCTCGGCTGTCCAGGTCTTGGCAAGACCCGTTGATGCAAGGCCGAGGCAAATCATCAGAGCTAATACTAGTGTACGCTTCATTGTTTTCCCCTTTCCTTGCTAACGGCTTCCGCCGCCGAGTGAATAGTATTCTGCCTGAAGTTCAGCAAGTTCTGCTTCAAGTGCAGCAATCGTTACATATCCATCTGCGATTTGACCCGGTAGAGTTGTAAGTTCTTCCTCAAGACCATCTGCTCTGGCTTCTGCAGCAAGAGCCGCTGCGCGGGCATCGTCCCTTGCCTGAAGCTCTGCGGCGCTCGGTCCGCATGCTGCCATGAGCAGTGATACTGTCAGGAGTCCAAGAAAGAACCACTTTGTTCTCGCCTTGAGCATACCTGACACCTCCTCTCGATTTCATTCGGTTATGGGTTACTCACGAAAATACAAAGGTACTCATACATTTCCATATACTCGTACAGCTAGACACCAATATAGAATCTTAACGAAAACAGACTTGATGTCAATGAAGAATCCGCTTGCCATTCAGCCGATCTTCTTATGTCGCCTGCGATACCGCAAATATACTGAAAGCCCAATTGAAAGACCCACGATATCCGCAAGCAGATCCCCCGCTGAGCAATCTCTTCCTGGAACAAAACTCTGATGGATCTCGTCACTGACAGCATAAATAAGCCCCAGGATGAATATGATCGGAACGGGACGAAAACCCCTGCAGAGATCCCGGTTTACGATCATTGAAACAGATAGGAGAAAGTACATCCCAGCATGAAGAACTTTGTCCTGATGCTGAAAAAGCGGTGGAATCACTTCCAGTGATGGCTGATGACTCAGGTAGAAGATCCCTCCGAGCATTGCAAGCAGAAAGACTCTTTTCACTGCTCTTCGGGCGAGAGCTCCTGCTGTCATCGGTTCTTCTTCCACCCCGAAAGATCGATCTTTCTTACAACGCAGGTGCCGGGACCTGCTTTCCGGGCATCCGATACGGCTTTTTCGGCTTCTCCGGTGAGGAGCAGAACCTTTCTGTTTACGTGAGTGTAAACACATCCAATTGAAGCTGAAACCGGTACGATTAAATCAGGCATCTTTCCGGAATATCTATACGAAAGGGCATCTGCAGCCTTCTGACCCATAGCTTCGACCACAGCTTTGCCAGCCTTTGGAATACAGGCAGCGAAACTGTCAGGTCCTGTCCTGGCGATGAACACATCCTTTGAGAAACAGCTGCCGAATCGTTCAGCGACATCCTTCAGCAGGCGATCCGCCTCGCTGTAACCAAGCATTTGATTTATTGCGCCGAAGCCGTCTATGTCCGCAACGATAAGGCCGACATACCAACCGTATGTCTGGACTTCCTTTGCCATCTGATGAAGGTGTCTGTCCAGAAGGGTTACGCGCGGGAGCCCTGTAAGCGTATCCCTCCCCGAGATACTCCTTAACTTCTGTCGCGTTCCCGCAAGCTCTTCCCTCATGGAGAACATTCCCGCAACTGCCAGCAGGAGCTCTTCATGATACTGCATGAAAGTATTATCATCTTCGTGTTCGGCCATGATAAGGGCGATGACTTCTTCCTCCCTGATAACGGGAACTCCCATACAGCTTCCTGCTTTGTCATGGATGCCTGAATCAGGAGAGAACGCATTTACGCTATTTCCTCCGGACCTTATTCTTGAGCGCCTGCACGGAACTCTATTCTTCAATATCCATCCCGCTATTCCCGCCGAACTCTCGAATGTTTTCCCCCGCCTCCATCTGGCAAGCGGCCCCCTTGAAACCCATACCCTTGTTCTGTCGTGTCTGTTGTCTACGTCCGCTATTGAAATCGTTGAGTCCGGGATTAACTCCGAGAGAATACCTGCCATTCCATGAACAGCTTTATCCAGATTCCTGTCATTGCATGCGGCAGTAAGTTTCAGCATCCACGAAAACTCACCGCCTGCGGGAGACGCTTCGCTGCTGCATGTTCCCTGAAGTATTTCCGAAAGATTCTCCAAATCCGAAATAACGCTGTCAGATGGTTTGTTCCCTGAAAAATCCTCCAGAAGAAAGCCTTCGAGCGCAGCCTCTCCTCCCAGAGGGCACAGGACGATCCAGAGGGAGCCCCCGTCCCCCGCCCCGGGGAAACGGTGCGGCAGAAGTTCAGAGCGCTCTTCATTTGAGTCTGCTCTGATTATGACAGTCTCTCTGCTGTTCGCCGCGATTCTCGCCAGTCTCTGCTTTTCCGGAAGCAAGAACCTTGAAATAACGGTCTTATCGTCTGCCACATGCTCAGCAAGCCGAAAAAAGCCATCATCGCTTCGAATGAACAGACATGTTGAATCCGCTCCGCTGTTCTTATGTATTATCTGAAGAAGCGGATAGGATGAGCCGCCGGGCTTTTCCTTTGAGGGCGCGGAATCCTCTGAAAAGAACTCCCTCTCCGCCAGCCAGTCAGAGGCCAGGCCGAACAGGAAAGGAACAAGAAGTGCCTTCAAAGCCGGGAGGAGTAATGGGATAAGCCTTGAGATGAGAGGTTCTCCCCCTGTCCAGATGGAGGCATTGAGAAGAGAGAATGCTTCGGTAAAACCGATAACGAGACCGAGTTCAGTTGCCGACCCGTTAATCGAGGGTAGTGATACCCACATAAGAAAGAGCAGATAGACTGAGTAATAGATGCTTTGGGAACTTCCCGTGAGCTGGACGCCTGCAAGCAGACCAGCACAGATCCAATAGAGTACGATCCGGCCTTTTACCTGTACAATTTTTTTGTGAGTCAGCTGTGCGAGTGCCGCTGCAAGCAGCAGTAAGCACGTTCCAAGAAGAAGCAGGGCGGGGTCAGCGGCGTACGACTCTATGCTTCGGAATCTGCCGGAAGCCAGAACAAGGAAGAGCACCAGCAAGGCAGTATATCCGGTTATTCTCAGAATTCTCAAAATGTCTGTTTCTCCAATGCTGTTGTTGCTGCATTGTATTTCACGGATACTGATGAGTAGACTGGGAATATGTGAAAATGAAAGGTTGCCGTCCCTATCGAATTACCATCCTGTCCCGCAGGGGGTTGACGAACAGGACAAATTTTCAGATTAATATGCTGCTTATATGGAAACTACAGAAAGATCCCCCGATACCGCTCTGACCGGAAAACTATAAAGCCAGAGAACAAATAACTTTATCAATTTAATGTGCCGGCTCATCTGGCTGGTGCTTTCGACGCATGCATTTCACTGGTCAAACCCGAACCGAAGAGGATAAATGAGCAGAAAACCGATGCCCGGACTATCGCAGACTGACCTTGAAAAGAAAACACTTGTTGAACTTCAAGCCCTGGCAAAGGAAAAGGGACTCGAGAAAATATCCGGAATCAGAAAAAAAGACATCATTATAAAACTGCTTGAGAGAAAGACAGAGAGAAACGGTCTGGAGTTTTCAACAGGTGTGCTTGAAGTTCTATCGGAGGGATACGGATTCCTCAGGTCAAATGAAGGCAGCTATCTGCCCTCATCCACGGATATTTATGTTTCTCCATCCCAGATCAAGCGTTTTAACCTGAACACGGGAGACAGTATTTCGGGCCAGGTCAGAAAACCGAAGAACGGGGAGAAATACCTTGCGCTTCTGCGAATCGAGAGTGTTAACGGAAAAAGCCTTGAAGAGCTTAAGGGCAGGCCGAGATTTGACGCCCTTACTCCTTACTATCCGGAAGAGCGGTTCATTCTCGAATCGACACCGGATAACATGTCCGGCAGGATACTGGATCTCCTTGCTCCAATAGGGAAGGGACAGAGAGCTTTGATCGTGTCTCCGCCCAGAGCCGGCAAGACCATGCTGCTTCAGACTATTGCGAACAGCATATCCGAAAACCATCCTGATACAAAGCTCCTGATTCTCCTTATTGATGAGCGTCCTGAAGAAGTGACGGATATGAGAAGGCATGTAAAGGGAGAAGTAATCGCATCCACATTCGACGAAAACCCCAAAAGACATATTCAGATTGCCGATATGGTGCTCGAAAAAGCCAAGCGGCTCGTTGAGAGCGGTTACGATGTTGTGATTCTTCTGGATTCCATCACAAGGCTTGCCAGGGCAAACAATCAGGTGATGCCTCATTCAGGCAAGATCCTTTCGGGTGGAGTGGATTCCAACGCTCTTCAGAAACCGAAAAGATTCTTCGGAGCAGCAAGGAATATTGTTGAAGGAGGAAGCCTTACCATAGTAGGAACAGCTCTGGTAGATACCGGAAGTAGAATGGACGAGGTTATATTCGAGGAGTTCAAAGGTACTGGTAACTCGGAAATAGTTCTTGACAGGCGTCTTGCGGATAGAAGAATATGGCCTGCCATCGACATAACAAAATCAGGCACCCGGAAGGAAGAGCTTCTGGTTGATGAAGATAGCTTGAGCAAAATATGGATCATGAGGAAAATCCTCGTTGACATGAACCCGGTTGAAGCAATGGAAGTTTTGAAGAAACAGCTCTCAAAGCATAAATCGAACAAGAGATTCCTTGACGCAATGGGTACAGTGTCAGAATAATAGCACTTATTCTGCTTGATGACATGGAGGAAGTAAATTGAAAAAGGATATGCACCCCGAATACAGTGAAGTCACATTCACCTGTACCTGCGGAAACAAGATCAAAACCCGCTCAACAGGCAGTGACAAGAAATTTGATGTCTGTTCAAACTGTCACCCCTTCTACACAGGGAAACAGAAACTTGTTGACTCCGCAGGCAGGGTAGACAAGTATCTCAGGAGATACGGAAAAAAAGAAGACAGCGCTAAGTAGCTGTAGAATCCGAGTACGTCCGGGGGAGCTTCGATGCTCCCCCTTCCTTATTCTAAGTTTTTTGTAGGAGAAGAATGAATAACAACATAGCAGAGAACAGCGAGACAGCTCCAGAGGAATCGAAGACCGGAGGTCAGGCGGTGCTGGAGGGAGTGATGATGCGTTCCCCCATTTCCACTGCTGTTGCGGTTAGAACTCCCGAAGGAAAGATCATTGTCAAAAAGCTGAAAATCAAAGAACTCAAGAATTGCGGCAGTATATGGGCAAAACCTGTTTTCAGAGGTGCAGCGACACTGATCGATACACTCAGGCTTGGAATGAAAGCCCTTAACTGGTCAGCAGAAGTTGCCGAGGAATCTTCCGGCTCAGAAAAAAAGAAGGGAGGCTCCGGTTTTTCAACCTTTCTTACTACAGTCTTTGCATTCACGCTCGCTATCGTACTTTTCGCATGGCTGCCGCTGCAGAGCAGTAAATGGATACTTGATAACGGGTCTTCCGCAGCCGGCCTGCAGTTCGGGATCCACATGCTGGCAGGTCTCTTCCGATTGATCGCCTTTCTTCTCTATCTGGGCGCGATATCATTCATGCCAGATGTTAAGCGGCTGTTTATGTACCATGGTGCGGAGCACCAGACGATTCACGCCTGGGAGAAAGGGCTTGTTCCTCTTGCAGAGAAGGCAGTTGAGCAGAGTCCGCTGCACCAGAGGTGCGGAACCAGTTTTCTCCTGCTTGTCATGCTTGGCACCATACTCTTCTACGGCATCTTCGATTCTATGGTTATACTGATTACGGGATACAACCCGAGTGCTTTGATCAGAGTGCTGTACCATCTGCCTCTGATTCCCCTTGTAATGGGACTGAGCTACGAAATCCTCAAGCTGGCGGACAAACATCTCGAAACTTCAGCTATCGCAAAGGCGGTTACGGCTCCGGGACTCCTGCTTCAGAAGCTCACCACAAGGAAGGCCGGATTAAAAGAGATTGAAGTGGCAGTTGCTTCTCTATACGTTTCTCTTGGAAAAACCCCCGGACCTGACGTTGAAATACTCGGCCGTGACGAGGATGGTCATATCGAGGAGAAAAATGAAAACCTTTGATATGGGATCCATGGAGCAGAGACTCGCTGAAATCGACGAAAGCCTCTGTTCCCCGAAAACTCTCAAGAGGCCCTCACTTATACGTTCACTAACCTTCGAACGTGCCGGCCTGTCAAGAATTCTCAGCGCCGTTGGAGAAATTGAAGAAGTCGCTTCATCCCTTGAAGAGACAAAGGAACTTCTGGAAGATGATGACCGGGAACTGGCAGCCCTGGCAGCCCTTGAGATCCCTGAAGTGGAGATGAGACTTGAGAAGCTTGAACATAATCTGAAAATGCTTCTCATACCTCCGGATCCCAATGACAGCAGGGATGTTATCATCGAGATTCGCTCGGGAACAGGGGGAGAAGAGGCGGCTCTGTTCGCCGCAAACGTTTACAGAATGTATTCGGCTTTCGCCCAGAAGAACGGATGGTCACAGGAGATATTCAGCAGCAGCGGTTCCGAAAGGGGGGGGTTCAAAGAAGTTACTTTTGCCCTCAGAGGCAAAGGCGTATACAGCAGAATGAAGTTCGAAGCGGGCGTACACAGGGTACAGAGGGTCCCCGAAACGGAGACATCCGGAAGGATACACACTTCCGCCTGTACTGTAGCTGTACTCCCGGAGGTGGAGGAAGTTGAGATCACCATTAATCAGGATGATCTCAGAATTGATGTCTACCGCTCTTCCGGTCCCGGAGGACAGAGTGTCAACACAACGGACTCGGCAGTGCGGATTACCCACATACCAACAGGGTTAGTCGTTTCCTGCCAGGATGAGAAGAGCCAGCTTAAGAACAAAGTGAAGGCTATGAAAGTCCTCAGATCAAGGCTCTTCGCGAAAAAGCAGGAAGAGGAGAATGCCAAGCGGGCAGAGACCAGGAAGAGCATGGTAGGCTCCGGTGACAGAAGCGCTAAGATAAGAACTTACAATTTTCCCCAGGGAAGAGTTACCGACCATAGAATTCATCTCTCCTTACATTCGCTGAAGGACGTTCTGGGCGGGGACCTTGACCAGATCATCGGGCCGCTGATAGAAGCGGAACAGGAAAGACTCCTCTCGGAGGTTTCGTCAGGACTGTGACTGTTCTTCAAGCCTGCAGGTGGGCCGAGGCGGAACTGGGAGAGCTTGAATCACCCGGGCTGGAAGCGGAACTGATTCTGTGCGACTTGATGAACTGGAAACGGCATGAACTGTATCTGAACCACGAATCCGACTTGCGCGAATCCTGCCTGACTATGTACAGAAAAAGAGTCCGCCGCCGGAAGAACAGGGAGCCTCTTCAGCATATTACGGGAAAGGTTGATTTCCTGGGGCGTTCGTTCATCGCAGGGCCTGGAGCCCTTATAGCGAGGCCTGAAACGGAGTTGCTGACCGAGCTGTTTATGAACGGACTTTCGGAGCCCCGGTACATTCTCGATGCCGGCATCGGATCCGGGATCATAGGTGTTTCACTGGCGCTTGCATATCCGACCGCTCTGGTAATAGGAACGGATATCAGTCGGGAAGCACTGATGCTTTCGTGCAGAAATAAAGAACTTTTCAATGTCCGCAACCTGGTACTGGTCAGAACCGACCTGATTGAAGCTTTAAGACAGGATATCGGAATATTTGACGGCATTGTTGCCAACCTTCCATACATTCCCTCGGGCCTGATACATGATCTTGAGCCTGAAGTAAGGGATGGAGATCCACTGATCGCGCTTGACGGAGGACACGACGGACTTGAACTGGTCCGATCATTGCTGGTTTCCGCTCCGGGCATTCTGCGAGGGGGAGGAGTCCTTGCCCTGGAACTTGACAGGGAGCAGGTGGAAACAGTTTCTAAATTGCTTGAGAAAAACCCGCTATGGGAAGATGTAAGAGCATTCAACGACCTGGCCGGCCATCCCAGAGTCGTCACAGCCAGAGTCGGACATAACATCGTACACTTACAAAACTTGTAAAATTACATCCCTGCTAACATATTTGTATGCTTTAGTTATTGTGATGTTGTGTCTGGAGGGAAATGAGCATTAGTATCAGCAGAGCCCAAACAAGAGAAGTTATCGTTGGCGGCCTGTCTATAGGTGGCGGGGCACCCATATCCGTCCAATCCATGACGAATGCTCCAACTACTGACATTGAAGCTGTCTGCAGCCAGATAAACCTGCTGGCGAGCCGGGGGGCTGAAATCGTTCGTGTGGCGGTGCCGGACAAAGAATCCGCCGCAGCTCTGCGGAGTATTATTGAACGATCTCCCGTTCCCGTGGTATCTGATATCCACTTCGACCCGGAGCTTGCCATACTGGCGCTTGAAGCCGGAACAGACAAACTCAGGCTCAATCCCGGGAACATAAGACGAAGGTCTGATATCTGGAAAATCTCCGAAAAGGCATCAGAGCGACAGGTTCCCATCCGTATAGGAGTTAATTCCGGTAGCATACCTGGTGATCTTCGGGACAAATATGGCGGTGTGAATAGGGATTCAATGTGGGCCGCTGCACAGAGACATCTGGTTCTCTTTGAGGAAACCGGTTTCCAGAACATTGTTCTATCGCTTAAGTCAAGCGACCCCATGCTTACAGTGGAGGTCAACAGACTGGCATCAGCTGAATGTGATTACCCGCTTCATTTAGGTGTTACCGAAGCAGGTCCACAGCTTACAGGAAGCGTGAGAAGTGCTGTGGCGCTTTCTGTGCTGCTCGCCGAAGGGATAGGTGACACGCTGCGGGTTTCGCTCTCTGGTTCGCCCCAGAAGGAACCTGTGGTTGGATGGGAGATTCTCTCCTCACTCGATATCAGGCGGAGATTCCCAAGAGTTATAAGCTGCCCGACCTGTGCAAGGACCAGAATCGATGTTGCTGAACTTGCCGAGTCTGTTCAGGAAAGTATTGAAGGTGTAACGGGAGATATCACCATTGCTGTGATG
>Ga0164313_10000593_pt1 | contig 29842 bp, 11 predicted proteins | sample GuaBasSedimGuay4_FD_113735 | JGI IMG/M metagenome (GOLD analysis project Ga0164313, IMG submission 113735) | Subseafloor sediment microbial communities from Guaymas Basin, Gulf of California, Mexico - Guay4, Core 4569-4, 0-3 cm | ecosystem: Environmental > Aquatic > Marine > Hydrothermal vents... | reverse complement strand
CACTGCACCGACGTGACCAAGCTCACGCCCCACGGCTGGAAACAGCACTTCGCCGAGCAGGTCGCCGCACGCCGACAGACCGCGCTCGCCGCCCTGGCCGGGGTCGCACTCGATCGCGGGGAACCCAGCCCGGGCTGAAGTCGGAAGCGACGGGGCGGAGCGGCCTGCGCGGGAATCGGGGCGCGGGGGTGGGGATCACAGGACGGTTACGACCTTCTCGTCCTCGCATCCAGACGCGGACGACGTGGCGCCGCTGTTGCAGCGCTTCAACGACTACGACGTGCGCACAAGCGAGTTCCTGCTGGCGGAGATCTACCGGCGTCGGATTGGTGGGTTGAGCGTGGCCTTGGACGCGCTGGCCGGCGGCGCCGAGACGCGCACGGATGACCTGTTGCTGGTGTTGCGGCTGTGGTCCGGGAGCGAGCTAGCCGTGGCCGAGCTGCCCAAGCGCGTGCCGACGCTGCACCCCGACGCGCGGCTGTGGCTGGCCGCGTTGCTGCCCGACCTGGAGCGCGAGCTGGCCCTCCCGATCCTGCCTGCGCTCGAGGCCGCTCTGGTGCAGGCCTGGGGCGCCGAACCCGCCGCCGGCTCACTCGACGAACGCTGGGTCGCGCTGCTCTGCTTCGGCTTGCCGTATCACCTGCAACCCGCGGACCAGGGCCGCGTGAAGGACATCTCGGTGGAGCTGTTCAACGCCTGGAGTCAGGGTGACGACGAGGGGCCCTACTTTCCGACCCTGCGTGATCGCCGCTTCATGCGCCGCATGCTGCTCGATGTCTTCGCGCGGGATCCGCTGCCTGAGGACCTCGAGCGCGCGGCGCGGCTGGTGCACAACCGTCACGTGGCCGACCGCATGCCGCGCATGTGCCGGGAGCTGGGCACGCCCGAGGCGCGGGCCTGGATGCTCGATCTGCTGCGTCGCTGGGACGCACGCCGGGAGGACCCGCCGGGCAAGTTCATCGCCTGGATGCTGGGCGAGTTGAAGGCCTACGACGACAGCGACTTCCGGGCCCAGGCCAACGCCATCATCCAGCAGCGCTTCCCGTATCACCCGGCGTTCGACTGACATCGATGACATCCGTCGTTCGGTGGCCGCCCGCAGCGCGTGCTCTGCGAAGCGCGCGGGAGAGCGCCCAGGGCAGCAGCCACGCGATGGGGATGAGCCACTTCAGGAGGAAGGCCGTGTCTTCAAACGTGAGCGGCTCCAGGCCCAGGAACCGGCTGGCGTCATAGCGCACGCTGCCGATGTCCGCGATCGCGGTGACGCGTGCATAGGTCGTGCCGTAGTGCCGCTCAACGACAGCTGTGATGTCGCCAACGGACGGCTCCAGCAGCTCCCGGTAGGCCACGTTGACGCGCTCCAACGCCTCGCGCAGTCCTGCCGGCTCAGCCTCGATCACGACGCCGTAGTCGGAGTCGATCACCTGCGTCGGCCCGGCGGGGGGGCGGGCCCAGGCCACGGCGTGGGCCTCTGACTCCCAGAGGCCAGCCTCGAAGCCGTCCTGTTCCAGCAGGCGTGCGGTGGTGATGGACTGGGCGCCGCACATGCCCAGGCCTCGCTGCAGCGCGCGAGCGGGGGCCTGCCACTCGTAGGAACGATGGCGCTCGTCCCAGTCGCAGGCCCACAGCACCCAGTTGTCGAGCAGGCGCGGCCGCAGCGCGTCGTCCCGGCGCACGTACCGGGAGTGGATGTTCGTCATGCGCCGGTTCACGGCCCACATGACGTTGGCTACGTGCTGAGCAGCGTCGATCTGGCCGCTCCTGTACGCGCCTCGCGAGCTTTCGATTCGCTCCCAGGCTGCGTCAAAGTTGATCGTCGTGTCGAACTCGCGACTGGGAAAACGCGCCGGCAGGTCGGGCTCGAGCAGAGCACCAGCCAGGTTGAGCAGCAGCAGCAGCATGCCCGTCACGGCCAGGGCCCTGACGGCCGTGGCGCGCACGCGAGTGATCGACAAGAGCGCGATCAACCACACCAGCGCCGAGAGCAGCGCAAGGCCCGTCGTCGCCCGGCCGACCCAGGCCTCGGGCTCTCCGCTGAACTCGAGCGTGTATCGGCGTCCGTTGGTGTTGGGGTCGGTCGCGTCCGACGTGGAGAAGTACAGCGTGCCGCCCCAGTGGGAGAAGGCGCCGCCCCCGGACTCGCTGATGGAGGCGTGCAGCGCGTGGGCGGGGCCGAGCGGGCTGCCATCCTCGAGGAGCACCAATGACGACGCCTGGGGGCTGCCCGCTCCGTCGGCGGCGACCTGCGCCCAACGCGCCTCGAGTGGGGGCAGCGCGACGGTGTAAGACAGGGATCCGGCCGGAGAGAACGGAGCGTCGAGGGGGAGCTGTTGCGAGCGTCCCGCAACGACGCTGAGCAGCGTGGCGAGGGCGGGGACGCCGAGCAGGGCGAGGCCCCAGATCCAAGTCGTGCGTGTTGCGGACGGCATGTCTTGCGGGAGTATATGAACTCCAGGTTGGCCTCCGTGTCAGCTCCGCAGATGTGATGCGGAAACAGGATCCGCGCCAGCATGCGCCGCCCCAGTCGCTGCGGGAGGGCCAGCGCGACGCGCCCCTGCCCCGGTTCCTGCCCCCACATCCGCCACCCTCGGCTACACTCTCCCTTGTCCCGCCGGCCCCGAACCCGCTCCTGCGGGCTCCGGCGAGCCTGTCTCGCAGCACGTGTTGTCTCCCTTCGGCCCTCATCAGCTCTCTCGGCCTTTGGTCCCTCCGGCCCCCTCCCCCGGTCTCCAGCCCCATGCTCCGCACTCCATCCCGCCGGCTCCTGGCCGCTCTGGCTGTCCTGTCCCCGCTCGTCGCCGTGGCCTCTTTCAGCGCCGCGGTGGTCCCGACCGACGTGCAGATGCCGGGCACCCAGCCCAACGAGGTGTTTGCGCTGATTGAGGCCAACAACTGCGCGGCCTGCCACGCCAACTACGACCTGGCGGTGGAGCCGGGCGCCAACTGGCAGGGCTCGATGATGGCCCATGCCACCCGCGACCCGCTGTTCTGGGGCGCCATGGCCGTGGCGGAGCAGTCCTTCGACGGCTCGGGCGATCTGTGCCTGCGCTGCCACACGCCCTCGGGCTGGCTGGCGGGGCGCAGCACGCCCACGGACGGCTCGGCGCTGGACCCGGCCATCGACCAGGACGGCGTCTCGTGCGACGCCTGTCACCGCATGACCAACCCCGACACCAGCGAGTGGTTCGGCGTGCAGAATGCGCCCTTCCTGGCGCACGACGAGAGCGCCACGCCGGTGGGCTACAACGGCAGCGGTCAGCTCTCCATGTGGAACGACGGCTTCAACAAGCTGGGGCCGTACGACGACGCCGCCACGCCGCACGGCTTCTTCCAGTCGAGCTTCCATCGCCAGTCTGAGCTGTGCGGCAGCTGCCACGACGTGAGCAACCCGGTGGTAGGTGATCTGGCTCCCGGGCACGGCGCCATGGCCCCGCTGCCCGGCGCGTTCAGCGGCACGCCCGGCACACCGGTGGACGGCAAGGCGGCCTTCAACAACTTCCCCTACGCGTACGGCGTGGTGGAGCGCACCTTCAGCGAGCACCAGAGCTCGGCCTTCAAGACCTTGCCGGTGGCGTCGTACCCGAGCCTGCCCGGCGAGCTGCAGCAGGGCGCCATGGCCGACACCTACAACGCGGCCATCGCGGCCAACCCGACGGCCAACTACCTGGACGGCATGCAGCGCAACTTCTCGTGCCAGAGCTGCCACATGAAGCCCGTGAACGGCAAGGGCTGCGCCCTGGGCGGGGTGCCGACGCGCGCCGATCTGCCCAGTCACGACCTGACCGGTGGCAACTACTGGGCGCCCCAGGCCATCGCCTGGCTGGACGGGCAGAGCAAGCTGGTGATCGGCGGCGGCATGTCCCTGCCGGCGCTCGACGCCATGGCGGCCGGCGCCGACCGCGCGCGCGACAACCTGGAGTCGGCGGCGGCCATCGACGTGGCGGGCGGCTTTGTGCGCGTCACCAACCTCACGGGCCACAAGCTCATCAGCGGCTATCCCGAGGGGCGCCGCATGTGGCTCAACATCAAGTGGTTCAACGGCCCCACGCTCATCCGTGAGGACGGCGAGTACGGCTCCATGATGGTGGACATCGACGGCGCGCCCACGCTGGTGGAGTCGATCCTCGACCTCGATGACCCCAACCTGATCGCCTTTGAGGCGCACCACGGCATGAGCCAGGAGTGGGCCGATCAGCTGCTGGGCTACGGCACCACGGGCGCCTCCACGCCGCTGACCTACGACCGCGTCACGGGTGCGGTGACCGAGACCCTGGGCGGCTTTGCGGGGCAGCCGGCGGGCTCCAAGCTCGAGACGTTTCACTTCGTGCTGAACGACCTGGTGCTGAACGACACGCGCATCCCGCCCTACGGCATGCGCTACGACGACGCCTTTGCGCGCAACTCGGTGCCCGTGCCCGACACGCAGTACGGCGACCCCGGCCCCGGCGGCAGCTACAACCACTGGGCCTGGCACGAGCTGGACATCCCCGCGGGCGCCACCAGCGCCACTCTGGAGCTGCTCTATCAGCCCACCAGCTGGGAGTACATCCAGTTCCTGCACCAGGCCAACGACGGCTCGATCAGCCACCTGGCCGACGTGGGCGACGACCTGCTGGACGCCTGGCTGGCCACGGGCATGGCCGCGCCGCACGTCATGACCGGCGTGAGCTGGCTGGTGGGCTCTGGCACAGCGCCCTTCCTGGACGAGCTGGGTGCGCTGGCCTCGCCGGCCCTGCCCGTGCCGCCCAGGCTGACGGGCAGCGGCCCCGCCATCCCCGGCGAGTCGGTGGCGGTCTCCCTGGCCGGTGGTCCCCCCGGCGGCAGCGCGTTCCTGGTGATGGGCTTCAGCCTGCTCAACGCGCCGCTCAAGGGCGGCGTGCTGGTGCCGAACCCCGACATCATCCTGGAGGGCCTGCCGCTCAACGCCCGCGGCAACCTGTCCTTCGTGTTTCCCTGGCCCCTCGGCGCCACGCCCGGCTCGACGCTCTACGTGCAGTACTGGATGCAGACCGCCCAGGGCTTTGCCGCCAGCAACGGCATGTCGATCACCACGCCGTAGCCGCAGCCGCTGGTTGGGTCGCCGTCTACGGATTGCGTCCTGGTCGCTGGCCTGTCGAGTTGCGGGCGCGGCTGTGTGCTGGCGCGATGAGCAGTGACCGCCTCGGAGCCCGTGGTTCATGCCCGCACTGCCTGACGATTTGCTGCGTCGCTTGGCCGCGCACAGGCCGGGGTCCGCGCCCGCGACCGCGCCGCCCGCACGTCGGGCGGCGGTGGCGGCGGTGCTGCGTCCGGGCCAAGCGGGCGCTGAGGTGCTGCTCATGCGGCGCATCGAGCACGCGGCGGACCCGTGGTCAGGGCAGGTCTCGTTCCCGGGCGGCAACCGCGACCCGGGCGACAGCGACCTGCTGGCCACCGCCCTGCGCGAGACCCACGAGGAGGCCGGGCTGCAGCTGCAGCGCTCCATGCTGTTGTGTCGACTCGACCCGCTGGCCGCCGTGGGTCGGCGCCTGTCGTTCGAGATGGACATCACGCCCTTTGTGTTCGCCATCGAGCCGGGCCTGCCCGTGGCCCCCGGACCCGAGGCGCAGGAGCTGTTCTGGCTCCCGCTGGAGCCGGCCTTGCGGGGCGACCTCGACGCAGAACACCGCTGGCAGGACGGCCACGTCGTGCGTCGCCTACCCGCCTGGGAATACGAGCAGCGCGTGGTCTGGGGGCTCACCTACGGCATGCTGCAGGCGCTGCTGACCGCGGCGGGGGTGGAGCGAGACTAGCAGCCCTCCGTCGCGCAAGTCATTCCGCGTGCAGCGGCGCTCTCGTGGCGCGGGTCGCTTGGCGGGGCGTTCATGCGCCTGACGCCGCGCTCGATCCGCGAGTTGCAGCATGGCGCGCGCTGGGGCAACCCGCTGCGAGCGTTGCAGGGCGCAACGCAGCAGGGCTCAGCCCACCAGGCTCGTCACGTCGAGCGTCACGTCGCCCACCTTGACCTGGGCGCCCGTCTTCCAGCGGCTGCGCTTGACGTAGCCCAGCCCCAGCGTGGTGTCGTTGGTGGGGTCCCGCGCCACGGAGGTCAGCACGCCCAGCGCGCGGCCGTCCTCGCCCTGCAGCTCGGCGTCCGGGTGCAGCGCGGCGTGCACGTGGCCGCCGGGGGCGCCCGCGCTGCCCGCGCCGTCGTCAGCACCCGAGTTGCTCGCAGCGCTCACGTCGCCTGCCGCGCCTGCCGTGCCTGCCGTGCCCGTGAGCCGCACCAGCCTGCGCGCCACCTGGCCCATGTTGACGATGCGCGCGATCACCTCCTGGCCCGGGTAGCAGCCCTTGGTGGAGGAGACTTTGTGGTCGAGCAGCGCCTCGAGCGGGATCACGCCGCCCGCCATGTCCTCGGCGAACCACGGCACGCCGGCGCCCACGCGCACCACCTGTAGGGCCGCGGGCGAGGCCGTCTTCACGCCGGACGCGAGCAGCGAGCGCTCAGCCTCCGCCAGCCTCGACAGCGGACCGATCAGGTCGAAGCCGCCCGTGCCGGAGAGTTCGCTGGGCGCCAGCAGCAGCTCGCCGGCCGCGGCCACCTGTCCCGCGCCGGGTGCCGGCAGGTCGCAGGCGGTCAGGCGCTCGCCGGCCGCGGGGCCCGCCAGGGTGATCAGCGCCCAGGGTTCGCGCGCGGCGCGCGCGGCGCTCGTGTCGCCCGCGATGTCGCCGGGTTGGGGCGCAGTCCGCGAAGCTGCTCCGCCATTGGCGTCGTCGGTGCTGCCGTCGCCCTCGCCGTCGCCGTCGCCAAGATCCTCAAGCGTCACATCATCGGTGATGACGTACATGCGCAGCAGCCGCAAGATCTGCTCGCGGTGACTGGACGGCAGCTCCAGCAGCAGGCCCTCAGCAGGGACGCCGGGGGCCAGCACGCGCGGGTCGGCGCGCAGCTTGCCCTTGCCGTCCATGAGCGTCAGCGCGAGCAGGCCGCCGGGGGCCAGGTCGCTCACGGGCAGGCTGGCGATGCGCTCCAGCCACGGCAGCAGGTCGCCGCCGCCGGCGCGCACCAGGCAGCGCGTGCCGTGTCGGCACAGGGCGGCGTCGTTGCGCAGGGCGTTGATCTCTTCGACGAGGCTCATGGCGTGTCGAGGTCCGTGGGGGGCAGGGCGCGCGCGAGCATGCGGCGCGTGGCGGTGGTGGTGGGTGTGACCGTCTGGGTGAGGTCCACGAAGGACGCGCCGCCGCGGGGGCGGCCGCTGAGTTGCTCCGCCGCGAACGGTAGCACCAGGATGCGGTGCCGCGTGATGACGTGCCGGTGGGGTCTGAGCGCCGAGAGGCCCGAGGCGCACAGGCCGTGGGCCTCGGCGAGATGCCGAAGCAGATGCTCGGCCAGGCTGCGCGAGGCGCTGGCGCTGGGTACCGTGCCTGAGCGTCGATCGGGAGCGGCGGTCTCGCCGTCCAGGCCGCAGGCCTCGCGCTCCTGCTCCGACAGCGCCCGTCCCGGCAGCTCCAGGAAGCCCTCGTTGGGAGCTTGCTTGCGGCGCACCAGCAGCACGCGCCCGCGCCGGCTGGCCAGCAGGGCCACGCGCGTCACGTCGCGCCACGCGGGGCGCGGCGCCGGCGGGGGCCAGCGCTCGGGTTCGCCGCTGGCGTGGGCCGTGCAGCCCGCGCGCAGCGGGCACTCGGCGCAGCGCGGCGAGCGCGGCCGGCACACGGTGGCGCCTAGCTCCATCAGCGCCTGGTTGAAGTCGCCCGGGCGCTCGCGGGCCAGCAGCGCCTCGGCTGCCGCGTGCAGCGCTCGCTTGCCGGCGGCCTTGCGCGGGTCGAGCTCCAACCCATGCAGTCGACACAGCACGCGCTCCACGTTGCCGTCCACCACGGCCACGTCTTGCCCCAGGGCGATGGAGGCCACGGCGGCGGCGGTGTACGGGCCCACGCCGGGCAGCTCCAGCAGGCCATCGCGATCGGCCGGCATGCCGTGTCGCGTCACGTGCTGCGCGGCGCGCTTGAGCAGGCCGGCGCGGCGGTAGTAGCCCAGCCCGGCCCAGGCCGCGCGCAGCTCGTCGTCGTCGCACTCGGCCAGTTCGCCGGCCCCGGGCCAGCGCGCCAAGAAGCGCTCGTAGTACGGCACCACGGCGGCCACCGTCGTCTGCTGCAGCATGATCTCGCTCACCAGCACGCCCCAGGGGTCGGCGTTGCGGCGCCAGGGCAGGTCGCGGTGGCCGCGGTCGTACCAGCGCAGCACGGCCACGGCCAGCTGCGGCAGGTCGGCTCTGGGCGCTGGTGTGGGCACCGGCGCAGGGTAATGCCGCAGCCCGGCCGCCGTCACGGCCCGGGCGCTCAAGCGACTGCCCAGGTGTTGGTGCCGCCGCCGGGGCCGCGCTAGACTCCGCGCCACTCGCCCCGGGAGCCCCGACGCGCCATGCCCAGCTTTGCCCTGATCGTCGCCGTGGTGGCCGTGGTGGCCGTGGTGCTGGCCTGGGCCGCCCGTGGTCGCCTGCGCGTTCTGAGCGAGGAACTCTCGTCCACCCGGCGCGAGCTGCTCAGCTCCCGCTCAGAGGAGGGCGACCTGGCGGGGGAGCTGAAGACCCTGCAGCGCCACGTCGAACTGCTGGCCAAGGGCGTCGCGCTCGACCCGTTGATGGTGCGCGAGAAGCGGCTCTACGCCAACGCCAACACGCTCAAGCTGGCCCAGTTGCTGGAGTCGGGCAGCTCCGTGGCCGTGATCGATGTGCGCAGCGCCGGCGAGTGGGGCGGGGGGCATATCGAAGGCGCCCTGCACATCCCCGTCGACGAGTTGGAGCGGCGCCTCTCAGAGGTACCCCGCGACGGCACGCCGCTCTACCTGATCTGCGCCAGCGGCGGCCGCAGCGCCGCCGCCGCTGACCTGCTGGGCCAGCGTGGCTACCTGCATGTGCACAACGTGGAGGGCGGCATGCAGGCCTGGCGCGGCGCTGCCGTGCAAGGCTGACCGCCAGCTGACCACCGGCTGGCACCCAGCTGACCCCAGCCTGACAGGTGTGTGAGCCCCTGTTTGCGCGGGCCGGTTCTTCCCGCGCAGCACCCACGACGGCGCCGCGGCTTCGTCGCGCGCCCGCAGCTCAGCGGCCTGATGATCAAGCGATCTGCTCCCCGGTTAGTCCAGCGGGGCCGGATCGTCGGAGGGCTGTTCCCCCCAGGCAGAGGTCATCGTGTCCGCCAGTCTGCAACCCCGCTCGACCCCGCACAGTCCTCCCCGCGGTCCCTTGTCCGATGTGTCCATCCTGTTGGTGGACGACGACGAGTTGGTGCGCAGCAGCGTGGCGCGCTTGCTGCAACGGCGTGGGGCCCAGGTGCGCAGCTTCACCGAGGCCGAGGGCGTACTGGCGGCGGCGATCGAGTCCCCGCCCAACCTGCTGGTGATGGACCTGGAGCTGGGTGGCATGACGGGCTTTGAGTTGGCTGAGGCCATGACGGGGGACCGGCGTACGGCGCACGTGCCCATCTTGGCCTTCTCGGGTCACGACGATCAGCGCACCCGCGCCGCGGCCCTGGCGGCGGGCGCGACGGCCTTCCTGGCCAAGCCCTGCTGGGTCGGGGAGTTGGAGGCTGCGGTGGCGCGCCTGGCCCGTCATCCGTGGCCAACAGGCGGCGACGGCTCGGCCAGCGGGCGGTTCTAACGCGCTCGATCGGTTGTTCGACGCGATCCCGCGGGCGGCGTTGCGGTCGCCCGCTGCAGCCGCGCAGGCCCTGATCACGCACGCCCTCGCAACGGGGGGCGTACGTGACCAGCGCGGGCGGCCTCAGCTGACGGGGGTCTCAAGCAGCCCCGAGAGGTCGCAGTGGTTGCCCTGCGGTTGCGCCATGAACTGCCAGTAGCCCGTGACGCCCGAGAGCCCCAGACCCGTGGGGATGGTGAGGGGCAGGCTCAGCGCCCCGTCGGCGTCCAGGAACAGCACGCCGATCTCGAGCGGGTCCAGCAGCCAGAAGGGGCCCTTGTTGGTGCCCAGTGGCACGGGGAACGCGTCCGCCGCCAGCCACAGCAGGAAGGGCGCGCTGGGAGGGCCGAAGCACTTCATGCTGAAGGTGTCGCCCTCGGCCATGCTGCCCTCGGCCAGCAGCAGGTGGCAGGCGCCCTCGACCACGTAGGCTGCCCCCGAGTTGCTGCCCCCGCCATCCGCGAAGCGCGCGCCCAGCAGCAGGTCGTCCTGCCCGTCGCCGTCCACGTCGCCGACGTGCGCCAGCGAGGCGCCCATGCGGTCGCCCGCGGCCTCGCCGTTGATGACCACGCCGCGCCACGACAGGGCGTCCAGTGAGATGCTGGCGGGCAGGCCGGGGGCTCCGTAGACGATGTAGGCGCAGCCTGAGTTGTTGCCGCCGCCGTCCGCGTTCTGGGCGCCGATCAGCAGGTCGGCCAGGCCGTCGCCGTTCAGGTCGCCTGCCAGCGAGACCGAGCCGCCGGAGCAGTCGCCGGCCGCGCCGCCGTCTAGCGTGACGCCGCCGCTTCCCAGGGTCACCACCGAGGGCAAGGAGGCCGAGCCGTACACCAGGAAGCTGCGGCCCGCGTCGTTGCCGCCTGGCGTGTCGGCCTGATCGGCTCCGAACAGCAGGTCGGAGAGGCCGTCGCCGTTCACGTCGCCGCCGCCGGCGAGGGCCGCGCCGATGTAGTGGCCGCCGAACTGCGGGTTGATGACGGTGCCGAAGGCACTGAACGACGCGCTGTCGATCAAGGCGGGCAAGCTGCTGGAGCCGCGCAGGAGGTAGGCCCTGCCGCCATTGGTCTTGCTGCCGGGGTCGGCGAAGGGTGCGCCGGCCAGCAGATCGTCCAGGCCGTCGCCGTCCACATCGCCGGCGCGGGCCACGTCCGTGCCCAGGCGATCGCCGGAGGCCTGGCCCGCCAGCAGGCAGCCAGGCACCGCGCCGAGCGTCTCGCTGGCAGCGAAATCGACGCGCCCAAAGACGATCTGTACCTGGCCAGCCAGGTTGCGCCCCAGCGGGCCGGCGCCCAGGGCGCCGATGGCGATGTCGTCGATGCCGTCGCCGTTCAGGTCGCCCGGGCCGCAGACAGAGATGCCGCTCAGGTTGCCCGTGGCCTCGCCGTTGAACACCACGCCCTGCCCCGGCGCCATGGCGCCCAGGTTGATGCTGGCGGGCAGCGAGGCCGCGCCGTACACGAGGTAGGCGCGCCCCGCGTCCGTCAGCCCGGACACATCGTGGCGCGGCGCGCCGATGAGCAGGTCATCGAAACCGTCCGCGTTCACGTCGCCGGCCGCGGCCAGCGCCTGCCCTGCGGCGTCGGCGGTCTGAGCGCCGGTCAGCAAGACGTCGGCGCTGGACAGGCTGCCCGGCGCCGGCTGGCCCGGCGCCGAGCCAAAGACCAGATAGACCCTGCCCGAGGGGTCGAAGAAGTCGTCTCCCCACGACGACACCACCCAGTCGCCCACCCCGTCACCGTTGATGTCGCCCGCCCGTGCGACGGTCTTGCCGCTCTCGTCCGAGCCCGCGACGCCGGTGCTGCGCGTGCCGGCGCTGCCCAGCCAGGACAGCTCCAGCTCGCGCTCGGAGGCGGCAGGCGTGGGCGTGAGCAGCGTCAGGGCCAGGGTGGTGCAGAGCATGGAACGTGTCAGCATGGCGGGGTCCGCAGGTGTGGTGAGAGAGGGAGAGGCTCGTCCAGGGCGCGCTGCAGCGTGAGGCTCGGCGGTGCGCGCTCGCCGGGCGGCCCGGCACGCCAGCTATCGGTCCTCCGGCTCACAAATATCAAGCGCGATCCGACAGGCCCGCGCGGACCGCATCCGGCGGCGAGGCAGGCGCTGGCCTGCGTCCGGAACACCAGCTGAAGCGCTGCGATCAGCTGCGTCCGGTCTGCGTCCGGTCTGCGCATGGACAGCGCATGGACAGCGCATGGACAGCGCGCGCGACTCGCGGCACTCTGAGCGGCCATGCCCGCTCTGACCCTCGAGACCTCGGCTGGCCAGCTGGCGGCGCTGCATGACGCGCCGACCGGCCCGCACCCCGGCGCCGGGCCCCGCGGCGCCGTGGTCTGTCATCCGCACCCGCTGCACGGCGGCACCAAGGAGAACAAGGTGGTGCACTCCCTGGCCAAGGCCTTCGCCGCGGCCGGGCTGCACGTGCTGCGCTTCGACTTCCGCGGCGCCGGTGGCAGCGAGGGCAGCCACGACGAGGGCGTTGGCGAACGGGACGACGTGCGCGCTGCGATGGACGCCTGTCACGAGTTGGCGGGGGGCTCGCTGCTGCTGGCCGGCTTCTCGTTCGGCTCGTGGGTAGGTCTGGACACCGGGCTGGAGGACCGGCGCGTGGAGGGGCTGCTGGCGGTGGCGCCGCCAGTCAACTACTACGACTACACGGCCGTGGCCCGTTCCAGCCTGCCCCTCGCCGTGGTCTATGCATTGGAGGACGAGCTGGTGCCGGCCGATCAGGTGCAGGCCTGGCTGGCCAGCTGCGCGCGCTCCCCGCGCATCACCCCCGTGAGCGGCTGCGGCCATCTGTTCCATGGCCGGCTGGGACTCGTGAGGGGCGCGGCCGCGGGCTTGGCAGCCGCCCTCGCGAGCTGAGTCCGGCGCGGCCGGGCGTCAGGCCCACGGCGCCCGCCGCCCACGGCGCCCGCCGCCCACTGGCGCCCGCCGCCCACTGGCGCCCGCCGCCCGCTTGGCGTCCGCCCACCCCAGCGCTCCCTGAACACAAGAGCAGGTGGCCGCCATGACCCGGGGGAGGTCACGACGGCCACCTGGAGTGGGAACCAAGCGGAGGATCCGTCAGCGTCAGATCATTGCTGCGCGAAGACCACTTCGGTGACCATCAGGCCTGTCAGCCCCTCGCCCTCGCCCTGGTCCGCGATGATGGCCTGCCAGTACACCGGCAGGTTCTCGAGGCCCGCGTCCGGGATGAACACGGGGAAGGTGCTCTGGCCGTCCGCGTCGAAGTTGCCGAAGATCACCTCCATGGTGTTGGTGCCGAGCCAGTAGTCGCCGCGCGCGGTCTGCATGGCGTTGGAGAGCGCCGAGTCAGACGCCATCAGCAGCCAGCTGGCGTGGGGCGGGCCGTGCAGCACCATCGTAAAGGTGCTGTTGGCCACCAGCTCGCCCTCGGCCAAGGCGAAGTTGGCGCAGCCCTTGATCAGCTGCACCGCACCCGCGTGTGCGGAGGTGTTGGGGGAGCCCATGGCCAGGTCGTCGAAGCCGTCACCGTTCATGTCGCCCACGAAGGCGCTGAGGGACGGACCGGCGTGGTTCGGCGCCAGCTCGAGGCCGCGGAACCCCAGGCTGCCGACCCTCATGGTATCGGGCAGGTCGCTGTCACCGTTCAGCAAGAAGCTGTTGGTGTCGCCAGCGGCCGCCATGACGATGTCGTCATAGTCATCGCCGTGCAGGTTGCCGCCCATGCTGATCGCGCTGCCGAGCCTCTGGTTGGGCCTGTCGCCGGTGATGACATGCAGCTCGAGGCCGTTCTTCACATCGACGACCCCATCCAGGCCCAGGCTGCCCCGGTTGCTGCCGCCGCTGCCGGCGAAGCCGGTGTTGATGACGCCCACATCGACGAACATCTCGGGGGTCGACAGGTCGATCAGTGGCGCGGTGTGCTTGTTGCCGAGCACCACCACCGTGCGGCCCTCGTTGCCATGACCAGCGGCCGGGTTCAGATCGAAGCCCGGGGCGCCCACCGCCACATCGCTGAAGCCGTCGGCGTCCAGGTTGCTGCCACCGGCGACGGCGCTGCCGAGCTGCTCGTTGACCTGCTCGCCGCGGATGGTGATGCCCATGTTGGTGATCTGGGCCAGGTTGATGCTGCTGGGCAGGGCGGGGCCGCCGAACACGACGTAGGCCTCGCCTGCCCGGGCCACGCCGTCGGGCGAGGCGTCAGGCGCGCCGATGAGCATGTCCGCGAAGCCGTCGCCGTTGATGTCGCCAGCAGCAGCCACGGCGCTGCCGGCGCGGTCACCGGCCGCTGCGCCGATGAGCTTCAGGCCCTCATCGGCGGCCATGCGGTCCAGGTCGAAGCCGGCGCTGTAGCGCGCGGTGCCGTACAGCAACCAGGCGCCACCGTTCTCACTGGGGCCGCCCAGCTGGAAGCCGTTGAGCGGGGAGCCCACGGCGCCGCTCACAGGTCCGCCCTGGCTGGAGGCCGACGAGGCGCCGAGCAGCGCGTCATCGAGGCCGTCGCCGTTGACGTCGCCCACGCCGGCCACCGCGTTGCCCAGGTGGTCCAAGGCCGCGACGCCATTCAGGGTGAAGCCGTCCAGCGAGGTCATGGCGTCGAGGCGCAGGGTCTCGGGCCACTCGTCGCGGCCGAAGACGACGTACACCACGCCGCTGTCCGTGCCGTTCACGCCGTCGCTGCCGGGGGCGCCGATGAGCAGGTCGGTGCGGCCGTCGCCGTTGAGGTCCGCGCTGCCGAGGCCGGCGCCGGTCTCCGACCCGTCCTCGCTGACGGTCAGGCGCACGTAGCCCTTAGGCTGCTGCGCGGTGATGCTGCCGGCCATGCTGCTACCCGAACCGCGGCCGAAGCCGCTGGCGGGAGCGCTGTCGCCATCCTTGCTGAGGCTCAGCGTGGACGTCTCGGGCAGGGAGTGATCCGCCCCGAACACCAGGTAGACCACGCCAGGCATGGCGGACGACAAACCGGGGCTGCCGCCGTCGGGATAGCTGTTGTCGCTGGGGGCCGATTCGAAGCCGGACACGAGCATGTCAGCGAGGCCGTCGCCGTTGGCGTCGCCCGCCGCGGCGATGCGGGTGCCCAAGAGCACGCCCGCTACGTCGCCGGTCCAGCTGGCGCCGTTGTTGCGCAGGAACTCCATGTCGACCACGCGGTTGTCGCTGCCGGCTTGGAGTACGGTGCCGACGGTGTGCGTCTGTCGCTGGGCGCTGGCCTCGCCCGTCGTCAGGGCCAGGAAACAGGTGCCCATGAGGCACGTCTTGCTGAGCAGGTTCATTTCAGATGGTTCCGTGACGAGCGACGGGTCGGGGCCCCGACCCGTCGCTCGTCACGGAACCATCTGAAATGAACCTGCTCAGCAAGACGTGCCTCATGGGCACCTGTTTCCTGGCCCTGACGACGGGCGAGGCCAGCGCCCAGCGACAGACGCACACCGTCGGCACCGTACTCCAAGCCGGCAGCGACAACCGCGTGGTCGACATGGAGTTCCTGCGCAACAACGGCGCCAGCTGGACCGGCGACGTAGCGGGCGTGCTCTTGGGCACCCGCATCGCCGCGGCGGGCGACGCCAACGGCGACGGCCTCGCTGACATGCTCGTGTCCGGCTTCGAATCGGCCCCCAGCGACAACAGCTATCCCGACGGCGGCAGCCCCGGTTTGTCGTCCGCCATGCCTGGCGTGGTCTACCTGGTGTTCGGGGCGGATCACTCCCTGCCCGAGACGTCCACGCTGAGCCTCAGCAAGGATGGCGACAGCGCTCCCGCCAGCGGCTTCGGCCGCGGTTCGGGTAGCAGCATGGCCGGCAGCATCACCGCGCAGCAGCCTAAGGGCTACGTGCGCCTGACCGTCAGCGAGGACGGGTCGGAGACCGGCGCCGGCCTCGGCAGCGCGGACCTCAACGGCGACGGCCGCACCGACCTGCTCATCGGCGCCCCCGGCAGCGACGGCGTGAACGGCACGGACAGCGGCGTGGTGTACGTCGTCTTCGGCCGCGACGAGTGGCCCGAGACCCTGCGCCTCGACGCCATGACCTCGCTGGACGGCTTCACCCTGAATGGCGTCGCGGCCTTGGACCACCTGGGCAACGCGGTGGCCGGCGTGGGCGACGTCAACGGCGACGGCCTCGATGACGCGCTGCTCGGCGCCTCGTCGGCCTCCAGCCAGGGCGGACCTGTGAGCGGCGCCGTGGGCTCCCCGCTCAACGGCTTCCAGCTGGGCGGCCCCAGTGAGAACGGTGGCGCCTGGTTGCTGTACGGCACCGCGCGCTACAGCGCCGGCTTCGACCTGGACCGCATGGCCGCCGATGAGGGCCTGAAGCTCATCGGCGCAGCGGCCGGTGACCGCGCCGGCAGCGCCGTGGCTGCTGCTGGCGACATCAACGGCGACGGCTTCGCGGACATGCTCATCGGCGCGCCTGACGCCTCGCCCGACGGCGTGGCCCGGGCAGGCGAGGCCTACGTCGTGTTCGGCGGCCCCGCCCTGCCCAGCAGCATCAACCTGGCCCAGATCACCAACATGGGCATCACCATCCGCGGCGAGCAGGTCAACGAGCAGCTCGGCAGCGCCGTCGCCGGTGGCAGCAACCTGGACGCCGACGGCTTCAGCGATGTGGCGGTGGGCGCCCCGGGCTTCGATCTGAACCCGGCCGCTGGTCATGGCAACGAGGGCCGCACGGTGGTGGTGCTCGGCAACAAGCACACCGCGCCACTGATCGACCTGTCGACCCCCGAGATGTTCGTCGATGTGGGCGTCATCAACACCGGCTTCGCCGGCAGCGGCGGCAGCAACCGGGGCAGCCTGGGCCTGGATGGGGTCGTCGATGTGAAGAACGGCCTCGAGCTGCATGTCATCACCGGCGACAGGCCCAACCAGAGGCTCGGCAGCGCGATCAGCATGGGCGGCAACCTGCACGGCGATGACTATGACGACATCGTCATGGCGGCCGCTGGCGACACCAACAGCTTCTTGCTGAACGGTGACAGCGACCTGCCCGATACCATGAGGGTCGGCAGCCTGGGGTTCCGCGGCCTCGAGCTGGCGCCGAACCACGCCGGTCCGTCCCTCAGCGCCTTCGTGGGCGACATGAACGGTGACGGCTTCGACGACCTGGCCATGGGCTCCCCCAACACCTCCGCACACGCGGGTGCGGTGCAGCTGATCAAGGGCTGCGCCAACTTCGCCTTGGCCGAGGGCGAGCTGGTGGCCAACAGCACCTTTACGATGGTGCTGCACGGCCCGCCCCACGCCAGCTGGCTGCTGATGGCGTCTGACTCGGCGCTCTCCAACGCCATGCAGACCGCGCGCGGCGACTACTGGCTCGGCACCAACACCATGGAGGTGATCTTCGGCAACTTCGACGCGGACGGCCAGAGCACCTTCCCCGTGTTCATCCCGGACGCGGGCCTCGAGAACCTGCCGGTGTACTGGCAGGCCATCATCGCGGACCAGGGCGAGGGCGAGGGGCTGACAGGCCTGATGGTCACCGAAGTGGTCTTCGCGCAGCAATGATCTGACGCTGACGGATCCTCCGCTTGGTTCCCACTCCAGGTGGCCGTCGTGACCTCCCCCGGGTCATGGCGGCCACCTGCTCTTGTGTTCAGGGAGCGCTGGGGTGGGCGGACGCCAAGCGGGCGGCGGGCGCCAGTGGGCGGCGGGCGCCAGTGGGCGGCGGGCGCCGTGGGCGGCGGGCGCCGTGGGCCTGACGCCCGGCCGCGCCGGACTCAGCTCGCGAGGGCGGCTGCCAAGCCCGCGGCCGCGCCCCTCACGAGTCCCAGCCGGCCATGGAACAGATGGCCGCAGCCGCTCACGGGGGTGATGCGCGGGGAGCGCGCGCAGCTGGCCAGCCAGGCCTGCACCTGATCGGCCGGCACCAGCTCGTCCTCCAATGCATAGACCACGGCGAGGGGCAGGCTGGAACGGGCCACGGCCGTGTAGTCGTAGTAGTTGACTGGCGGCGCCACCGCCAGCAGCCCCTCCACGCGCCGGTCCTCCAGCCCGGTGTCCAGACCTACCCACGAGCCGAACGAGAAGCCGGCCAGCAGCAGCGAGCCCCCCGCCAACTCGTGACAGGCGTCCATCGCAGCGCGCACGTCGTCCCGTTCGCCAACGCCCTCGTCGTGGCTGCCCTCGCTGCCACCGGCGCCGCGGAAGTCGAAGCGCAGCACGTGCAGCCCGGCCGCGGCGAAGGCCTTGGCCAGGGAGTGCACCACCTTGTTCTCCTTGGTGCCGCCGTGCAGCGGGTGCGGATGACAGACCACGGCGCCGCGGGGCCCGGCGCCGGGGTGCGGGCCGGTCGGCGCGTCATGCAGCGCCGCCAGCTGGCCAGCCGAGGTCTCGAGGGTCAGAGCGGGCATGGCCGCTCAGAGTGCCGCGAGTCGCGCGCGCTGTCCATGCGCTGTCCATGCGCTGTCCATGCGCAGACCGGACGCAGACCGGACGCAGCTGATCGCAGCGCTTCAGCTGGTGTTCCGGACGCAGGCCAGCGCCTGCCTCGCCGCCGGATGCGGTCCGCGCGGGCCTGTCGGATCGCGCTTGATATTTGTGAGCCGGAGGACCGATAGCTGGCGTGCCGGGCCGCCCGGCGAGCGCGCACCGCCGAGCCTCACGCTGCAGCGCGCCCTGGACGAGCCTCTCCCTCTCTCACCACACCTGCGGACCCCGCCATGCTGACACGTTCCATGCTCTGCACCACCCTGGCCCTGACGCTGCTCACGCCCACGCCTGCCGCCTCCGAGCGCGAGCTGGAGCTGTCCTGGCTGGGCAGCGCCGGCACGCGCAGCACCGGCGTCGCGGGCTCGGACGAGAGCGGCAAGACCGTCGCACGGGCGGGCGACATCAACGGTGACGGGGTGGGCGACTGGGTGGTGTCGTCGTGGGGAGACGACTTCTTCGACCCCTCGGGCAGGGTCTATCTGGTCTTTGGCTCGGCGCCGGGCCAGCCGGCGCCGGGCAGCCTGTCCAGCGCCGACGTCTTGCTGACCGGCGCTCAGACCGCCGACGCCGCAGGGCAGGCGCTGGCCGCGGCCGGCGACGTGAACGCGGACGGTTTCGATGACCTGCTCATCGGCGCGCCGCGCCACGATGTGTCCGGGCTGACGGACGCGGGGCGCGCCTACCTCGTGTACGGCGCGGCCTCGCTGCCCGCCAGCATCAACCTGGGCGCCATGGCGCCGGGGCAGGGCGTGGTGTTCAACGGCGAGGCCACGGGCAACCTGAGCGGCATCTCTGTCTGCGGCCCGGGCGACCTGAACGGCGACGGCATCGACGACATCGCCATCGGCGCCCTGGGCGCCGGCCCGCTGGGGCGCAACCTGGCTGGCCAGGTACAGATCGTCTTTGGGCGCGTCGATTTCGCTGCCAGCGAGACGCTCGGCGCGGTGCCTGGCTGCCTGCTGGCGGGCCAGGCCTCCGGCGATCGCCTGGGCACGGACGTGGCCCGCGCCGGCGATGTGGACGGCGACGGCCTGGACGATCTGCTGGCCGGCGCACCCTTCGCCGACCCCGGCAGCAAGACCAATGGCGGCAGGGCCTACCTCCTGCGCGGCTCCAGCAGCTTGCCCGCCTTGATCGACAGCGCGTCGTTCAGTGCCTTCGGCACCGTCATCAACCCGCAGTTCGGCGGCCACTACATCGGCGCGGCCCTCGCCGGCGGCGGCGACGTGAACGGCGACGGCCTCTCCGACCTGCTGTTCGGAGCCGATCAGGCCGACACGCCAGGCGGCAACGACGCGGGCCGCAGCTTCCTGGTGTACGGCTCGGCCTCCTTGCCCTCGGTGGTGACCCTGGGAAGCGGCGGCGTCACGCTAGACGGCGGCGCGGCCGGCGACTGCTCCGGCGGCTCGGTCTCGCTGGCAGGCGACCTGAACGGCGACGGCCTGGCCGACCTGCTGATCGGCGCCCAGAACGCGGACGGCGGCGGCAACAACTCAGGCTGCGCCTACATCGTCTACGGAGCCCCCGGCCTGCCCGCCAGCATCTCACTGGACGCCCTGTCGTGGCGCGGCGTGGTCATCAACGGCGAGGCCGCGGGCGACCGCATGGGCGCCTCGCTGGCGCACGTCGGCGACGTGGACGGCGACGGGCAGGACGACCTGCTGCTGGGCGCGCGCTTCGCGGATGGCGGGGGCAGCAACTCGGGGGCAGCCTACGTGGTCGAGGGCGCCTGCCACCTGCTGCTGGCCGAGGGCAGCATGGCCGAGGGCGACACCTTCAGCATGAAGTGCTTCGGCCCTCCCAGCGCGCCCTTCCTGCTGTGGCTGGCGGCGGACGCGTTCCCCGTGCCACTGGGCACCAACAAGGGCCCCTTCTGGCTGCTGGACCCGCTCGAGATCGGCGTGCTGTTCCTGGACGCCGACGGGGCGCTGAGCCTGCCCCTCACCATCCCCACGGGTCTGGGGCTCTCGGGCGTCACGGGCTACTGGCAGTTCATGGCGCAACCGCAGGGCAACCACTGCGACCTCTCGGGGCTGCTTGAGACCCCCGTCAGCTGAGGCCGCCCGCGCTGGTCACGTACGCCCCCCGTTGCGAGGGCGTGCGTGATCAGGGCCTGCGCGGCTGCAGCGGGCGACCGCAACGCCGCCCGCGGGATCGCGTCGAACAACCGATCGAGCGCGTTAGAACCGCCCGCTGGCCGAGCCGTCGCCGCCTGTTGGCCACGGATGACGGGCCAGGCGCGCCACCGCAGCCTCCAACTCCCCGACCCAGCAGGGCTTGGCCAGGAAGGCCGTCGCGCCCGCCGCCAGGGCCGCGGCGCGGGTGCGCTGATCGTCGTGACCCGAGAAGGCCAAGATGGGCACGTGCGCCGTACGCCGGTCCCCCGTCATGGCCTCAGCCAACTCAAAGCCCGTCATGCCACCCAGCTCCAGGTCCATCACCAGCAGGTTGGGCGGGGACTCGATCGCCGCCGCCAGTACGCCCTCGGCCTCGGTGAAGCTGCGCACCTGGGCCCCACGCCGTTGCAGCAAGCGCGCCACGCTGCTGCGCACCAACTCGTCGTCGTCCACCAACAGGATGGACACATCGGACAAGGGACCGCGGGGAGGACTGTGCGGGGTCGAGCGGGGTTGCAGACTGGCGGACACGATGACCTCTGCCTGGGGGGAACAGCCCTCCGACGATCCGGCCCCGCTGGACTAACCGGGGAGCAGATCGCTTGATCATCAGGCCGCTGAGCTGCGGGCGCGCGACGAAGCCGCGGCGCCGTCGTGGGTGCTGCGCGGGAAGAACCGGCCCGCGCAAACAGGGGCTCACACACCTGTCAGGCTGGGGTCAGCTGGGTGCCAGCCGGTGGTCAGCTGGCGGTCAGCCTTGCACGGCAGCGCCGCGCCAGGCCTGCATGCCGCCCTCCACGTTGTGCACATGCAGGTAGCCACGCTGGCCCAGCAGGTCAGCGGCGGCGGCGCTGCGGCCGCCGCTGGCGCAGATCAGGTAGAGCGGCGTGCCGTCGCGGGGTACCTCTGAGAGGCGCCGCTCCAACTCGTCGACGGGGATGTGCAGGGCGCCTTCGATATGCCCCCCGCCCCACTCGCCGGCGCTGCGCACATCGATCACGGCCACGGAGCTGCCCGACTCCAGCAACTGGGCCAGCTTGAGCGTGTTGGCGTTGGCGTAGAGCCGCTTCTCGCGCACCATCAACGGGTCGAGCGCGACGCCCTTGGCCAGCAGTTCGACGTGGCGCTGCAGGGTCTTCAGCTCCCCCGCCAGGTCGCCCTCCTCTGAGCGGGAGCTGAGCAGCTCGCGCCGGGTGGACGAGAGTTCCTCGCTCAGAACGCGCAGGCGACCACGGGCGGCCCAGGCCAGCACCACGGCCACCACGGCCACCACGGCGACGATCAGGGCAAAGCTGGGCATGGCGCGTCGGGGCTCCCGGGGCGAGTGGCGCGGAGTCTAGCGCGGCCCCGGCGGCGGCACCAACACCTGGGCAGTCGCTTGAGCGCCCGGGCCGTGACGGCGGCCGGGCTGCGGCATTACCCTGCGCCGGTGCCCACACCAGCGCCCAGAGCCGACCTGCCGCAGCTGGCCGTGGCCGTGCTGCGCTGGTACGACCGCGGCCACCGCGACCTGCCCTGGCGCCGCAACGCCGACCCCTGGGGCGTGCTGGTGAGCGAGATCATGCTGCAGCAGACGACGGTGGCCGCCGTGGTGCCGTACTACGAGCGCTTCTTGGCGCGCTGGCCCGGGGCCGGCGAACTGGCCGAGTGCGACGACGACGAGCTGCGCGCGGCCTGGGCCGGGCTGGGCTACTACCGCCGCGCCGGCCTGCTCAAGCGCGCCGCGCAGCACGTGACGCGACACGGCATGCCGGCCGATCGCGATGGCCTGCTGGAGCTGCCCGGCGTGGGCCCGTACACCGCCGCCGCCGTGGCCTCCATCGCCCTGGGGCAAGACGTGGCCGTGGTGGACGGCAACGTGGAGCGCGTGCTGTGTCGACTGCATGGGTTGGAGCTCGACCCGCGCAAGGCCGCCGGCAAGCGAGCGCTGCACGCGGCAGCCGAGGCGCTGCTGGCCCGCGAGCGCCCGGGCGACTTCAACCAGGCGCTGATGGAGCTAGGCGCCACCGTGTGCCGGCCGCGCTCGCCGCGCTGCGCCGAGTGCCCGCTGCGCGCGGGCTGCACGGCCCACGCCAGCGGCGAACCCGAGCGCTGGCCCCCGCCGGCGCCGCGCCCCGCGTGGCGCGACGTGACGCGCGTGGCCCTGCTGGCCAGCCGGCGCGGGCGCGTGCTGCTGGTGCGCCGCAAGCAAGCTCCCAACGAGGGCTTCCTGGAGCTGCCGGGACGGGCGCTGTCGGAGCAGGAGCGCGAGGCCTGCGGCCTGGACGGCGAGACCGCCGCTCCCGATCGACGCTCAGGCACGGTACCCAGCGCCAGCGCCTCGCGCAGCCTGGCCGAGCATCTGCTTCGGCATCTCGCCGAGGCCCACGGCCTGTGCGCCTCGGGCCTCTCGGCGCTCAGACCCCACCGGCACGTCATCACGCGGCACCGCATCCTGGTGCTACCGTTCGCGGCGGAGCAACTCAGCGGCCGCCCCCGCGGCGGCGCGTCCTTCGTGGACCTCACCCAGACGGTCACACCCACCACCACCGCCACGCGCCGCATGCTCGCGCGCGCCCTGCCCCCCACGGACCTCGACACGCCATGAGCCTCGTCGAAGAGATCAACGCCCTGCGCAACGACGCCGCCCTGTGCCGACACGGCACGCGCTGCCTGGTGCGCGCCGGCGGCGGCGACCTGCTGCCGTGGCTGGAGCGCATCGCCAGCCTGCCCGTGAGCGACCTGGCCCCCGGCGGCCTGCTCGCGCTGACGCTCATGGACGGCAAGGGCAAGCTGCGCGCCGACCCGCGCGTGCTGGCCCCCGGCGTCCCTGCTGAGGGCCTGCTGCTGGAGCTGCCGTCCAGTCACCGCGAGCAGATCTTGCGGCTGCTGCGCATGTACGTCATCACCGATGATGTGACGCTTGAGGATCTTGGCGACGGCGACGGCGAGGGCGACGGCAGCACCGACGACGCCAATGGCGGAGCAGCTTCGCGGACTGCGCCCCAACCCGGCGACATCGCGGGCGACACGAGCGCCGCGCGCGCCGCGCGCGAACCCTGGGCGCTGATCACCCTGGCGGGCCCCGCGGCCGGCGAGCGCCTGACCGCCTGCGACCTGCCGGCACCCGGCGCGGGACAGGTGGCCGCGGCCGGCGAGCTGCTGCTGGCGCCCAGCGAACTCTCCGGCACGGGCGGCTTCGACCTGATCGGTCCGCTGTCGAGGCTGGCGGAGGCTGAGCGCTCGCTGCTCGCGTCCGGCGTGAAGACGGCCTCGCCCGCGGCCCTACAGGTGGTGCGCGTGGGCGCCGGCGTGCCGTGGTTCGCCGAGGACATGGCGGGCGGCGTGATCCCGCTCGAGGCGCTGCTCGACCACAAAGTCTCCTCCACCAAGGGCTGCTACCCGGGCCAGGAGGTGATCGCGCGCATCGTCAACATGGGCCAGGTGGCGCGCAGGCTGGTGCGGCTCACGGGCACGGCAGGCACGGCAGGCGCGGCAGGCGACGTGAGCGCTGCGAGCAACTCGGGTGCTGACGACGGCGCGGGCAGCGCGGGCGCCCCCGGCGGCCACGTGCACGCCGCGCTGCACCCGGACGCCGAGCTGCAGGGCGAGGACGGCCGCGCGCTGGGCGTGCTGACCTCCGTGGCGCGGGACCCCACCAACGACACCACGCTGGGGCTGGGCTACGTCAAGCGCAGCCGCTGGAAGACGGGCGCCCAGGTCAAGGTGGGCGACGTGACGCTCGACGTGACGAGCCTGGTGGGCTGAGCCCTGCTGCGTTGCGCCCTGCAACGCTCGCAGCGGGTTGCCCCAGCGCGCGCCATGCTGCAACTCGCGGATCGAGCGCGGCGTCAGGCGCATGAACGCCCCGCCAAGCGACCCGCGCCACGAGAGCGCCGCTGCACGCGGAATGACTTGCGCGACGGAGGGCTGCTAGTCTCGCTCCACCCCCGCCGCGGTCAGCAGCGCCTGCAGCATGCCGTAGGTGAGCCCCCAGACCACGCGCTGCTCGTATTCCCAGGCGGGTAGGCGACGCACGACGTGGCCGTCCTGCCAGCGGTGTTCTGCGTCGAGGTCGCCCCGCAAGGCCGGCTCCAGCGGGAGCCAGAACAGCTCCTGCGCCTCGGGTCCGGGGGCCACGGGCAGGCCCGGCTCGATGGCGAACACAAAGGGCGTGATGTCCATCTCGAACGACAGGCGCCGACCCACGGCGGCCAGCGGGTCGAGTCGACACAACAGCATGGAGCGCTGCAGCTGCAGCCCGGCCTCCTCGTGGGTCTCGCGCAGGGCGGTGGCCAGCAGGTCGCTGTCGCCCGGGTCGCGGTTGCCGCCCGGGAACGAGACCTGCCCTGACCACGGGTCCGCCGCGTGCTCGATGCGCCGCATGAGCAGCACCTCAGCGCCCGCTTGGCCCGGACGCAGCACCGCCGCCACCGCCGCCCGACGTGCGGGCGGCGCGGTCGCGGGCGCGGACCCCGGCCTGTGCGCGGCCAAGCGACGCAGCAAATCGTCAGGCAGTGCGGGCATGAACCACGGGCTCCGAGGCGGTCACTGCTCATCGCGCCAGCACACAGCCGCGCCCGCAACTCGACAGGCCAGCGACCAGGACGCAATCCGTAGACGGCGACCCAACCAGCGGCTGCGGCTACGGCGTGGTGATCGACATGCCGTTGCTGGCGGCAAAGCCCTGGGCGGTCTGCATCCAGTACTGCACGTAGAGCGTCGAGCCGGGCGTGGCGCCGAGGGGCCAGGGAAACACGAAGGACAGGTTGCCGCGGGCGTTGAGCGGCAGGCCCTCCAGGATGATGTCGGGGTTCGGCACCAGCACGCCGCCCTTGAGCGGCGCGTTGAGCAGGCTGAAGCCCATCACCAGGAACGCGCTGCCGCCGGGGGGACCACCGGCCAGGGAGACCGCCACCGACTCGCCGGGGATGGCGGGGCCGCTGCCCGTCAGCCTGGGCGGCACGGGCAGGGCCGGCGAGGCCAGCGCACCCAGCTCGTCCAGGAAGGGCGCTGTGCCAGAGCCCACCAGCCAGCTCACGCCGGTCATGACGTGCGGCGCGGCCATGCCCGTGGCCAGCCAGGCGTCCAGCAGGTCGTCGCCCACGTCGGCCAGGTGGCTGATCGAGCCGTCGTTGGCCTGGTGCAGGAACTGGATGTACTCCCAGCTGGTGGGCTGATAGAGCAGCTCCAGAGTGGCGCTGGTGGCGCCCGCGGGGATGTCCAGCTCGTGCCAGGCCCAGTGGTTGTAGCTGCCGCCGGGGCCGGGGTCGCCGTACTGCGTGTCGGGCACGGGCACCGAGTTGCGCGCAAAGGCGTCGTCGTAGCGCATGCCGTAGGGCGGGATGCGCGTGTCGTTCAGCACCAGGTCGTTCAGCACGAAGTGAAACGTCTCGAGCTTGGAGCCCGCCGGCTGCCCCGCAAAGCCGCCCAGGGTCTCGGTCACCGCACCCGTGACGCGGTCGTAGGTCAGCGGCGTGGAGGCGCCCGTGGTGCCGTAGCCCAGCAGCTGATCGGCCCACTCCTGGCTCATGCCGTGGTGCGCCTCAAAGGCGATCAGGTTGGGGTCATCGAGGTCGAGGATCGACTCCACCAGCGTGGGCGCGCCGTCGATGTCCACCATCATGGAGCCGTACTCGCCGTCCTCACGGATGAGCGTGGGGCCGTTGAACCACTTGATGTTGAGCCACATGCGGCGCCCCTCGGGATAGCCGCTGATGAGCTTGTGGCCCGTGAGGTTGGTGACGCGCACAAAGCCGCCCGCCACGTCGATGGCCGCCGCCGACTCCAGGTTGTCGCGCGCGCGGTCGGCGCCGGCCGCCATGGCGTCGAGCGCCGGCAGGGACATGCCGCCGCCGATCACCAGCTTGCTCTGCCCGTCCAGCCAGGCGATGGCCTGGGGCGCCCAGTAGTTGCCACCGGTCAGGTCGTGACTGGGCAGATCGGCGCGCGTCGGCACCCCGCCCAGGGCGCAGCCCTTGCCGTTCACGGGCTTCATGTGGCAGCTCTGGCACGAGAAGTTGCGCTGCATGCCGTCCAGGTAGTTGGCCGTCGGGTTGGCCGCGATGGCCGCGTTGTAGGTGTCGGCCATGGCGCCCTGCTGCAGCTCGCCGGGCAGGCTCGGGTACGACGCCACCGGCAAGGTCTTGAAGGCCGAGCTCTGGTGCTCGCTGAAGGTGCGCTCCACCACGCCGTACGCGTAGGGGAAGTTGTTGAAGGCCGCCTTGCCGTCCACCGGTGTGCCGGGCGTGCCGCTGAACGCGCCGGGCAGCGGGGCCATGGCGCCGTGCCCGGGAGCCAGATCACCTACCACCGGGTTGCTCACGTCGTGGCAGCTGCCGCACAGCTCAGACTGGCGATGGAAGCTCGACTGGAAGAAGCCGTGCGGCGTGGCGGCGTCGTCGTACGGCCCCAGCTTGTTGAAGCCGTCGTTCCACATGGAGAGCTGACCGCTGCCGTTGTAGCCCACCGGCGTGGCGCTCTCGTCGTGCGCCAGGAAGGGCGCATTCTGCACGCCGAACCACTCGCTGGTGTCGGGGTTGGTCATGCGGTGACAGGCGTCGCACGAGACGCCGTCCTGGTCGATGGCCGGGTCCAGCGCCGAGCCGTCCGTGGGCGTGCTGCGCCCCGCCAGCCAGCCCGAGGGCGTGTGGCAGCGCAGGCACAGATCGCCCGAGCCGTCGAAGGACTGCTCCGCCACGGCCATGGCGCCCCAGAACAGCGGGTCGCGGGTGGCATGGGCCATCATCGAGCCCTGCCAGTTGGCGCCCGGCTCCACCGCCAGGTCGTAGTTGGCGTGGCAGGCCGCGCAGTTGTTGGCCTCAATCAGCGCAAACACCTCGTTGGGCTGGGTGCCCGGCATCTGCACGTCGGTCGGGACCACCGCGGCGCTGAAAGAGGCCACGGCGACGAGCGGGGACAGGACAGCCAGAGCGGCCAGGAGCCGGCGGGATGGAGTGCGGAGCATGGGGCTGGAGACCGGGGGAGGGGGCCGGAGGGACCAAAGGCCGAGAGAGCTGATGAGGGCCGAAGGGAGACAACACGTGCTGCGAGACAGGCTCGCCGGAGCCCGCAGGAGCGGGTTCGGGGCCGGCGGGACAAGGGAGAGTGTAGCCGAGGGTGGCGGATGTGGGGGCAGGAACCGGGGCAGGGGCGCGTCGCGCTGGCCCTCCCGCAGCGACTGGGGCGGCGCATGCTGGCGCGGATCCTGTTTCCGCATCACATCTGCGGAGCTGACACGGAGGCCAACCTGGAGTTCATATACTCCCGCAAGACATGCCGTCCGCAACACGCACGACTTGGATCTGGGGCCTCGCCCTGCTCGGCGTCCCCGCCCTCGCCACGCTGCTCAGCGTCGTTGCGGGACGCTCGCAACAGCTCCCCCTCGACGCTCCGTTCTCTCCGGCCGGATCCCTGTCTTACACCGTCGCGCTGCCCCCACTCGAGGCGCGTTGGGCGCAGGTCGCCGCCGACGGAGCGGGCAGCCCCCAGGCGTCGTCATTGGTGCTCCTCGAGGATGGCAGCCCGCTCGGCCCCGCCCACGCGCTGCACGCCTCCATCAGCGAGTCCGGGGGCGGCGCCTTCTCCCACTGGGGCGGCACGCTGTACTTCTCCACGTCGGACGCGACCGACCCCAACACCAACGGACGCCGATACACGCTCGAGTTCAGCGGAGAGCCCGAGGCCTGGGTCGGCCGGGCGACGACGGGCCTTGCGCTGCTCTCGGCGCTGGTGTGGTTGATCGCGCTCTTGTCGATCACTCGCGTGCGCGCCACGGCCGTCAGGGCCCTGGCCGTGACGGGCATGCTGCTGCTGCTGCTCAACCTGGCTGGTGCTCTGCTCGAGCCCGACCTGCCGGCGCGTTTTCCCAGTCGCGAGTTCGACACGACGATCAACTTTGACGCAGCCTGGGAGCGAATCGAAAGCTCGCGAGGCGCGTACAGGAGCGGCCAGATCGACGCTGCTCAGCACGTAGCCAACGTCATGTGGGCCGTGAACCGGCGCATGACGAACATCCACTCCCGGTACGTGCGCCGGGACGACGCGCTGCGGCCGCGCCTGCTCGACAACTGGGTGCTGTGGGCCTGCGACTGGGACGAGCGCCATCGTTCCTACGAGTGGCAGGCCCCCGCTCGCGCGCTGCAGCGAGGCCTGGGCATGTGCGGCGCCCAGTCCATCACCACCGCACGCCTGCTGGAACAGGACGGCTTCGAGGCTGGCCTCTGGGAGTCAGAGGCCCACGCCGTGGCCTGGGCCCGCCCCCCCGCCGGGCCGACGCAGGTGATCGACTCCGACTACGGCGTCGTGATCGAGGCTGAGCCGGCAGGACTGCGCGAGGCGTTGGAGCGCGTCAACGTGGCCTACCGGGAGCTGCTGGAGCCGTCCGTTGGCGACATCACAGCTGTCGTTGAGCGGCACTACGGCACGACCTATGCACGCGTCACCGCGATCGCGGACATCGGCAGCGTGCGCTATGACGCCAGCCGGTTCCTGGGCCTGGAGCCGCTCACGTTTGAAGACACGGCCTTCCTCCTGAAGTGGCTCATCCCCATCGCGTGGCTGCTGCCCTGGGCGCTCTCCCGCGCGCTTCGCAGAGCACGCGCTGCGGGCGGCCACCGAACGACGGATGTCATCGATGTCAGTCGAACGCCGGGTGATACGGGAAGCGCTGCTGGATGATGGCGTTGGCCTGGGCCCGGAAGTCGCTGTCGTCGTAGGCCTTCAACTCGCCCAGCATCCAGGCGATGAACTTGCCCGGCGGGTCCTCCCGGCGTGCGTCCCAGCGACGCAGCAGATCGAGCATCCAGGCCCGCGCCTCGGGCGTGCCCAGCTCCCGGCACATGCGCGGCATGCGGTCGGCCACGTGACGGTTGTGCACCAGCCGCGCCGCGCGCTCGAGGTCCTCAGGCAGCGGATCCCGCGCGAAGACATCGAGCAGCATGCGGCGCATGAAGCGGCGATCACGCAGGGTCGGAAAGTAGGGCCCCTCGTCGTCACCCTGACTCCAGGCGTTGAACAGCTCCACCGAGATGTCCTTCACGCGGCCCTGGTCCGCGGGTTGCAGGTGATACGGCAAGCCGAAGCAGAGCAGCGCGACCCAGCGTTCGTCGAGTGAGCCGGCGGCGGGTTCGGCGCCCCAGGCCTGCACCAGAGCGGCCTCGAGCGCAGGCAGGATCGGGAGGGCCAGCTCGCGCTCCAGGTCGGGCAGCAACGCGGCCAGCCACAGCCGCGCGTCGGGGTGCAGCGTCGGCACGCGCTTGGGCAGCTCGGCCACGGCTAGCTCGCTCCCGGACCACAGCCGCAACACCAGCAACAGGTCATCCGTGCGCGTCTCGGCGCCGCCGGCCAGCGCGTCCAAGGCCACGCTCAACCCACCAATCCGACGCCGGTAGATCTCCGCCAGCAGGAACTCGCTTGTGCGCACGTCGTAGTCGTTGAAGCGCTGCAACAGCGGCGCCACGTCGTCCGCGTCTGGATGCGAGGACGAGAAGGTCGTAACCGTCCTGTGATCCCCACCCCCGCGCCCCGATTCCCGCGCAGGCCGCTCCGCCCCGTCGCTTCCGACTTCAGCCCGGGCTGGGTTCCCCGCGATCGAGTGCGACCCCGGCCAGGGCGGCGAGCGCGGTCTGTCGGCGTGCGGCGACCTGCTCGGCGAAGTGCTGTTTCCAGCCGTGGGGCGTGAGCTTGGTCACGTCGGTGCAGTG
>Ga0164313_10000592_pt1 | contig 29866 bp, 23 predicted proteins | sample GuaBasSedimGuay4_FD_113735 | JGI IMG/M metagenome (GOLD analysis project Ga0164313, IMG submission 113735) | Subseafloor sediment microbial communities from Guaymas Basin, Gulf of California, Mexico - Guay4, Core 4569-4, 0-3 cm | ecosystem: Environmental > Aquatic > Marine > Hydrothermal vents... | reverse complement strand
ATGTAATGACAAAAGAATCTTCGATTAAATTATTTGAATCAAAAAAGATAAGAGTTCATTGGGATAATGAAGCTGAAAAATGGTATTTCTCGGTAATTGATATTATTGAGACCTTGACTGGTAGCAATAATCCACGGAGGTATTGGAGTGATTTGAAACGTAAGCTTAATAAAGAAGGATTTGGTCAGTTGTACGAAATTATCGTACAACTGAAATTGGAATCCTCAGACGGGAAGAAATATACAACTGATTGTGCTAATACAGAGGGGTTATTGCGGATAATTCAATCGATACCTTCCCCAAAAGCCGAACCGTTTAAGGTTTGGTTAGCAAAAGTTGGTTACGAACGTATAGAGGAAACAGAAGACCCGGAAAAAGCTTTTGATAGAGCTATGGAAACATACCTGAAAAAAGGCTATTCAACAAATTGGATAAACCAAAGACTGAAAAGTATTGAAGTTAGGAAAGAGCTGACTGATGAATGGGACTCTCGCGGAATGAAAAAAGGATTGGAATATGCCATATTAACTGATGAGATTACTAATGCATGGGCCGGATTTACAACAAAAGAATACAAAGCTTTAAAGGATTTAAAAAAGGAAAATCTTCGCGACAATATGACTAATTTGGAATTAGTCTTAAACATGCTTGCAGAAACTTCAACGACTGAATTATCAAAAAAACAAAAACCAAAGACTTTAGGTGAAAACAAGAAAGTAGCAAGGAAGGGAGGGGGAGTCGCAGGCAATGCGAGAAAGGATTTAGAGAAAAAGTTAGGTGAAAGCGTAATAAGTCCTCTGAATGCCAAAAAATTAGGTAAGAATAACGATAAACTTGAAGAATAAGCAATGAAATGCCAACATGCGTTATAGTGCATACCCTACGGGATACGTACCATAGCGCAACCGTCAGACTGTCTAAAAACCTCATAACTTGTTTATAACGCAGGTTGACTGATTTTCACTATGGTTCTGGTTAGTTGTAAGTTATAGCATGAAGTACATACAAGGACAAAACAGGTCACAGACCTATCTTTTCCCGGTTACTTTAGATGATGCCATTAGTGAGGACAATGAAGTTCGGTTGATTGATGTTTTTGTGGATAGCCTGGCATTAGAGAGTTACGGTTTTCAGATAGATCAAGGCGAAAACGGCAGGCCAGCCTACCATCCAGGAGACCTTCTCAAGCTCTTCATATATGGCTACATGAACAAAGTTCGTTCATCACGCCGACTTGAGAAAGAGAGCAAGCGAAACATTGAAGTGATGTGGCTCTTGGGCAGCCTTCATCCTGATCACAACACCATTTCGAACTTCCGGCGAGATAATCCCAGGGCGATCAAGAAAGTCTTTATGGAGACGGTGAAAATTGCCAACTATTTCAATCTCATCGGAGGAACGCTGATAGCAGGGGATAGTACAAAATTCAGGGCCCAGAACAGCAAGAAGAATAACTTCAACCAGAAGAAAATATACAGGCATTTAGAATACATCGAGAACAAGCTTCAGGAGTATAATGAAGCACTGGCTCAGAGCGATGGGGATAATAAAGAGCATATTGAAGATCAAATTGAACAGCAAAAAAAAAGGGCTGAAGGATATCGTGAGATAGAAAACCAGCTGAAGGAAAGCGGCGAGTCGCAGGTATCGACATCAGATCCAGACAGCCGCCAGATGATCATCCGCAATAACATTACTGAAGTAGCATACAACGTACAAACCACCGTCGATGCAAAGAACAATCTGTTGATCGACTACAACGTTACCAACAGTAACGACAGCAAAGCCATGGGCAATATGCTCCAAAGAGCCAAGAGTATATTGCGCACCAATGAGTTTACAGCCCTTTACGACAAAGGCTATCATACCGGATCTGAGTTTAAGATAGCCCATGACCTGAATGTTAATACCCTAGTCACTATACCTAACCAGACTGTACACGCACCAGACCCGGCATACGATGTGAAAAACTTCACTTATTTCCCGGAGGGAGATTATTACATATGCCCACAAAACAAGCACCTAACCACAAATGGTAAATGGCACAAGGCACCAGCCTATTACTTCAAACGATATGTCACAAAGGCATGTAAGTCATGCAGCGTGAAGGATCAGTGTTCGAAGGCTACCTATGGAAAGGGAATACAGCGAAGCGAATACCATGAATACATAGAAGGTAACAAAGAACGGGTTGAACAGAATAAGGCTCTTTACAAACAACGTCAGGCTATAGTTGAGCATCCATATGGTACCATAAAACGCCAATGGGGGTTTAGCTACATCATGACGAAAAACAGTTCACAAAGGGCCAGTGCGGATGTGGGCTTTATGATGACAGCTTACAATCTGAGGCGAATCATTAATATCCTTAGTACAGAGCGGTTCAGGGAGTACCTGCAATACATAATAGATTTGTTTTTCAGCAAAACCGCCGTATTGGACCGAATACTAGCTCATATACACGCATTTCTAGGAAGAATCCAATTTTGGAACCTGAGTTTTATGCTCCCCGTAAATCGGCTATCTTTAATAAAAATATCAGTGCCCCGCGGGAGTTTTTAGACAGACTGCCGTTATGGGCAAGCATGAGAAGGCCACAGCAGAAATTAGGAAATAAAAAGAAAAACCGTTTTACTGATACACTAGTTTAAAAACTAAAATTTAGGCTTTAAACACCATTTTTCGTTGACCTTTATTTGTAAATTCACAAAGGAATAATAAAAAAAGACATATCAACATTACAAGGCAAATTTGAAAATAAAAATATGAGTAAGGAAAAAATATCCATACGTTTTTTTGACGACCGAGAAGTACGTGCTGTTTGGGACGAAAAGAACTCCAAGTGGTGGTTCTCGGTATTGGATATTGTTGCTGTGCTTACCGACCAAAACGACTATACTAAAACTCGCAATTATTGGAAATACCTTAAGGCCAAGTTGAAGAAAGAAAACAGCCAAGTGGTTAGTGCTACTACCCAGTTGAAATTCATTGCACCTGATGGCAAAAAGCGTTTAGCCGATATGTTGGATTACAATGGAATTATTGCATTGGGTAAAGAGTTTCCTAGCAAAAAAGCAAACCGATTTATTGAATGGTTTACCTATAGTGGTGAAAGCATAGACGGAAAAAGTAAAACAAAAGCGTATGCCTTGTTTGAAAGTTCATTTATTAATAGTATTGAAATTAGCACAACTAAAGGGTTGCAACAAATTCACGCTTATTTGTTTGGTGGCTTGTATGATTTTGCAGGGCAAATTAGACAAAAAAACATTTCAAAAGGTAGTTTCCAATTTGCTGTATCACGCTTTTTGGGCGAAACATTAAAGCAAATAGAAGCAATGCCCGAAATTACATTTGACAAAATCGCGAACAAATATGTAGAAATGAACATTGCACACCCATTTAGGGAAGGCAACGGCAGAAGCACCCGAATATGGTTGGATTCGATATTAAAAAAACGCTTGGGGAAATGTGTTGATTGGAGTAAAATAAGCAAAAGAGAATATATGAGCGCAATGATGCAAAGCCCAACAAACAGCAATGTTCTAAAAAGCTTGTTGCAAAATGCTTTAACCAACAAAATTAACGACCGCGAAATGTTTATGAAAGGGATTGACTATTCGTATTACTATGAAGAAAATGACTAAAAAAATAAATGGTTTGCAAAGACAGAACAACAGAAAAGCCAGCCCATAACACGCAATAAAAAAAAATTGGGCAGAAAGTAGTAAATATGAACATTTTAACATTAAATAAACAGCGTAGTAAATTGAAAGTTTGGTGTTTCAAAATGCCCAACTTTTCATATTGCCACCGTTATGGGCTTGGATAACACCATTACCTGATACTGTTCACCGATCTTCGGGATTATTGCGTTATAGCCCCCGTCAAATATTTTCTGATATGAAAAACCACATGCTCCTTCCTTTGCTTGCTTTTCTGTTCGTATTGAACACAGGTTGTAACTCTCTATCTGAAAAAACCAGTAGTACCGATGCTACTCCGGAACCTTATGCATATGCACTGGTCCTGCATGGGGGAGCAGGATCCATGAATTTTCAGAGTGTCACGGAGGAGCAACAAGTGAAGTATAAACATTCATTGGATAGCGCCCTGCAACTGGGCCTTGATCTATTAAGGGAGGGTGGATCGAGTCTGGATGCAGTGGAGACTGTGATCCGTTGTTTGGAGGATAATCCCCTTTTTAACGCGGGAAAGGGAGCTGTATTTACCAGCGAAGGTAAGAATGAGCTGGATGCCTCTATCATGACTGGCTGGGATCTGAATGCCGGTGCAGTGGCTGGTGTGACTAACATTAAAAATCCCATCACAGCAGCCAGGGCGGTGATGGAAAAATCGGAGCATGTGATGCTTGCCGGCCATGGTGCCGAGGTTTTTTCAGAGCAGGAGGGTCTTGACATTGTGGCCCCATCCTATTTCTATACACAAAAGCGATTCGAATCGTACCAACGTTCAAAAGAAAAAGAGAAGCATGGTACGGTGGGATGTGTGGCCCTCGACAGCAAGGGTAACCTTTGTGCCGGAACCTCTACCGGTGGAATGACCAATAAGAAATACGGACGAATTGGCGATGCACCCATTATCGGAGCAGGTACCTATGCCAACAATAAAACATGCGGGGTGTCTGCCACAGGTCATGGCGAATTCTTTATTCGCTGGGCAGTGGCTCACGATATCTCAGCCTTAATGGAATACAGGGATTATGATGTGGAGGCCGCTGCCAAAGAGGTGGTTGAGAAGAAACTGGTGGAGGTAGGAGGCAGTGGGGGAGTTATATGTCTGGACCGCTTTGGCCGTGTTGCCATGATCACCAATACCAGTGGTATGTTCCGCGCCTACGGAAACTCGGAAGGTGAGCGTTTGGTGGCTATCTTTAAGTAGAAAGTAGAAAGTTAAAAGTAGAAAGTTAAAAGTAGAAAGTTAAAAGTAGAAAGTCAAAAGGGGTGAAATCCATAAATCTATAGAAACATGAAACAACTTCTCGTAATCTTTCTGACCGCTTTAATCCTGGTCTCTTGCCAAAACAAGGAGACTGCAGTTAACGTTGAACCCGGAAGCTCCACATTGATCATCGGTAAGACTGACAGTCTTCGTTCTGAAATCCTCGATGAGACGCGGAATATCTGGGTTTATGTACCAGATGAAGCCACAGGTGCTATTTTTGGGCAGACCACCTACCCGGTGCTCTACCTGCTCGATGGACCCAGTCATTTTCACGCAATGACAGGGATGCTTAAAAACCTGGGAGACAATAACATTGTTCCTCGGATGGTGGTAGTAGGCATCCCGAATACCGACCGTACCAGAGATTTAACACCCACCCATGTAGATGTGATGTTCGGCGACAGTGCTTTTGTCGTTACGTCAGGAGGAGGAGCAAACTTCATGGATTTTGTAGAGAAAGAATTGATTCCCTATGTGGAGAGCAATTACCCTGTGACAGGGTACCGGACTTTTGTGGGACATTCTTTTGGGGGACTCGCAACTGTTTATTCGATGTTAAGTCGTCCACATCTCTTTAGCAACTATGTGGCCATCGATCCCAGCCTCTGGTGGGATGACTGGCTCATGGTTCATTGGGCCGATTCATTGTTCACAGATCAGAATCTAAAGGGAAAGGCCCTGTACATCGGAGTGGCCAATACCATGGATGAGGGGATGGAAATTGACCGGGTGCTAAGAGATACAGCACGTTCGTCGAATCACATCAGGTCCATTCTGACTTTTATTAATCATGCTGAAACCGAGAACAACAGTGAACTAAACATTGGATGGAAGTATTACTCAGATGATGATCATGGCAGCGTACCCCTGATCACGGAGTATGATGCACTCCGATTTCTATTTCCATGGTACCGCCTTAGGGGTCTGGATGAGTTTTTTCAGGAGGATACTGGAAAAACAGTTGAAGAACTGTTTTTCAAGCTGAATAATCATTATACTATAGTTTCTGAACACTTTGGCTACCAGGTACTTCCTCCGGAAAGTAACGTGAATTCCTTGGGCTATAATTTCATGACAAGAAACAAATCCGATATGGCCAGGGCCATGTTTGAACTGAATATTAAAAACTACCCGGGAAGCGCCAATGTATATGACTCTATGGGGGACTATTTCCTGGCCCAGTCAGACACCCTGGAGGCCATCGATAATTTCACCAAGGCCCTGGAACTGGGTGATAGTCCAATAACCAGGGAGAAATTGGATCAGCTGGTAGCAGGTGAGGGCTAGGTCCGTGATCCTGGTCACCCAAACCTATTTTTAAATGGCAAAAACGTCATAAAATCGGCATGGTGAACGATATAGGCTTCTGTACTGCGTTTAACCATATCGCCTTCCCCAGCATGAGCAGCAATGATGTGACACACTTCAGGTGGGATGCCACAGCTTTCAGCCAGAGAGACTCCGGAGAAGGGGTGACGAAGATACTTTCCGTAGCTACCCTGAGTAGCCTTACCATTTTCATCCAGCACATATTCTAGCAGTTTACCTACATCAGCAAGGATGGCCCCTGACAGAAGCACATCCATATTCACCGGCAATTCATTCCCGAAAAATTCATTCATTTTGTTACCACTATCTCTGGCTATATGAACCACTGCCCGTTTGTGGTCCATAAAGGTGACCTTCAGGTCGGGACCACAAAGCAGGGTAAAGGGGATCCTTTTCAGATCGGCAGGAGTCAGCACACTTTTTTCAAGGGCCATCTCCCATACCCTGGCTGTCTTTGAACGAAGATCGGGATCATTGATCCACTCGATTTCAGGCCACAGTTCCAGCACTTCAGTATCTATTGAGTTCATTGAGAAGAATTAAAGGTTATTAATAATTGTATCGGTCATTTGCCTGGTGGAAGCTGCTCCGTTCTCGATCACATCGGCCCGTCCGGTCATCTTCATCATATCGTAGGTTCGGACCTTCCCATCCTGGATTACAGTAGCAATGGATTTCCTGATGCGTTTTGCTATCTCCATCTCCCCTAAATGGTCCAGCATCATGCAGGCCGATTCCATCATGGCAATGGGATTTACAATGCTCACGGGGTAGTCTGCATACTTGGGTGCCGATCCATGGGTGGGCTCAAAGACAGATACCTCCTCTCCCAGGTTTGCACTGCAGGCAAAACCCAATCCCCCGATCAATCCTGCGAAACCATCCGAAACAATATCTCCAAACATGTTCCCTGCCACAATCACGCCGTAATTTTCAGGGTTTTTGGTAAGCCACATCATCTGGGCATCAATGTTTGTGTTCCACAATTCGATCTCAGAAAAATCAGCTGCCTGAATCTCCTGGGCCATCTTATACATCATTCCCGAAGTTTCCCTGATTACATTGGGTTTTTCACATACAGTGACACTTTTATATCCGAATTTCCGGGCATAAGTAAAAGCTGCCCTTAGTATACGCTCTGTGGCTTTTTTTGTGAATATCCGGGTAGAAACGGAGAGCTCTTCCACCGGTACATTCCCAAAATTCTTCATAAACCTGGGATGAGAGGCCAGTCCCTTATAGACAATATCAGGAGGATTACTCCACTCCACACCTCCATAAAGACCTTCGGTATTCTGCCTGAAAATAGCCACGTCTACTGCTGGTTCTTCGATGGTGTCTCCGCGACCACGGCGTATGAAATTCAAGGGATTCCCCTTATATGTTTTACAGGGTCTGATACAGACATCCAGATTAAAGTGTTGTCTCAGTCCGACTATAGGACTGGAATAGATCAATCCTTTATCTTCCAGTGAGGGATCCAGCTCAGCTGCTGCAGCATCCTTGGGCTTGCTGGTGATGGCTCCAAAGAGTCCTGTTTTATACTTTTCAAGTAGTGCTATTGTCCGGTCTGGTAAAGGATTTCCTTCCTTCTTCCAGAATTCCCATCCAATATCACCCTCCACGTAGGATGCATTAAATCCAGCTTTCTCAAGTACCCTGATGGTCTCCTCAAGTACAACCCTTCCGATGCCATCACCGGGCAGTGCTACAATGGTTCGTTTCTGCATGTTCATAATCAGTTTAGAGTGCGATTTTAGAAATGTTATCTTTGTTAAATGTAGATATTTATTCAGTTTCAAATGTTGCTGAAGATCATATTTGAGACAAAAGTATTGCATAACATAAGCCATAATATTCAACTCGTATATGAAACAGATAACGGAGCTCCATCCGCCGAAGGTTTGGACCTACTTTCATGAAATACTCTCCATCCCAAGAATATCCAAAAAGGAAGAGAAAATCATTGCTTACCTGGTCAAATTTGCAGAGGACCATAAACTTGAATATAAGAGGGACCAGGTAGGAAACCTGTTAATCTCCAAACCCGGCACAAAGGGGATGGAGAATAAAAAAGGAGTGATCCTCCAGTCACATGTGGATATGGTGGGTGAGAAACAGGCCGGAATAGATCATGACTTTGATAAAGATTCCATTAAGGCATATGTTGAAGATGGATGGGTGAAGGCAAAAGGCACTACCCTTGGAGCCGATGACAGCATTGGGATTGCAGCTTCCCTGGCTATTCTTACCTCCAGTGAGATCAACCATGGTCCCCTGGAGTGTCTTTTTACCATTGATGAAGAGAGTGGAATGACCGGAGCCCTTGGGCTACAGCCTGGTTTCCTGAAAGGCTCAATTCTACTGAATCTGGATTCGGAAGATGAAGGAGAGATCTTTATTGGATGTGCCGGAGGTATAGATACAGTGGCCACTTACCGTTTTAAGAAAAAGCGGGTAAAAAGAAACAACAGGGCCCTTCGTATAAGTGTGGGCGGATTGCAGGGGGGACATTCAGGCGATGAGATTCATAAGGGGTTTGGCAACTCCATTAAGATATTAAACCGTTTTTTGTGGAATGCTGAGCAAAGATTTAAGATCAGGCTCTCCAGCATCGATGGCGGCAAGGCCAGAAATGCCATTCCCAGGGAAGCAGAAGCCTTGATTACACTCCCGTCAAAGTCTCTTGAGCTGATTGGAGTCTACTTCGAATCTTTTGTGGGGATCCTGAAAAAGGAGTTGGAAACTGTTGAGCCAGAATTTCATATGACCCTGGAACAGGCTGATTTACCTGAATGGGTGATGAACAGGAAGCAGCAGAGAAAACTGTTTAACACCCTCTATGCGTGCCCACACGGGGTGGTTGCCATGAGTCATGAAATAGAGGGTTTGGTTGAAACTTCCACCAACCTTGCTTCCATCAAACCTATGGATGAGGATATCATTGAAATCGTTACCAGCCAGCGAAGCAGTGTAGAGTCTGCCAAACAGGACACTGCCGACCGGATGGCCTCCCTTTTCACTCTTTTAGGAGCCAGAGTGAGGCATTCAGACGGTTATCCTGGTTGGAAACCCCATATATCGTCGGAGGTGCTGAAACTCTCAGAAAAGATCTATAAAGAGCTATTTGACCAGGACCCTGATGTGAAAGCCATACATGCAGGATTGGAGTGCGGACTGTTTTTGCAGAAGTATCCCGATCTGGACATGATCTCCTTTGGTCCTACCATAAAAGGGGCTCATACGCCCGAAGAGCGGATCCGTATCGATACAGTAGATAAGTTCTGGAGGTTTTTGCTTGTTTTGCTAACACAAACCCCGGAAGGTTAGTAACCAGTGCTCAGTAACTAGTGATTAGTGAAATATTGCTAATCTATTCATAATGAAGGATATCAGTACAAAATTCTCGATCAGAAAAAGGCTTGCAAGTTTCAAGTTTGCATTCTCCGGATTAGTAAGTTTACTCAAGCATGAACACAATTCCCGTTTGCATTTGCTTGCAGCCCTGTTGGTCATAACCATGGGATTTATATTTGGTGTCTCCAGAGCGGAGTGGATGATATTGGTCCTCATCATCGCCATGGTTTTCATCACAGAGATCCTGAACTCTGCTATAGAAAGTCTGGCTGATTATGTTTCTCCACAATACAATTTGATAATCAAACGAGTAAAGGATTATTGTGCAGCTGCCGTTTTAATAGCGAGCATTGCATCTGTTATTGTAGGAGTAATAATATTCTTGCCCAAAATAGTTCATATTTTATTTAGCAGTAACTGATAATTGAAACTCAGGCACTTCACACAATCTCTTTGATCAGGAAACAAATAGTATAAAAACTGCAAATAAAACAGAGGAGAGTATCAGTCCGATCATAAAAATGGTATAGGCGATCCTTAACAACTTATACTTCTGAGAGATAACTTTTCCAAGGCTGTATTGATCCCTTATCATGCTGGAATAAAGATAGTTTGGATCATCCATCATCTCCTTGACGGCCCATTCATAATCTTCCATTTCCATGTTATAAAAATTTCCGAAGAAAAGAAGGTTCACTTTTTTATTGTGAATATCCTCTTCGGAAAATTTCCCTGATGAAAATTTGGGTCGGGTCGATAAAATTGCAAACACGATGGTGCTTAAACAGGTAATGATGAACACAATGGTTGGGAGGGTAATGACCGGATAGTCAGAAATTTTTCCAATCCCGATAGATAGCAAAACTGTTAAGACAATAGAATTGATGGAGATAAGTATATTGGCCTTATTGTCAGCAATAGAACTGAGATTAATCTGGTTCCTTGCTGTGACTCGAAACATGGATTCGACGCCACGTCCTGGTAATTTCTCTTTTTCCAATTTTTTCACAAGCTTCTTATTCTCTGCTTGAAACTTATTTGATTTCTTGGTTCCTTTCCTTGATTTTTTTTTCTTAAGCTTATGGAGCAATTTGAAATTTTTCGCCTTACCTGGAGAAAACTCATTCTCTCCATACTCTGTATAATACCTGTGATTATTAAATAGTTCAACCGTTTCCTGATAATAGGTCTTCTTGCTTAATTTTGTCTTGGATTCATGGTTCCACTCCTTCCTTAACAGTGCCGTTCTTTTCAGGTAAAAATCCTCCGACAGATAGGCCATATCAGCATCACAAACTACCTGCGCAAGGAGGTTATCACCCGGATTCTGTGGCATCTTTGTAGCTTCAATGCAAATGAGTACCTTTTTTATAAACTCTTCCGGTATTTCTTTTGAGCTAAGAAATTTCCTGGCAATATTCTGACTCTCTTCCTCATGTCCATCAGAGCGGGACACAAAGCCACTGTCGTGAAACCAGGCTGCTATTATCACAACCTGCAACTCTTCTTCACTTAATCCAGAGCTAATTCCTATTTTCTCAGCCTGGCTCGCAACATATTCGGTATGTAATATATCATGGTATCTTAAATTCTTCTGTATCTCCTTTTCAAAGAGATCCCTGATAAATATTTCCGAGTCCTGCGTAATATAATCTTCCATCGACTAGTTGTTTATGAGAACATTATTAAGAAAAGTTTAACATTAGGGTAGTTTTATTTGTTGTACTTTTAAATGGAGTGAGTATTCAGGCAATATGCAAAAATCACAAGAAAATACCAGTACTGTCCCTTTTATAAAATTACACATTTTTTACAAATGGTACCCCTATCATGAAGTTAGAATACTGGGCCTGGTGGTTTGTATGGTTTTTGTTTCTTTTTGTAATCCAAAAACGGATGGGATGATTCTTCCGGCTCGCGATTCTTTCAGATATGACCTGGAATCCCCTGATGACAGGTATAAGTTGCCAAAGTATCTTGAAGAAATTTCGGGTTTATCCTATTACGGCAAAGGTAAAATTGCATGTGTTCAGGATGAAAAAGCCCATATATACATATTGAATCTGGAAAAGGAGAAGATCATTGATAAGTATGATTTCGGAAGCGATGCTGATTATGAGGATATAAGCGTGGTAGGTAAAACAGCATATATCCTGAGAAACAATGGACATATATACAGGATCAAAAATTTTAAAAAAAAGGATCGAAAGGTAAAGAAGTTTCCAACTCCCCTAAAGGAAAAGAACGATACAGAGGGAATGGCATATGATCCCTTATTAAACGCGCTGTTAATTGCATGTAAAGGATCACCATCCATCGAAAAAGAGAATCTTTACGAGGGTTTCAAAGCCATTTATAAGTTCGATCTTGAGGAAGGTGAACTGGATAGGAAACCCTATTACCTGATTGATCTGCAGCGGCTCGACAACTATATTGATCACAGTGCATTTACAAGACTTTCGGTAAGGGTTGCAAAAAGGCTGCGCCTCATAGAAAGTGAAACCAGCTTTAAACCATCCGGGATATCTATTCATCCGATTGATGGAGAAGTCTATATCATTTCAAGTGTGGGTAAACTGCTAATTGTTCTGAACCGAAGCGGGAAAGTACAGAATGTAATTGAGCTGGACCCTAAAATATTTCGACAACCCGAAGGAATCTGTTTTTCACCCAAAGGTGATATGTTTATTTCAAACGAAGGACAGGGAGGAAAGGGGTATATTTTAAAATTCAGGATCCATGAAAAGGACTAAAAACGGCAGGTCGTTTTTAATTATTCTAATAGTTGTTGTTTCATCCTGTGCCAGCTATGAACCTTTCTACAGTGAAAGGGTAGATAACTGGAAGGAACAAGTACCCGCTGAATCAACAGAACTCAGTTACTCAGTTTTTCTTCTGGGGGATTCCAGAAGTACGTATACCAACGATACATTACTTGCGGTTTTAGATTCTAAACTTTCAGAAGCCGGGGAAAATAGTGCAGTTATCTTTTTGGGCGACAATGTTTATCCCAATGGATTACCAGATTCCACAGATAAATCGTGGGATATTGCAGAAAAAAGCCTGAGGGCTCAACTGGACATCCTTAAGGATTATGATGGACAGATTATTTATATACCAGGGAATCACGATTGGGCTCAGGGGAGGAAAGAAGGTCTGGAGTATGTCAAAAACCAGAGAAAGTTCACTGAAAACTATCTTGATCAAAGTAAAATTTTCCTTCCAAAAAAAGGCAGACCCGGCCCAACTGAGGTGCATTTAACAGATGATATTGTAGTCATTTTAATAGATTCGTACTGGTGGTTTCATGAGAATGATAAAAGCTATTCGGGCATTATTGATGAGGGTGACTTTTTCGTACAGATTGAGGATGCGATCAGCAGAAACAGAGATAAAAAAATAATATTTGCAGCCTATCATCCATTGTATAGTGTTGGGAATTATGGTGGTCATTTTAATGCAGCAGATAATTTTTTCCCTCTGCTGGAAGTTAACAGGGCACTTTACATCCCTTTGCCAGGGTTCCTGTATACGGGGTATAGAAAATTTCTGGGTGGCAGGGGGGACCTTGCACATCCCCAGTACAAATTATTGATTGAGTCTTTACTTGAAACATTTGAAGGCCACGGGGATATTATCTATGCTGCCGGGCATGAAAATAACCTGCAATATGCTGAAAAAGAGTCTATTCATCATATTGTAAGCGGAGCGACAGGCATTTCAACCCATGTGGCTCAAAACAAAAAGACTGATTTTGCACAAAGTCAGACGGGACTGGCCAGACTTGATTTTTATAGCAATGGTGATGTGTGGCTAGACTTTATAACTGATGCGGTAGAACCAGTATTCAGAAAAAAGTTATTTAATAAACCCATCTATGATAAGAAGGAGATCAAGCAATATTTGAGCGACATAGATTATACCGACAGCACAATTACCACCTATCCCAATGGCGAAAAGTACCAGGCCAGTAAATTTAAAAGGGTGTTTTTCGGAGATAACTACCGTGAAGAGTGGGTTACCCCCGTTGAAGTGCCGGTATTCGATTTTAAAAATGAAACAGGGGAATTGAAGATAGTTAAGAAAGGTGGAGGAGGGCAGACCAAGTCGATTCGACTGGAGAACAAGAAGGGACAGCAATGGGTTCTCAGATCCATTGAAAAGGACCCTTCTAAAGTAATTCCGGAAATGGTTAAGATGCAGCTGGCCGTGGATGTTGCACAGGACCAGATGTCGGCCTACCTGCCTTGGGCAGCCCTCTCAGTTCCCAGGCTGGCAGATGCCACCGGTATATATCATGCCAATCCCAAAATTGTGTACCTGACTAAAGATCCCAGGTTAGGACCCTATCTTGATGACGTTTGGGAAGGAATGTACCTTTATGAAGAGCGTCCCAACGGCAACAGAAAGGATGTGGAGAGTTTTGGACGTTCAAAGAATATTATGGGGACACCTGATATGTTTGATGCCATATTGGACGACCATGCAAACCAGATGGATCAGGAGCATTTTCTGAAATGCAGGTTATTTGATGTCTATATCGGTGATTGGGACAGGCACGAAGACCAGTGGAGATGGGCAGGATTTAAGGATGAAGACAAAGGCAAAGACAAAACAATATTCAGAGCCATTCCCAGGGACCGTGATCAGACCTATTTCCTGAATGAGGGGTTTTTCCCATGGATATCAAGCAGGAAATCTGCCCTTCGGATCACCCAGGGATTTAAATACGAGATAAAGGATATGGAAGGACTGGTGTCTCAGGGTAAATGGTTGGACCGCAGGTTCCTGAGTGAGCTGTCCAGAGAGGAGTGGGTAAGCACTGCCAGCCAAATGCAGTCCAGCCTTACAGATGAAGTACTTACGGCAGCCCTTGCAGATATGCCTCCGCAGATTGTGGACCTAAAAGGAGATATTACCCTGGATAAACTTAAGACACGGAGGGACAAACTCCCCGAATTTGCTGAGGAGCATTATTCCATCATCTCAAAAAAGGTAGATGTGGTGGGAAGTGATAAAAGGGAGCAATTCCAGGTTAAAAGACTGAACGACAGTGAAACGGAAGTGAAGGTGTGGTCATTAAACAGCAAAGGAAAAAAGAAAGATAAAATTTATGACAGGGTTTTTAAGAATGATGAGACCAGCGAAATCCGACTGTATGGGCTCAAAGGCAAGGATGAGTTTGATGTGGAGGGTGATGTGAAAAGCGGGATGAAGGTCAGGATTATCGGAGGTCCCGGAAGAGACGATATCAAAGATAAATCGAGTGTCAAGGGACTCACCAAAAAGACCATCATTTACGATACCAGAAAAAAGAATGATATTGAATTTGGTTCGGAAGCCAGAAACCGCACATCCAATATTCCTGAAAAGAATACCTATACCTATGCAGCCTTTAACTACAACAAGTTTATTCCACTGGCAGCTATTGGTTACAACGTGGATGAAGCCCTTATCCTGGGTGCCGGATTTATGTTTACCACCTATGGTTTTCAGAAGTCGCCTTATGCAAGCCACCATACTTTTGCTGCCAAATATGCCACCGGGACCAATGCTTTTTTATTTAAATACGACGGAGATTTTTCCTCCGTGTTTAGGAAGACTAACGTTCTGTTGCATCTTACCTACAGGGACCCCATGTATGCTCAGAACTATTTTGGAATGGGTAATAAGACTGAAAAACAGTCTGATGATAAAGAATATCACCATGTTAGAATTGGCAAAATAGAGGTGCATCCCGAGTTAAGCAGGACCATTGATCGAAGTAGTTTCTCGGCCGGTTTGTTTTATCAAAAGTATAGAGTGGAAGAAACGCCAGAAAGGTATATTTCCGATGCGGAATTGGATCCTGAGGTATTTGAAACTCAGGATTATGCGGGATTTAACCTGGGGTATCTTTTTGATAGCAGAGATTCGAGGACCCTCCCAACCAGGGGGCTTTACTGGAAATCTGATGCTTCCTTTAATTACGATTTGGATCGAGAAGATAAAACGTTCAGCCAGATTAGCTCTGACCTGGGTTTTTACCTGAGTTTCAGAAAGCCCTACAGAACCGTGTTGGCATTCAGACTTGGGGGTAGCATCAATTTTGGAGATTATGAATTTTTTCAAGCCAGCACGCTGGGAGGTAGTACCAATCTGAGAGGATACAGGTCAACCAGGTACTCCGGGGATGCCACGGTCTATCAAAATTCTGAATTTCGATTCAAATTATCTGATTTCTCAACTTATTTTGCAAAAGGTGAATTTGGTATACTTGCGTTTAATGATGTGGGTCGGGTATGGCTTGAAGGGGAAGACTCAAACATGTGGCACCACGGATATGGAGGTGGTATCTGGGTATCCCCATTTAGTGTGGCAGTATTGACGGCATGCTATGAGAGGTCCAATGATGAATTGGGCGGTCTGTTTACTCTGAGGTTTAAATTCCTCTTTTAGTCGATTTTAGTGGTATAAATGAAAGTTTCAAATTGAAGAATATCATAACGTTAACAGTCCTGTTTTCAGTACTCTTAAACTTGCATGCGGAAGAGAAGGATAGCCTGAACCTGAAGCGAAAAGTGTATTCATTAAATTACCTGATTGATATTCCCCTTACTTCTGTGGGTATTGTAACCGCTCTATGGGGTTTGAATGCCATTGATCAAAAAACACCCCTGGATTCATTAACCATTGTGGGGCTGGATGCCAGTAATATAAATGGATTTGACAGATCAGCCACCTGGCAGGATGCAGAATTTGCACCCACTGCGAGAAGTATCTCCGATGTTACACTTGGAGTTAGTCAGATGCTTCCTTTCCTGTTAATGTTGGATAAAAGGATCAGGCAGGATTGGGGAGATGTGATCTTGCTATTTCTTGAAACACAGGCTATTGTGGGGAATCTTCACACCTGGGGAACTGTAATACACGTGGACAGGATTCGGCCACTGGTATACAATCCGGATGTGCCCTGGAATGAAAAAACTGGTAAGCGCACAAAGAATGCCTTCTATAGCGGACACACTTCGATGTCAGCTTCCGCAAGTTTTTTTGCTGCTAAGGTATATTGTGACTATCACCCAGAGTTGGGAAACCGTAAATACCTGGTCTACTCACTGGCCCTTGTGCCTCCTGCGCTTACAGGTTTTTTTAGGTATAAGGGGTTGAAACATTTCCCAACCGATGTGTTAACCGGCATTCTTGTTGGGGCCGGCACCGGCATTCTTGTGCCACACCTCCATAAGATAACCAAATCAAATCTCTCTGTTGTACCATTTGCAGGCCCGGTGAATGGCTTAGCTATGACATATAGGTTTTAACTCCCTGATTATGCTAAAATTTAGTAAGCAGGAGCAGGATCGAAATATTTTTCATAACCGATTGCTATACACCACTATTTATGGTAATTACCACTTTTCCCAAGGCCAAATCCTCTTCATAATACCGGAAAGCTTCAGAAACTTCATTTAGAGAATAACACGTATCAATAACCGGGGCGATCTTGCCTGTTTCATATAGCTCTGCCAAATAATTGAGGTCCTTTTTATTTGGCTTGTGCATCAAAATGCCCATTTTCTTGTTTCCGGTCATTGAAATCAATGGCCCCTGCCACATGAGCTGAGTGACCCTGGCATATGACCCTCCTCCCAGCATTACATAAATGCCTCCTGGGCTTAAAGCACGCTTGTAATCGGATATGGCCCGATAAGTAACCACATCCAGAATCAGGTCATAAACCGGTCCTCCACTGGCGAAATCTTCATTTGAGTAGTCGATGACATGATCGGCACCAATTGATCGTAGCATTTCAAATTTCCTGCTGCTATCCACGCAGGTTACTTCAGCTCCATAGAATTTGGCAATCTGCACTGCAAAAGTACCAGAACCACCACCAGCGCCATTGATCAAAACCTTTTGACCTTTCTGAATATGACCTTTATTGCGCAGACCCTGCAGGGCAAGAACTCCCGTGTGTGGTATGGCTGCTGCCTGTTCGAATGTCATACTCTTAGGTTTCAGTGCCAGTATCTTTTCAGGAGCACAGACGTACTCTGCAAAACCTCCCCAACCGGCTCCTGAAATATCGCCAAATACCTCATCGCCTGCCTGCAACTGTTTTACCTTTTTGCCAACTGTCTCTATTCGTCCGGCTATGTCACAACCTATTATTTTTGATTTTGGCTTAAAAAGACCATGCTGTAAACGGTTAACGAACGGTATTCCTTTCAGAATATCCCCGTCCCATGAATTTACAGAGGAAGCATGGATTTTCACCAACACTTCATGGTCCTTTGGAGTTGGTTTATCTACCTCTAACAATTCAAAATTGTCAGGAGAACCATATTTGTTAAGTACCGCGGCTTTCATAAGTATAAAGGATTCAGTTTTTTGATCCTATGGAGATGATAACATTTCCAATTTTTTGCCCTGTCTCCACATAGCTGTGAGCCTCAGCTGTCTTTTCCAGGGGATATTTTCGATCTATAACAGATTTTATCTTTCCAGCTTCAATTAGCTCTTTGAGGATAATCAAATCTTCATGGCGATAGCTTGCAAGTGCAGAGATGATTTTCTTGCGGGTTGTCAGGGAGATCCATGCTCCTTTGATCTTCCACTTAAGCTTTGGATTGCCTAAGATATAGTGCCCATTTTTGCTTAGTGATCTTACATTCCGGGAAAAGGAACTTTTGCCTACCACATCGATGATAAGATCATAAATTTCACCGTTTTTGGTAAAATCTTCCTTTGTGTAATCGATCACCTGGTCGGAACCTATGGTGAGGAGCATATCCAGTTTATTCCGGCTGTCCACACATGTAACATGCGCCCCATAAGACTTAGCTATTTGAACCGCATAGGTACCTATGCTTCCCCCTGCACCAAGGATCAGTATTCTTTGTCCACTCCGGATAGCTCCTTTTCTCAGAAAATGTAAAGCGTTAAGGCCCCCTGTGGGGATGGTTGCAGCTTCCTCATAGGTCATATTAGATGGTTTTATGGCCATCGCACGGTTACCAGGAAGACACGCATACTCAGCATAAGCACCTAAACGCATCTCAGTGGCGGCAAAAACCGGATCGCCCTTTTTAAATTTTGTTACCTTTTTGCCTGCCGATACAATTTCACCTGCCAGCTCCTGACCTAATATTTTGATTCTCGGTTTTCTAATACCCATCATGATTCGCACAAAGAGCCACATTCCTAAAGGGATATCAAATCGCCTCAGTTCGCAGTCCCCTGCAGTTACAGTTGCTGTATGCACCTTAATCAGTACTTCATTCTCTTTGGGGGATGGTTTTGGTACCTCTCTATTCTGCAGAACATCAGGAGGTCCATATTTGGTCCATACAATTGCTTTCATGGGATATTTTTAAATGCAGCCATCAACTTATCCAGATAATCTGGTTTTAATCCTTGAGCAGTTGTTTGGGACAAAAGTCGCTTCATGGGAATACCTTCGTCCACAAATAATTGCACGTAGCCTTCTGGCTCAGCAATTGACAATGCACGTTCGAGGGAATTAAGAGCCGTGGGGATATCCTCTTGTGACTCGTATGCGAGGGCCTGAAGCATATGGATTTCGATGATGCTTCCATTTCTGTCCCCTTTTGCAGCCGCTTCCAGGAGGCGGCCAAGCAGCCCCATGGCCTCATGTATGGTGTCATCTGAAGTTTCATTTCTATAAATAGCGATAAGCATCCTTGCCAGTGTAAGATGTTCGAATTCATGCAGGTAAGAGGGCTTGTCATTGAAGGAAAGGCTTCGCTCGCGAGCCCAATTTTTAGCGTCTGTGAGCTTACCCTGCTTAATCCAAAGGCGTGCTTTCAATGCAGCCACAGGACGCAGGTCGGGCACGGGACTCCTGAAATACAACTTTTCGGCCCTGTCAAGCGAGCCAAGAGCTCCTGTCAAATCTCCCTGTGCTTCCTTTACTCTGGTTTCACAAAGACACAGGCGATACTGCCAATCCATGGCCATGTTTTGTTCGTTCAGATCCTTGCTTTTCTTAAAATTTTCTATACTGGCTTCAAGATTGCCCCTTTCAAGGTATAGCTCGCTTATTCCCCTATACACATCCTCAGTCCCTATCGGCAGTTTCTCGCCCTGTTGCCTTGCCAGCTGCAATGAACGTTCAAATAAATTTAATGCCTCCTTTAGACGACCCTGAGTAATTCTTATATCTGCAAAGAGTACTGTGAGACTGATGCTGGAAGATATGTTCCCGACAATCTTTAAACCGGCCATAAGCTCTGTGAAGGATCGGTAGGCCGCCTCTAAATCACCATTCCCCAAATTGGCAAAGCCTACCATCGCAGCAGGAATGGCGCGTTGCATATATTCATTCTCAGGCAAAAGCTCCAGTGCCTGTTGCGAGTATTTCAGGGTTCCTGTTTCATCTCCAATTGCCTGGGAATGGTAGGCACGGGCATTGGCGATTGATCCAGGCAGTACCCTGAACTGTTCTTCATCCACTACTATTATATCTGCTGATGGCCCATCTAATCCCGCACTGGAATCATTCTTTTTGTTCAGCAAGGATTCGGCATCATCCAACCTGGCCCCTCCGCCCTCTATTTCACCACATTGCAGCGATGCCCAGGCCATGTCTACCTGGAGTACCGGTCGGTTGGAAAACGCTTCCTCTGGAAGCTCTTTTGCCCAATCGAGCCAGGTGAAAGCCTGGCAATTCTCGTTCATTAATGGCCAAGCAAGCTCCATCAGGCCCGCTGCCCGCGTAAAATCTTTAGCCGTAAGAGCGTGGCGAACAGCTTCTGCAGGCTGAGCATTCTGCTCATACCACTCGCTTGCCCGACGATGCAAGTCAGATACAAGATCGGGGTGCTTCTCCAACAGGCGCGTATGCAGAACTTCTACGAAGAGGTGGTGGTACCGGTACCACTTGCGTTTATCATCCAGTGGAAGCACAAAAAGGTTGCCTCGCTCCAGGGATTCCAGCATCGCTTTGCCTTCTTTCTGATCTGTGAGGGTGTCGCACAAAGGTCCGCTTAAGCGCTCAAGAATGGAGGTTTTCAGCAAGAAGTTCTGAATGTGCTCGGGCTGGCTATGCAAAACCTCTTCAACCAGGTAGTCCACCACATGCCGGTCATCGCCTGAGAAGGCTTTAATGAATCCAGGTATGTCATCTCTCCCCTGCATGGATAAAGCAGCCAGTTGAAGTCCGGCAATCCAGCCTTCAGTGCTTTCTTCCAGAATGGCGATGTGATCAGCTGTAAGCTTGAGACCCATCACCTGGTTAAGAAATTCAGCCGCCTCCAAAGGGGTAAAACGCAAATCTGAAATGCGTAGTTCGGTCAATTGACCGCGGACACGCAAGCGGGGAAGGGGTAATTTAGGATCCTCACGGGTAGTGATGACCAGATGCATTTGTGGAGGCATGTGCTCAATGAGAAAGGAGAGCGCGTTTTCAACCGGCTCAGCATCAATTACATGACAGTCATCAAGAACCAGTGTAAATTTTTCCGGGATTGCACTGATATCATTGAGCAGGAAAGTCAGCATCAAATCCGTGGGAGGCGGTTGTGGGGATTGGAGAGAACCCAACACTCCGGCTCCAATATTTGGGGAGATCGTTTGGAAAGCGGCAACAAGGTAAGCCAGGAAGCGCATGGGATCATTATCCCCTTCGTCTAAGGACAGCCAGGCTGTCGCTCTCTCACACCCGGGAATCCATTCACTAACCAGGGTAGTTTTTCCAAATCCTGGAGGGGCAGAGATCAGCGTAAGCTTTCCGAACTGCCCAAGGTTCATTCGTTCGATCAGGCGGGATCGGAGTACAATGTTTGGCCGGGGGGGAGGGATATAGACCTTAGTGGTTAAAATGGGCTCAGGGATAGATACCTGTTGTTCATGATTGTCAGACTGAGCCTCTGGCTCTGGTTCAGTTTTACCCTTTATGTCTTCAGGATTTGGTACCACAAGTCCATAATTAGAAATCGCATAGACATCAGTGGGGCGTTCAATATTCTTAAGCTTAAAGGTCTTCAGTAAGGAAGTCTTGAGGGATTCCTGGTTTTTGATTTCGTCATATACCTTATCGGAAATAAATACACTTCCCGGAACTGCCAGGGATTCTATACGTGATGCCACATTTACTCCATCTCCGATGATCTCATCCTCACTGAAAATGATATCGCCAATGTGAATTCCAATTCTTACAGGTATGGAAGGTTCTTTCAGGAAGTCAAGCTGCATTTCGGTACCACAGTGCACCGCATCAATGGCACTGTTGAAAATGCTTAATGTACCATCCCCATAGTATTGCAGAATCCTTCCGTCATACTTCTTAGTGATTGAATTGAATATGTGCCGGTGTTTTTCCCGGACTCGAATCGCCTTTTCCTCATTTTGCTGCATTAGTGCCGTATACCCCTGTATATCGGTGAACATGATAGCAGCTAGTTGACGGGATCTTGTCACTTTGACAATTTAAGAAAATAAATGGAAGCATAACAGCTTAATTATGAATCCATTTTATCGATTTCGTGAAAAATTTATTCCACTTCTTCGAACTCCGACTTTGTCACGCCGCAAACCGGACAGTACCAATCCTCAGGAATATCTTCAAATGCGGTTCCTGGAGCTATTCCACTATCGGGATCTCCCTCCTCGGGATCGTAGACGTAACCACAGATTGTACACTGATATTTTTGCATGGGGGTGCCTGATTAAAGAGTTATTTTCTGATTTTATTAAGACCCAACAGGGCCAATATTGACCCAGTAACAACTTCACCTGATTCAACATCCAGCTCGGAGCCGTTCATGCTGTGAGGGATCAGGTATACGGCAAGCATTACCAGAGCAGCACCTATGGCCAGCCATTTTCCATAGGACTTATTTCTGAGGAACCAGGCCGCGAGGAAAGCAATCAGAGCAGCCAGTACCTTGTTATCAGTCAGGTCCTCGCCCAGGGGCCATCCGGTCCAGAACTGACCGAAGGAGTATTTCTGAACAACGGGACCAAGAATAAAACCTCCAATGATCAGAAATATGATGGTAATTCCCACGAGCTTCTTATAGGATGGAATATTTGCAAGTGCAAAAATGATGGTGGCCATGGACCAGATCACCGTAAGGATCATCATAAGAACATGTGGGATAAGTGCCCAGGCGGGAACATCACCCCGGAACCGGATGACCACATTCTCATCTTCATGCAAATCAATGATTTTTCCATCGGCCATCAATTCCAGATGGTATTCAATTTTACCGGCTGGAGGTTGGTGGGGGAGGCTTGTACTCAGAGTATCTCCCTGCCTTGCCATTACCAGTGTATCCCATGGGTTCTCTGTGGGGAAGATTCGCCAGATCAGATTTGCTGAAAAGGTCTCGGGAAGCTGAATTTCCACGGGGTAATCACCAGGTCTTCCATTATTGGAACGTGGAAGACTATAGTGGAATTCCTCGTTCTGGTAACTTATTTCATACTTTATCGGGTAGGTAGGTCCGGTCATTCGCTGGTAAACCATAGCGGCCAGTGAGATAACCACTGCCAGAATCCAGAAAAGTACTTTTTTTAATTTCATAGTTTACACCTTTAATTCGTTGTTTTTCAATTACAACCTGATGACCAGGTCCAGGTTATCTTCGCCACGTTTAACGGTGACCACAATATCCATTCCCTCCTTAAGCTGCCCCAGTCGACTCATATAATCATATATATTACCAACTGATTTACCTTCGATGGAGATGATGATATCATTTTTCTGGATGCCACCCACACCTGCTGGTTTCCCTTCAGTAACAGCCATCACGGGCATGCCTTCGTTGCCATCGTATGTCATATCGGGCATGAGTCCAAGGGTGATTCCTCCTCGCCGACCTTTGGATGAACCCCTGACTTTGGGCCCGGCTTCGGTAAATGCGATCCGCTCTTTTTGATTGGCAAGTGCCTCAGTTACATCAGCAACAAAAGCAAGCACCTCACGGGTTCCCTCCACGTTAATGGCTGCAAAGTTATCTAAAGGAGTGTGATAATCGGAATGGGCTCCGGTGGAGATAAACAAAACAGGGACATCTTTGGCATAAAATGCCGCATGATCTGAAGGTCCAAACCCCTCATTGGCATATTTCAGGTTAAAATTATAGTTGGTGTTAATGGAATCAAGCACTTGCTTAAATCCAGGAGAGGTCCCGATTCCGCCAATCTGCAGCTGTCGTTCATCATTTAACCGTCCTATCATATCAAGGTTGATCATCACCTGTACCATGGAAAGGTCGACCGGGGAATTTTCTGTCAGATACTTTGAACCCACAAGCCCCATCTCTTCAGCTCCAAATGTGGCGAAAAGCATGCTGCGCGAAGGGGAAAGGGAAACCATATACTCAGAGATCTCCATGACTCCTGCAACACCCGATGCGTTATCGTCGGCCCCATAGTGAATGGCCACAGTGTCGGGAGCACGTGAAGAGGTTCCTTCGCCACCCATACCCAGGTGATCATGATGTGCTCCAATTATAACATACTCGTTTCTCAGGGAGGGATCAGATCCCTTTAATATGGAGATTACATTGGCAGATTGAACCTCTTTTGGCTTGAGGTCAACAGTGATGTCGGCTTCTAATCCTGTAAGGAAAGAAATTGCTTTCAGGTTTGAACCTAATTCTGACTCGTAGTGGGCCAGGCTGTCTGCTCCTGCAGCCAATAGAAGCTGATCTGCACTGGCTCTGGTTATCTGAATTACGGGAATTGATAAGGGATGCTGTTTTCCTTTCAATTCAGTAAGTTGATCCTTGGCATCGAAAGAGCTTCCCGATACAAAGATCACCCCCGAAGCTCCCAGATCTGAAGCCAACAGGGCCTTCCCCCGATCCTCACTATGATTCACATAGGGAGATGATCCGTCCTGTTCACCGGGTACACCCCTGAACAACAGGACCCATTTATTTTTTACGTCCACATCTGCATAATCATCCCATGTGATCTCGTCCTGATCAATCTGGAACCCATATCCTGCAAATACCACCTCTGATTCAGCCGAACCCGACGCACTGAATGAAAAAGGAGTGTAGTCTGATTCAAACTCAAGAACGGCATCGCCAAAAGTGACTTTGTTTCCAGGACCAGCTTCAATATCAGTGGCAATTCCAAAGTGCTGAATCCCTGTTTTCTCATACAGGATTAATCCTGCCTTCTTAAACTCTGATGAGATGTAATCCCCCAGTAAAATGTCTTCAGGAGTCCCCGGATATCGTCCTTTTAACTCATCAGAAGCCAGGTATGCGATGTGGTCTTCAATCTCAATGGAGGTTATTTCCTTCTCAAAACGGGGCTGACAAGAAATAATGGAACCTGAAAATATCAGGAACAATGCAATTTTATTCATGGGTAAGTATTTGTAATACAGAATTATAGTTAAATTATTTATACTGAATCAAAAGAGTCGAAAGATACGATTTATTCTTTTTCCCCACTATAAACTTGAAATGAATTCAAAAATGATTTACATTTACGAAATCGTTTGACGAATACGTTAAACATAAATGTTAAGACATACAACAGAACAAATGGCACTGAATACAGAAACTGAACAGAAAATTATTTCCTCAGCGGAAAGGCTATTCTACCAGAAAGGCAAAGCAGGCACTTCTATGCAGGACATTGCAGACGATGCCGGAATAAACCGCACCCTTCTGAATTACTATTTCCGGAGCAAGGATCAACTGTTTGAAGCGGTGTTTAAAAATGCCATGTCAACCTTTTTACCCAATCTGGCAGTCATGTTGCATTCCGAAATGAATTTTGAGGAGTATGCTCCTGCCATGATTGAAACCATCATCGATGCCTTAATGGAAAATCCTCAGATTCCCATATTTGTATTGCAGGAACTCTCTTCCAATCCCGATCGTATGCCGGAGGTTATGAAAGAAATGGGCATTGATCCGGTTATTGCAATTACGAAAATGGAGGAGGATAGACCAAAGGGTATGGATCCCAGGCAGCTGATTATGAATATTATAAGCCTATGTATTTTTCCTTTCGCTGCGCGTCCTGTAGTTACTGAATTACTCTATAATGGCGATAATGATCAATACTTAGAAGCCATGAAGCAGCGTAAGCAAATACTTCCACCACTTGTGAAGCAGTTTATGATTAAATCCAATGGAGATGAGAACTAGAGCTACATTGTTATTAATGATTTTTACTGGAGTGCTGATGGCCCAGGAGACCATTACACTGTTTGAATGTCATGATAAGGCCATCGAAAATGCACCCCGACTAAAAGACCGGGAGATTATCCGGCAAATAGGAGACCTGAAGATTGATCAGGCAGGAACAAACTGGTATCCTTCACTGGATCTGAATGGAAGGTTGTCCTATCAGTCCGATGTGGTAACCGTTACCCTGGCCAACTCGGACATACCGGTAAAGTTTCCTGAAGTGCCCCATGATCAGTATGGAGTAAATGTGGATATCTCCCAAGCCCTTTATGATGGAGGCGTAACCAAGCAATTGAAGAACTATGAGCAGGCAGCCACAGCTGCAGATATCCAGCAGGTTGAAGTGGATCTGTATGGTTTGAAAGGGAAGGTGAATCAATACTATTTCACCATCCTGGCACTTCAGGAGAATATGAAGAACCTGGTGGTTCACCTTGAAAACCTGGAAGCCAGGCATAAGGTGGTGCAACTGGCCGTTGAGAATGGGGCCATGCTAGAATCTGATCTGAAGGTCATAAAGGTTGAGATGCTAAAGGTGAGGCAGTCTATGTTGGAGGTGGAAGCGCGTAAGAACTCTTTTTTAGAGGCTCTGAATATAATATGTGGGGTGCAATTTGACTTGGAAGCAGAATTGGAGAAACCCATATTTGGAGAGGTGGGAGGAGAAGAGGTAACCCGTCCGGAATACCGTCTGTTCGATCTGAAAGATGCTTCCATGGAGGCAGGGAAAGAGCTTATTTCAAAGAAGCGGATGCCTGTACTCTATGCATTTGGTCAGACGGGGTATGGAAAACCAGGCTATAATATGATGAGTGATAAATGGGATTATTACTATATGGTAGGAGCTGGACTGCGCTGGAACATCTGGGACTGGAACAGCACCAGTAGAGATCGTCAGGTAATTGAACATCAGCAGCATATATTGCAAAATCAGAGATCTGCATTCGATAAAGAATTAGAATCGCAAAGGGTACAGGAAGAAGCCAAAATCGATCAGTACATGAAATCCATGCAGCTGGAAGAAGAGGTTTTAGAACTCCAGAAAGAGATATCGGAGCATGCAGCGCTCAGATTAGAAAATGGGACTATTACAGCCACTGACTACATCACTGAACTGAATAAGGAGAGCATTGCACGCATTAACCTGGCGATGCACGAGGTAAATCTGATGAAGTCCATTGCCAACTATCTGAACATACAGGGAAATCTTTAATAACTATACGATGAAGTACTTAATATTCATAGCGTTTTTAGTATTGACCACTTTTATGGCATGTAATAACCAGGTGGACCAGGCCGATGCATATGGTAATTTCGAAGCCATCGAGGTGATGATCTCGGCAGAGTCGCCTGGCAGAATTCTTTCATTTGAACCTATGGAGGGAACAGAGCTTGACAAAGGTCAGGTGGTGGTAGTCATTGACACTTTTCAACTCCATTTGAAAAGAGTCCAGTTAGAATCAAGTGTAGCTTCCCTGGGTCCAAGAATCAGTACCCTGGATGCACAGATCAATGCCAGCCATGTTCAGTTGAATAACCTCGAAAGGGAGAAGATAAGGATAGATAAGCTGGTTGAAGGAGGAGCGGCTACATCCAAACAAAAGGATGATATGGAAGGCCAGATTGCGTTGTTAAACGCTCAAATCATTGCGATAGAATCTCAAAAAGCATCTGTTTTCGCTGAGCGAAATATCCTGAAGGTGCAAATCGAGCAGGTGGAGGACCAGATCGACAGAAGTCTGGTGAGAAATCCCAAAGAAGGGGTGATGCTAACCAAATATAAGGAGCAGGGTGAGATAGCTGCACCCGGACAATCGCTCTACAAGATGGCAAACATGGATGAGCTAATTCTTAGAGCCTATGTGTCGGGAAATCAGCTATCTGAAGTGATAACTGGGAATTCAGTAAAAGTTATGTTCGACGTGGATGGTGGAATGGAAGAGACCACAGGTGTTGTAAGCTGGATTTCGCCTAGAGCAGAGTTTACCCCCAAGATCATTCAGACCAAGGAGGAACGGGTGAACCTGGTGTATGCCATTAAAGTGGTGGTGCCCAATGATGGCAGCCTAAAGATAGGTATGCCCGGTGAAGTGGTATTCTAAAAAGATGCTAGCCCTATGTCGCTGATTATAGACCATATAGATAAATCTTATGATGCCGTAAAGGCACTCAGGCAAGTTGATTTCGAGGTGAACGACGGGGAGCTGTTTGGATTGATTGGTCCCGACGGGGCTGGAAAATCGACGCTTTTTCGCATCATGGCCTCTCTGGTGATACCCGATGCCGGACGCTGCCTGATGCATGGTCACAATGTGGTAAAGGATTACCGCGAGGTAAGAAAGATCATTGGCTATATGCCGGGTCGTTTCTCGCTCTATATGGACCTGTCGGTGGAGGAGAACCTGGCCTTTTATGCCCGGGTTTTCGGAACCAATGTTCATGAGAACTATGACCTGATCCGTGATGTGTATGAACAGATTGCCCCCTTTAAAAAGCGACTGGCAGGAAAGCTCTCCGGGGGGATGAAGCAGAAGCTGGCACTCTCTTGTGCACTTATTCACAGGCCTGAGGTGTTGATTCTGGATGAACCCACCACCGGAGTGGATGCTGTAAGCCGCCGGGAATTCTGGGATATGCTCAAGAAGATTCAGAAAGAGGGGATTACCATCGTTGTCTCCACGCCCTATATGGATGAAGCGGAAATGTGCGACCGCGTTGGTCTGATCCAGAAGGGGAAGCTGCTGGAGATCACAGATCCCTCAAAGCCTTATGACAGAGATGAAGCACAGCTCTTTTCGCTGAGAAGCAACAGTGGGGTATATACTTACCTGGAGCGGGTAAGGCGCATGGAAGGGTGCAAACACGCCTGGCTCTTCGGGGATCAGCTCCATGTGACCCTTCGTTCGGAAGGGGATGCGGTACTGATAAAATCGATTCTGGACGGATGGGGCGATTCCTCCATTGAGTGGAAAAAGATCACCCCATCTATAGAGGATCGGTTTATGGGACTGATCGAGCAGGAGAGCGGGGAGCAACTTAATAATGGAGAGACGATCTGATGAGTAAGCGCGAACATATCATTGAAGTGAAGGATATGGTGAAGAAGTTTGGCTCCTTTACGGCCAACGACCGGCTTACCTTTCATGTGGAGCGGGGAGAGATCTTTGGTTTCCTGGGTGCCAACGGGGCAGGGAAGACCACAGCCATGAGGATTCTCTGCGGACTATCCTATCCCACCTCCGGGGAGATTTATGTGGCAGGACATAATGTTTATCGTGAACGTGAACGGATCAAGAAAAAGATCGGTTATATGTCGCAGAAATTCTCCCTCTACGAGGATCTTACGGTCTCTGAGAATATTCGCCTCTATGCCGGGATCTACGGACTGGGGAGAAAACAGATTGCCTCGCGTGAGGAGCAACTGCTTGATAGACTTGGTCTTACGTATATCCGTAGCAGGCTTATCAGGGAGGTCCCACTGGGGTGGAAGCAGAAACTGGCTTTTTCGGTGGCCATATTTCATCAACCGGCTGTTGTTTTCCTTGATGAACCTACCGGCGGTGTGGATCCCATCACCAGGAGACAATTCTGGGAGATGATCCACGATGCCACAGAGGAGGGGATTACTGTTTTTGTGACTACCCATTATATGGACGAAGCAGAGTATTGCGACCGGGTATCGATTATGGTGGATGGCCGGATCGATGCACTGGATACCCCCGCTGCACTGAAGCAGCAGTTTGACTCGAAAAATATGAATGAAGTATTTCTTAAACTGGCCCGATTATGAACCGGTTTTTTGGATTTGTGAAAAAGGAGTTTCAGCATATCTTCAGGGATATGCGGACCCTTTTGATCCTCTTTGGGCTACCCATCGTGATGATCATTCTGTTTGGTTTTGTGGTAACCACCGAGATCCGGGATGTGGAGGTGGGAATCTGGGACCGCTCCATGGACCAGGCATCCATCAGGGCCACCCAGAAGATATTTTCATCGGGATACTTTGTACCTGCCGGATACATTGATCATGAGGAGGAGATCGGGGATCTGTT
>Ga0164313_10000590_pt1 | contig 29904 bp, 20 predicted proteins | sample GuaBasSedimGuay4_FD_113735 | JGI IMG/M metagenome (GOLD analysis project Ga0164313, IMG submission 113735) | Subseafloor sediment microbial communities from Guaymas Basin, Gulf of California, Mexico - Guay4, Core 4569-4, 0-3 cm | ecosystem: Environmental > Aquatic > Marine > Hydrothermal vents... | reverse complement strand
GACCAGACTGAGCCCCGCAACATCATCCAGTGGTTTGGGTGGCTTTGGAGACGGCTTTGGTACCGACTCGGGCTTTGGTTCCGGAGGCGGTTCCGGCTTCGGTTCCGGCTTCGGTGTCGGCTTCGGCTCCGGAGGCGGCTCCGGCTTCGGTGTCGGTTTCGGCTCCGGAGGCGGTTCCGGATTGGGATCCGGTGCGAGCCTGAACTCCACCACCGCCTGGCCCAAACGGAACTGGTCACCATCGCGCAACGGGTGGCGCGCGATCCGCTGATCACCGATCCAGGTTCCGTTGGAGCTCCCCAGATCCTCGACCTCGAACCCGTCGGCAACGGGACGTACTTCGGCGTGGCGCCGGGAGACCGAAGGATCGGCGAGGACCACTTCACCCTCTCCCCGGCCAAAGAGTACCGGCCGGTCGGTCACCTCGATGACACGATTGATCTGCTCCACGTCAGCGGTCGAGACAACCCGAAGCGTGGCCTTGCGAGAAAAGCTGCCGGTCACTCGGGCCTCCCCTTCGGGCGGACGCAGCTTTCACTCGCCCACGGCAACAAACGAACCCTAGGAGCCTGTACCGAATAGAGTTGGCGGCGCCTTTCGGGCGGCATTTGGCTCATTTTTCGTCTTTTTCTTGGCCCATACCACCAGTATGAACCTGCGAAACAGTCGAAAAATGAACTCAGATGACGCTCCGAAATCCATCCATCATCTATTCGGCAAAGGCTCCTAGCTCTTGATGAGATTTGCATAATGCCCCGGTCCGTCTTTCATTTCTTCGTGAGTGCCCTGCTGGACGATGGCTCCCCGATCGAGGACGACGATCTGGTCAGCATCCCTGATGGTGCTCAGCCGGTGGGCGACGATGATGCATGTGCAGCCTCGCCGGCGCAGGCTGTCATCCACCCACCGTTCGGTGGTCGGATCCAGCGCGCTCGTGGCCTCGTCGAGGATCACGATGGTGGGGTTGCCGACCAAGGCCCGGGCGATCTCCAGACGTTGACGCTGACCACCGCTGAAGTTGGAGCCACCCTCGGTGACCTCGGATTGGTACTTGCCGGTTCGTTCGCTGATATCGGCGTCGATCCCGGCATCCCGGCAGGCCTTTGTCACCGCCTTGGCCGGGATCGTTGGATCCCACATGGTGATGTTATCGGCGATGGTCCCCGAGAAGAGGAAGATCTCCTGATCGACAACCGCAAGAGAATCCCTGATCAGGCTCGGCCGAAGCTCCTCTCTGGGTCTGTCATCGAAGAGGACGCCACCCTCCCATGGCTGGAAGAGCCCTGCGATAAGCCGGGCGACAGTGGATTTTCCGCTCCCGCTCGGCCCGACGAAGGCGACCCGCTGGCCGGGTTCGATCTTGAGGTTCAGGCACTCTATGAGGGGTTTGCCGAGTGGGCTGAATCCGAATTTGAGGTCCCTGATCTCGACCTTGCCCGAGAGTTTGATCTGATCCACCGAACGCGCCTCGCCACCCTCGGCGGCGGCCATCTCGGCCTCACGATGGTAGTCGGCGTCGATGGGGTACTGGAGCACGTCATCGAGGCGGTTCATGTCGGCCTCGAGTTCCTGCAGCGTCGCGCCGAACGTGACGAATGTGTTCAGCGGCTTGGTGAAGCTCGCCATGAGGCTCTGATAGGCCACCAACATGCCGACGGTCAGTTGACCATCCATGACCTTCAGACTGCCGAGCAGGAGAATGACCGCAGTGGTCAGGCCGCTGACCAAGGGAGGCACCGCGTTGACATAGTGTGACCAGCGGCCGAGCTCCTGCTCCGCGTTGAGGGATTTGGATTGGTAACCCGCCCAGCGCGAGAAGAACTCACTCTCCGAACCCGAGGCCTTCAGGGTGTCGATGATCTTGAGCCCGTTCATGGCCGTCCCGATCAGCTTCCCACCTTCCTGGAGGAGCCGCCGACTGGCGTCGACCCGCTTGGTCCCCACCATCTTAACGGCGGCGATATTGCAAAGTGAGATCGCGATACAGACCAGCGTCAGCGTGACGTCGTACATGAACATCAGCGCGGCGTAGAAGACGACCAGCATACAATCGAGCATGGTGGTGGCGAGCTTGCCGGAGACCACCTGCGCGACCTTGTTGTTGATCTGGACGCGGGATCCGATCTCGCCCGCGTAACGCTGGGAGAAATAGGTCACCGGCAGACGGAGAATATGATTGAAGAAGTCGCTCGACGTGGTGATGGCGAGCTTGGTCTCCATCCGGAGAAGGTAGTACTCCTGCAGATAGGTCAGGATCATCCGTATGACGGCCGTCAGCCCCATCCCCACAAGGAGCGGGCGGATAAAGCTCTCCCTTCCACCGACGAGGTACTCGTCGATGAACACCCGCGAGAAGGTGGGGATGACGAGCCCGGGGATCACCAGGAGGAGCCCGCAGACGATGACAAAGAGCAGAGCGGCCTCCGAGCCCTTGAGCCGTCGCCGCAGGGCCTGGGCCATGCTGCTCTTCTCTCCGCCCTTCTTGAAATCCGGACCCGGTTCGAAGGTCAGGACGATTCCGGAGTAGGAGGCATCCAACTCTTCAAACGTGATCTCTCGTGGTCCGGCTGCGGGATCCTTGATGAAGGCGGTCTTTCGCTTGTAACCTTCGAGGACCAAGAAGTGATTGAAGTTCCAGAAGAGGATCACCGGAAGATCGAGGTCCCACAGCTTGTCGAGATCGTACTTGTAGCCCTTGGACTCGAGGCCGTATTTCCGTGCCGCCTTGAGGAGATTCGAGGCTTTGGAACCGTCGCGGCTCACACCGCACTCCACCCGGAGCTCCTCGAGCGGCACCGAGAGGCCGTAGTACTCCAGGATCATGGCTAACGAGGCGGCTCCGCACTCCACCGCCTCCATCTGGAGGATACTGGGGACTTTCTTTCGCCTCGATTTCACCTTTGGATAGGTCGGTGCTTCGAGGGGCGTCGTCTCCTTGTCGTTGTCGGCGGCCACGGACTAACTCATCCCAACAGTCTTGCGCATCAACGGCAGCACATACGAGATTGGCTTCTTGGTCTCAACCGTCACGTTGCCGGTGCAGATTGTCCCGCTGAAGACCTTCATGGGGGGCCCCTCGGATGAGGACCACTTGAAGCCGCTCGGGGTGTCCGGATCGGGAATTAATTGAACCCGAACCTCGATCGGCGCGCTATCGCCGGTCAGCTCCTGGATCAGCTGCTGATTCCGTAGGACGCGACGAAGACCTTCGGGGGTCATGGGATAGTCCGAGGCAGTCTCGACCGTTCCGATCATGAACCCATACTCCTCAGCCAGAACCGTGGTCGGTGACACATAGACAGCCATCCCGGGGCGGACCTTTTTCCCCTCCGCCGCCGGGATGTAGATCATGGCGGTGATGGGCAGTTCCTCCGACTCGAGCGTCATCAATCGGCCCCCGGCGCCGACCATATCTCCAGCCTCGACGGACACCTCGACGATGCGCCCGGAGAACGGGCTCTCGACCTTGGAGGTCGCCTCGAGCTCGTTCTCGAGCTCGGTCAGGGTCTGTTGGACATCCGCCACCCGATTCTGCGATCCGACCGCCGTCGACCGCAGCTGACCCTGCGCTTTTTCGTTCGCGGTCAGCTCGGACTTGGTCCCCATGAGGGTGGTGTTGGTCAACAGACCGCGTTCCACCATCTCCTGCTGAGTGGCAATCTTCTCCTTGAGTTCTTCCGCCTGTGCGCGGTATTGCCGGAGGAGACTCTGATCGGCGGCGCTTTGGCGGTAGCCCTGGCCGCTGAGCCGGCTGATGTCTGCACGGGTATTCTGGATCTTGAGCCGCAGCGCGGGGCGATCCAAGCGGGCGATCACCTCGCCCACATTGATGTGGTCGCCGGGTTTGACGAGCACCTCGGCGAGGCGACCCTCGGTGGTGCTGGAAATGTCGAAGACAACTCCCCCACGGAGGAGCATCCCCTTGCCGGTGACCTTGATCGAGATGTCACCCACGACACTCCACACCGTCAACGCCACCAGACCGCAACCCACGGCGATCACCGCCAACCACCCGGTTGGCGCGATGATTTGCATCATCTCGTCCAGCCGTTCGGGCGACGACAGTTTCTCCAGCGCCGCCTTTCGGAAGAGTTTACTTGGATCCATCCTGGTTCCCTCCGCCACCTGCGGACGCTCCGTCTGCAAGGGATCTCACGTCTGCAAGGGGATAGAAGGCCATCACGGTGACCTCATCATCACCGATCTGGCAGTTCACTAGACGACCGGTCTCCGTGACCAACTGGGTCACGAAGAAGGCGATTGCACGTCGGGCGGAAATGAGCTGGATCTCCTCGGTCACGAGACTCTCCTGAGTCAGGAGGACATCGATGGAACTGCTTTCGCCGGCGCGATAGAGTTCGATTTCAAACTCCAGGGCTTTGCGGTATTGTTCGACCGAGTAGAGTCGGCGCTGGCCCTCTTGGATGGCCTGTTCGAGTGATCCCGTCAGACGCTCGATCTCGTTGGCGACCGAACGCTCGAGATCCCGCAGGTTGATCCTGCTCTGTTGTTGCAGAGCGTGGGCCTGAACCGACAGCCCGCGAGCGACCCGATTCCCAAAGGGAAGCTCGAAACTGAAACCCAATCGGAAGCTCGGTCCCGCCGAGAAATTCGTCATGGCGCTCCACCACCCATCGACCAGATCACCGAACTTCGAGTGGTCCCCACCCTCGTGGAGGCCGGCGTACGCCACCGCCATCTGGAGGTCGATCCGCCGCTTTTTGTCGAATGCGGCTCCACGAGCCAGAATCTCGGCAGCGCCACGCCGGTAGCGGGCCGCCGCCAGGTCATAGCGACGTTCGAGCGCCAGCTGGACCAGGGCATCGACCGCCAGATCCCGGGAGAGGGATTCCTCGGGGACCTCCGGCAGGTCATCGGCCGCCGTGGGCGCCTGTTTGAGGGTGCTCAGACTCTGGCCCATGACCTCAGCAAGGCCGATCCTCGCCCGAAGCACATCCTCCTCGGCGGAGGCGACGCGTCCTCTGGTCAGCTCGAGACGGCCTCTGACGAAATGCAGATCCGCCTCGGCATACTCATCGGCCTCCACCAGCGTCTCGCCCATTACGAGGAGTCCGGCCTGGATGGCCTCGGTCTCACGCTGCAACTCGAGAATTGCCTGAGTGGTCGCGAGATTCCAATACGACAACGCGGTGTTCTCAACCGAAAGATTGATCGCCCACGCTTCGTCGGCGAGTGCGGCCTGGTAGGTTTTTTTCGCAGCATACTCGGGAGCAGCCGTGGCAACCTTGCCCCGCCCCTTGGCCAACGGAATCTCGAGGGAGATCCCGAGGATGGAATGGACACTGTCGGGGATTCCCTTGCCGCCAAGTCCGGGACTCTGCGGCTTGCCGATGTAGTTCTCCTGAAGACCATTCAGAACAAGGCTGGGTTCGATGATCATCCCATTTCGGAAGAGCTTGGTCAGGCGAAGATCGAAAACCGTGGTCAACGATCCCTGGTAAACCGGAATGGTGCCGAGGTTGCGCAGCCCGTTTCTCACGGCTGCGGATGTAATGTTGAGGTCATCAACGATGTCAAACGCTGAGAGACGTTGGGCCTCTACCAGATCGGCAGCGAATTCGCCGAGGCCTGAAGCATCGGCCAAACCCGTGTATAAATCAAACCTCGCCTGGGCCCGCGCGGAAAAACAGACCTGTTGTCCACCTGGAAGAATAAAATCGGTCCCACGCCCGCACTCGGCCCACGCGGCTCCATCTCCTGAACTGAGCTGTTCGAGGAGTCTGTCCGCGGTTCTTTGGAAGCTCTCGGCGATGGCTCGGAAGATGAATCGCTTCTGATCTTCAGCGCGGTACCCTGCCCTATCGAGGTACTTTCGACCACCGTCATAGGAGAGCCGGAATCCTAAAGTCGTATCGAACGGGCCCGAGTTCTGGTTGAGTGCGCCCAACGACGCCAGGCGAGCCTCCTGAGCCAGGCGGACCGTCGGATCGGTTGCAACTGCGTACTTCATGGCATCCACCAGGGCCATGGACATTCCGCCGGACTCGACGGTCGGGTCGGGGGCCGCGGTTGCAGCCGTCGTCGCAAGGGAAAGAAGAATGACAGCTGCCGAGATCAGCAGGTGTCGATCCATTCGCTTGATGGTGATGTGTTTCACGATCCACCTCCTACTGCACCGGCAGGTCGGTGAATGTTGCTGGATCGATGTTTCCGCTGCCATCCTGATGTTTCACGAGCCGGCCGGTGTCAAAGGCCAGTTGCGCGAGGGTACGCGCATAGCGCGCCTCGGCGCCGATGAGAGAAAGCTCAGAGATCAAGGACCGCTGCTGGGTGACGAGCGTATCGAGGACGGTCACCGTGCCGTAGCGCAAACGCTCCATCTCGACTTCGACCGCTTCTCGATACGCTTCGGCGGCCCTTCTGTAGTTGATGGTCTGCTGAACGACCTGTTCGACCGAGGCGGCGTCGAGGGCGATCCCGAGAGCGATGGTCCGTTCCAGATCGGCCGCGGTGATCGAGGCACTCGCCGCCGAGGCTCTCTGCTGCTGGTGAATCCCCTTCTGGCCGTGGTTTCCGAAGGGAACATTGAGGCCGATCCCTATCTTGCCGCTCGGACCCGCCCACGAGCCTGAGAAGCTCTCTTGGATACCGTCCCAGGCGTTGTTGTTCTCTCCGATATTGCTGTAAGAGACTCCGAGGTCGAGATCCACGATGGGTCGAAGATTGATGCGAGCCGCCTCGAGCAGAACCTTTCCCGAGTCCTCGAGCTTGCGCGCAGAGCTGAGATCCATGCGACCGTCGTATGCGATAGCGACCAACGCCTCGGAATCCAGGGCCTTGGCCCGCGATTCAGGCGGGAGTCTCGGAAACGGATCCGATGCCAGCGGCGCCAGCGCCCCGTCTCCGACCTCCAGGCCCATGACGGTGGCAAGGCGGATCCTCGCCTCCAGCACCACTCGCTCGGCGGCGTCGACGGCGGCCTGATCCTGGGCAACGGCCGCCAGGGTTCGGGGCAGCTCCGCCCTCGGCAGCTCGTCGGCATCGATGAGCGCCTGGGTCAGTTCCGAGATCTCCTGATTGACTTCGAGAGAACCGAGTTGGATCTCGAGCCGACGCTGCGCCGCCACCAGGCCCCAATAAGCCACGAGGGTGTCCAGCGCATTTGTCGATGCCGAAAACGCCAAAGAGTCAAGACTTGCGTCGTAGTCGATCTCGGCCGCACGCTCGAAGGCGCCGGTCGCCTTCGTGCCGCGATTTCGGGCGAGGGGCAGGATCACATCGAAACCCAGGGTCGTGGTGTAGGCGTCGGGGATCTCCAGCCCGCCGTCATCGCTCAAATAGCCCTTGTCCTTGTATCGGACGCCGGTTCCGGTGAGTTCGAAGTACGGCTTGATGGAGATTCCGTTTCGGAACTGTTTGACGATCTCCAAATTAAGCGCGGCGTCTGATGATTCGGTCACTTCCGGGACATCACCCATCCGAGCGAGAATAGCCTGATTCTCGGCGATGAGCTCCACAGTTTCGTCGTAACCGATCTGGCTTTCGGAGATGATCTCGTCGAAATATTGAATCATCGCCGCTTCGATATCTGCCTGGTTGTCGGTGGTGTTCTCGTACATCCCGAAAAGCACGTCGTACTCGGCCTGGTTCACCGGGTCTTCAAAGGTGACCGATCCCTTGTCACCAGTGGGATCTGACCAGACCTCGCGAGCGTAGGTGGTGTCATCGATCACGTCCCGGAGCTCGTCTCTGATGTCTCCGGCCTCTTTGATGCGGTCATCGAGCTGCTCCCGGGTTTTTCTCTCGGCCTCCTTCTCTTTGTACGTCAGCTGAGTCTGGGCGTACTGGTACGACAGATCACCGAGAAAGGTCGTATCGAACTGTCCGGTGGCCTGGAGGACCAGACCATCCTGAAACACCGTTGTTTGTTCCTGGAGGCGGATGAAAGGCGAATGATCCAACGTCATCTGAATGGCATCGAGGGCTGAAATCGAACTCATGGTCACCTTGCCAGGTGTCCACGGTCCCGTACTTTCCTCTGCTCCTACCGGTAGTGCCGCCAATACCAGGCACCCGAGTCCCAAGATCACCGCGAATCGACCGATTGCTGTTCGTCCCGACATCATTCCCCCCAGACTGTGATCATTCGTCCCGCGCCGATGCGCGTTTGTTGCGGATCCATGGATCCGAACCGAAAAACTCGAATTGCTGTCCATGCGCTCTCGTTGAATTTTTGTGCTCCTAAGACTAGCAGTCCCCGCGTGTCTTCCCAACCCCTCGGAAACTCCAATCAGCATTTCGTGTCCACCAACACACCAGCCTCCTCATGCGGGTCCGACAATCCGTTCGCCCTCGGTGGCGTCAGCAGTTGGAAAGCCGAGGTCCTTGTGGGTTCCTCGAGTCTCGGCGGCAAAGGAGACCACAGGGGCCACGTGCTTGCGAATGAATGCCACCATCTGTGGGTGCCGGGCGTGGCTGGTGAGAGTCGCCAACGAGAACCCTGCGTCCGGCATCCGGAGAAAGGACGCCCTCCAGAGCCGCAACAGCGCGCAGCGACGCCAATGATCCGGATGGATATAGCTACTGGTAAAGCGGACCATCGTGTCGCTGAGCGCGTGATTGACGACCCAGCCGACGATCCTCCCGTCGATCCTGAGAGCCATGCTGGTCGTCGGCTCGAAACCGTTCCGGTCGTGCTGCCACGGCCTGAGATCGGGCGGGATCCAACCCTCTTCTGCATCCGACGCTTTCAGCGCTTCGATGTCATCGGGCTGGACATCGGTCCAGAGAACCGTCTCGTAGTTCTTCGGCATCCGGGTCCAGTGCATCCACGACAGCTTATCGAGGTCTTCGGCCGTCAACCTGAGAACCGTCATCCGCGTGTCCGGCGGCGCCCATCCCTGTTTCCAGAAGATCTTTTCCAGCCCGACGATCTCGGGCTTGCCTGTCATATAGATCGCGGTCACGACAGAATGGTCGAGCTTGGCGATCTGCTCGGCAATCTCGGCCACCAACCGGGTACCGACTCCTTGTCGGCGGACCACGCGACGGACGAAGACCGAAAGCAACTCAGGGGTGACGACGCCATCGGTGGGCAGTTCGGCAAGGGCCAGACCGATGACCGCTCCATCGGCCACGGCGGCGACCGCCAACGGTTGGATCGGCTGCATGGCGCCGTGCATCTTCTGCTGGTGTCTCGGTTGCGGTTCCAGGTTCAGAAGGTGCCGGTACGCCGGGAAGGTCAGATCGGACAAAAGCTCCGCGAGTTCTGCCGGGATCACCCGGTAGTGGACCCTGACCGTCACCCGGTCCTCCGACTGCTGATGGCCGGTTCGAACGCGAGGACCGACCCAACGTCGTCCGGTCGTGCAAGCCGCAGCATCTGATACCCGACTCCGGCGAGACCGCGGAAGAACCCGACCCGAGCCGGGCCGCCGCCATCATCAAGCAAAAAGGAATCGCGACCGGTTGCCAATCGAATCACCATCGCTGCCCTCGATTCCGCGGAACGCAGCAGCTCCGCTCGCTTCAGCACCCTTCCAACTGTGAACAGGACTTCTACGCGGCCGAGCGTACCACAGCAGAGGTGATCCGGACCGGCGACGACGGTCTTCAACGTCGTCTCCAAGGCCGCGTCGAGCGTGTCCATGGACTCGGTGTTGAGAAGAACATCCCGGATCAACGCCCGGCCGAGAGCGACGCCCGGCGCCCCGTGGCACCAGGCCACCATATTCCTGGACTCCTGCCGCACCCCGTCGGCATCACGAAGAACGAGTGGCCAGTTATTCGACGAGGCGTCGAATAACGTGTTCTCGAAATCTATGGCGCATCGTGCCGCTTCCAACAGCTCGGATTCGCCGGTTCTCCGCCAAAGCCGGACGAGCGCGAGGGCGTTGCCACTTGCGCCATGGGCGAATCCCGCAAGCATCCCGCCCTGACGGGACGGCCAGGCTGCCCCACCTACTGATCCGCGCTGCTGACGCTTCACAAGCCACCGGCCGCAGGTCCGCGCCGTCTCCAACACGTCCTCGTCTCCAGTTTGGTCAAAAAGCGCCAGCAAACCGAGGATTGCACCGGCCGCACCGCCTTCGATGTCAAGAGCCTCGTCGGCGGCAATCTTCTCGGGCGTGATCTGTTTGGCCATTCCCAGAGCAGCCTCGATATAGGAATTCTCAGAGAGAAAAGCGGACACCAGGGTCAGCCCATAGACGATTCCGCCGAGACCGTGGCATGCGCCAATCCCCTCGGAGATCAGCAAACTGTCCACATCCTGCTCATCGAGAAGTCGGAGCACCGGCAGCAGCGCACCGTCCACCACCTCCCGATACCCGCGACCGGGAGCCTCCCGGTCCATGGCTGCGAGAAACAGGGCCACCCCGATCGATCCGCTGTACAGGTAGTACGACACCCCGTGGTCTTTGCGCCCACGAGGAATGAGATGAACCGGATCGAGCCAGATGAGGCTCCCGTCTTCGCCTTCCACTGCACGCGACACGAGTTGGTCGGCAATCTTGCCGGCCTGCTCCAGAAACGTCCCTTTCGGCAGCACGTTTGCCGGATCGCCCTCGATGGCCGACCCATCGCCGTTCGTCGCGGCCTCGGCGTGATCATCGAGGCCGCGGGAAGAATCGAGGGACAACGCCATCAGATCGAGCTGGCGACGGAGATCGTCATCGGACATCCGGCTGAGTTGCCGTTCGAAGCCGGCGCGGCCCGAGAGGGCAATCACGCCTTTGATCGCGCGGCCCTCCGGGTCCTCGAAATCGTCCGCCGAAACGGGCGCCGTCCATCGCGGAATGTCGAGATTCTCCAGGTCGTGGCGTTCCCACGCCACCAGATCCCAGTGAGGCGGTCTCGGCCCGGCGTTGATCAGATTGCGACTGAGCGCCTCGATTGCAAGTCCGATGGCCGATCCGTCCTTCTGACACGCCGGCTTCACAGACAGCTGCAACACCCGTGCGTATTGTGCGGTTGGTCGAAGCAGGACACGAGTCTCGGCCCGGTAGAAACGGTCCATGACCGATCCGACGTCAAGGAGCACCCGCCGCCGATCCATGATCATGCGGTAGGCCGAGGCGAATCCGGACTGCAGCTGGGGGATGTAATCGCTGATCGATACCGGCTCACCACTGACGGAGGGGAGGTTGTTCCGAACCTGAGCCCGCGATCGGTGGGAGACCATGACCAAACCGTCCCCCCCGACGCCCTTCCAACCGGTCGCTTCGTCGGCGAGCTCATACCCCCCGGTACCGCACAGACCACCGATATCGATCACCGAACCGTCCGGCCCGACCTGCAGAAAGCTCAGCATCCCGGTCGACTGAAAGGATGATCGCATCCACCCCGCCACCTTGGCGGCTGCGGTTGCACCGGAATCGGCCTCGCCGCCAAGCCTCAGATCCGGATGCATCGTCGTCTCCAGATCGATCAGCACGGGCGATTTCTCGCCGATCCGGACGTTGTCGAAATGAAGATCTGAACCACGCAGAACGTGGGCCACGAGGAGCAACGCACCGGCGGCGAAAAACCAACTCGGCAGATCGTAGGAGCGCCCGATCGGTGCGGCTTCGAGGTGCTCCATCCATCCATACCCGTCCCGCCGAATGGTTTTCGGGATCGTGGGTTCGAACTCGAGCCCCTCTCCCATCAGCCACTCGAGAAAAGCCGAGAATGCAGCCTCGATCTCCAACGGCCTGGGCTTGTAGACGATTCTCTCTCCACTCTCGAACACCAGGACGGCCACCCGCCGACCCCCGTGGTGACGATCAGAGAGTCCGGCTCGTACCGAGTTCACCGGTCCGAGGCGTTCTCCGGAAGCCAACAATTCCCGGATCACCGAGCGATCGGCCGAAAACCGGTCGAGGATTTCTTCGGTGGACTCTCGCCAGGTCTTCAGCAGTCGATGAATCTGCCGCGCAAGAACCGGAAACTCGTCGAAAAGCGGTGCTCCGCCTTGGGAGATCTGATGCTCCAACCACGTGCGGTAGATGCGGTTTCCCGAACGATCATCGAGAGCAGAGAGTTCGGTAGATCGCATCCGGTTGAACTGTGAGTAGGCCGCGCCGGAGGCAACCGCACCGATCTGAACCAAAAGGTGGCGAAGCATGGCATCGAGGGCCTCGTTGGAGAAGTCTCCATCTCGGAAGACCTCGTGACCGTCGATGGCGGAACCGGCATCGACGACCCACGGCGCCCACAGCTCGACAAATGGGACCCCGTCCTGGTGGGCCCATTCTGTCAGACGCTCCGCGATGTCTTCGTCGAGATTCTCGAGCCCACGGCTGAACGCCGAGTCGAGATCATTGGACCACCCGTGATCCGGCACCAAAACCGACGCGACATCTGGCTTCTCCCCCACCCAAGCCAGGGCCTCGATGACACTGTGCTCGTCGATCCCGTCCCATTTCAGCCGAGCCTCGAAAAGGGGGATGTTGCCGCCCGCGACGATCTTCCGCCACCGATCGACAATTGCGCGAGCCCCGGTCGCCTCGCGATTCGATGCCCTCGGCCGTCCGGCCTGTTGCCAGGCTTCGATACGCTCATATAGCGTCATCGCCCGCGAATCGCGAAGGGCGTTGGTCATTGATGCGACTCTCAACCCAAGCACGAACTCGGGGAGAGCCGGTCAATCAGAGCTTTTGGATGCACCCGCACCGGTTCCATCGATGGTCTGCCTCGTCTCGATAGTTAGAACCTAAGGTGAGCGATTCTCTCAGGCGTCTGCACCAATCTCGTGCGCTCTGGCCTTTGCGAAAATACTCGACATTCCAACGGGTATGCCTCCGTTTTTCGCAAACGTCAGAACATCAAGATCTTGGCGCATTTCATCCACCAGAATCGCTCACCTTAGGTCGAATATAGCGGCCCCCCGGCCTGATCGGCCGGGCGGCCGCATTGTTCGAATGCCGAATTCTCGGATCAGAGTCGACTAGAGGTTCAGGCCAGCGTTGACCTCGACGTGGGTTCCGACGCCTTGGTTCTGACTGCATTCGTAGTCGTTGCCTTTGCCGCCGGCGACCATCTCGAGATCGGCGTCGGAGAGTTCGGCGCCCTCTTCGGGAACGTACGGCAGCACCATGTGCATCACTTCGGCAGAATCCTCGACAACCTTGATCGCGAGAGTGTCGGGAAGATCCTGGCCCAACTGCATCGACACGACTTTCTTGGGATCGGCAAGAAGACTCTGCTTGTACTCGGTGTTCTTGGCTGCAAAATTCGCAATCAGGTCGTTGACTTCGCCACGGGTCATTTCGGACATATCGTTCTCCTTGATGTTGGGGGCCAAGTGGCCGTGTTGATTGGAATTCTGAAAATCCGGCTCAGAGTCGGCTAGAGGTTCAGACCGGCGTTGACCTCGACATGGGTTCCGACGCCTTGGTTTTGACTGCATTCGTAGTCATTGCCCTTACCGCCGGCGACCATCTCGAGATCGGCGTCGGAGAGTTCGGCGCCCTCCTCGGGAACATAGGGAAGCACCATGTGCATCACCTCGGCGGAATCCTCGATGACCTTGATCGCGAGAGAGTCGGGGAGTTCCTGACCCAACTGCATCGACACGACCTTCTTGGGATCGGCAAGAAGACCCTGCTTGTACTCGGCGTTCTTGGTTGCAAAGTTCGCAATCAGATCATTGACTTCGCCACGGGTCATTTCGGACATATTGTTCTCCCTTTTCGTTGTGTGCCGATTGGGGCACGGGTTTGATCGGATTCACCTGACGATCTTCAATTTCAGTCGTCGGGTTTCTTTTCGGGGCGATCTCAACACCGTTGTGCACCGAGAACTCTCAGAGAGAAGCCAGTCGCGCCATGAGGCTCCCGGGCTGTTTGTTTTGACCCATTGCTGGGCGTGGGGTTCGGACGCAATTTGTATAAGCAAACACCGTGCCAACCTGGAGATGGCTTAAATCCGGGGGTTTCTCTGCCGAGCTCCATGGAAGAAGCGAAGCCCCTCTCCAATAACTAGAGCCATGGCTCCATTTTTGCTTTCGGTTACCGCACCGATGGCGATCGGCCCCCGATCCGGCGGCCGCGCCGGGTGTCGGAGATCCGATTGGGAACGGTTTCTCTAGGGTCGGTCTTTGGGGGGCTTGAGTTTGTGGTGTCTCAGAAAGTCCATGAACCGCTGGTAGTCGGCTTGGGGCATTCCAAACAGCTCCAGGAGCCGACTATACGATCCCGTGACCCGCGTCAGACCCCAGGCAACCACCGATCTGACCTGACTCCGGTTGAGTTCGCGGTCCATGTAACGGCGGTAGATCGTCGACCAGAAGTCGCCTTCGCTGATGGCCATCTGCCGGATGGCGCTGTCCTCGACCCGTCGTCCCGTGAACCGCGCCTTGGTCTCGATCAACGACGAGAATGCCTCGGGCTCGATCGTCTCCGAGGTCGAAAGCGCATAGCCTGACGTCACCACACTGTAGAGTTCTCGGATGTTCCCCGGCCAGTTGTACCCGGACAGCAGATCCAACGCGCGATCGGAGAATCTCTTGTCAACTCCATGCCGAGCTCTCAATCGTTCAAGAATGAAGACCGACAGGAGGCGCCAGTCGTCTCCGCGGTTCCTCAAGGGGGGAAGCTGGAGGTGGAAGTATCGGAGCCGGAAGAAGAGGTCGCCGCGGAAGTGCTCACCCAGACCTGAGGCCGAAAGCGGACGATTGGTCGCGGCGATCACCCGTACGTTGACGCGTCGAGGTCTGTTGGAGCCCAGCGGCGTGAACTCTCCGGTGGACAACGCCCGCAGGAGCATCAACTGGGCGCCCATGTGGAGATCGCCGATCTCGTCGAGAAAGATCACGCCTCCGTCCGCCTCTTCAAAGCACCCCTTGCGGTCGGCGACGGCCCCGGTGAAACTCCCGCGTTTATGGCCGAAGAGTTCACTGACGGTCAGGTTGCCTTCCTGGAATTGCGGACAGTTGACCGTCACGAACGGTCCCTTCCGTCGTGGGCTGAGGAGATAGACGGCTTCGGCGAGGCTTTCCTTCCCGACTCCACTTTCGCCGGTCAGGAGAATGGGCTCGTCGAATTTCGCAATCAGAGTGGCCTTCTCCATCACGCTTTCGAGACCCGACGACCGTCCGACAATGGTCACCCGCCGTTCAGCGCCCCACCGTTCTTCGGAGAGTCCCTGCAACCGCATCGCCGTTGGACCGAAGAATCGATCCGGGTCCAGCGCCGGCTCCATCTCGCGGCCCCCGTCCTCAAGCGTGATCACGACATCTCCCGTGCCTGTAGTTGACCCCCGGCCGGGCCTGGGGTAGCGTTGGCTTGATCGACAACCCTCCATCTCGCGAATGACCGGAGTGCAGTGCCATGAATGATCAAGCGTCCACACCGCCCAGTGAAGATCGCGACTTTTCCTGTAGCTTCGTCACCGGGGAGACGGTGTTCGAAGAGGGACAGGACGGAGCGGAGATGTACATCATCCAAACGGGAGAGGTGGAGATCTTCAAGATGACCAATGGCGAGAGCCATCGGTTGGCCCTCCTCGAAGAGGGCGACTTCTTCGGCGAAATGGCCATCCTCGAAAACCTGCCCAGAACCGCAGGCGCACGCGCGGTGACCGACTGCGCACTGGTTCGCATTGATCGAAGCACCTTCGACCAACTGGTCAAACACGATCCGGAAATCGCCATTCGGATGCTGCGGAAACTGAGCTACCGCCTTCGGCAGGCCGGGCCGAGCCTGATCGACACCATCGCCGAAGCGCCCGTCTCTTCTCTTGAACCGCAAGAGACGGCGCCGCTGGTTCCACAGGGAGGGAGCCAGGGTCAGCCTCGGTTGGTGAGCACCGATCCCGAGGTGGAAGCACCCCTCTCTCCTTCCGGAACAACGACCATTGGGCGCTTTGACTCCTCCACCGGAATCCACCCCACCATCGACCTCAAGCCTCTGGATCATGACCGGTCAACCAGTCGCCGCCATGCCGTCATCGAGCAACGGCAGGGTTCCTTCGTTGTCCGTGACGAGGTCGGCGCAGCCAATGGGACCTTTGTCAACGGCGCCCGAATGACGCCCGGAGCAGAGGTCGAGATCACGCACGGTGACGTCCTGAATTTTGGTTTGGTCAGACTCGAGTTCCGCACCGACTGAGACCGGCAGAAAGAACGACCACCCGTGTACGGCAGAGCTTCTCGGGGGTCGACAGTCAGAAATCAAACCGCCTCCGCCGCCAATCGGCGGGTCTCGGCACGGCCCAACAACTGGGCGACCAGAGCAGCCAACCGTACGATCCTTCCCGCGACCATCAGTTCCTTGACGGCGTCGGCTCGATCAGCCCTGACACAGCACAAGCGGGTCAGCCCGCTCAAGGTCAACGCACTCTCGACATCCTTCTGCGCTCCGCAGATAACAAGCCTGCCTCCGATCGACTGGAGCTTCTTGGACAACATGAGGAGCATCCTGAAGGCGTGGCTGGAAGCCCCTGATGTTTTCTTCAGGTCGATGACGATCAACCGGGCCCCTTCCTCCATCACCTCTGCCGCGGTCGACTGGAGAACACCGGACGAACCCTCGTTGAGGTCCCCCTCCGGCTGAAGCACGGTGATGCCGCTTTCGGCACTCTTATGGATCTCGAATCTCATGAATACCGACCCCTAAAAGGCAATGATCAGACCGGCCGTCAGGCTGGTCTGGCTGAAGGTGTCGTCATAGCCATAGGTGTATCGGCAGGTTTCCGGGCAGTCGATGTGCTCCCATTCAACCAGGACCGTGTTGTCGGTGTCGGTATCGCTTCGGCTGTACCTCAATTCAAAAAGCAGGCCGAGGGTCGAGGACATCTCGATCTTCACACCGGCCCCCAGGGCAAAGGTGATGGCCGTCTCTTTTGGCAATGGAGTCTCCGACTGGATCGTGGTCTGACCTCCGGCGAAGACCAGGTACGGTCTCGTCTTGCCCTGTAGGAGGTGCCAGGTAAGCCCCAACTGCCAGGTGGCCACATCAGTATTGAGAGTCCCGGTTGCTCCTGGCGGCGTCGTACTGCCGGGCTCCTCTCCAAACAGCCCCTGTTTGTCCTTGAACTCGGTGAGTTCCTTGCTGTACATCAGTTCCAGACCGAGCGATTTGGTCATCAGAAAACCGAGCCGGAGACCAAAGTCGCCGCCATTCGCCAGGTCGACCCTATGAAGCCCCGTCGTGATCACATTCGTTTCCGCTTCGAGAAGGACCGTTCCGCCCCATCGAAATCCAACCGTCGGCGTCAACTCCCAACGATGATCCTGTGCAAAGGCCATCGCCGGCGCCAACACCAATACGAAGAGAATAGCCCGCCGCATGATGCCTCCCTGCCCCATCTGAATTGTTTGCTCCAGGGAGTATACAACTCCACGACACATTCTGCGGAGAATTTCCTGATCGGCGAAGAAAAAGGACCCATCTCGGCGCCCGAGATTTCAGTGGGATCGTCAGATTCCTCCCCAAACCCGGGGCACCGGAAACCGAACAGGGCCGGTCGCTCTCAGCTCGGTGTGCGCGACCGAATGGCTAGGCCTTGATGACCTTGGTACCGGCGATCATGTCGTGCAGACCCTTGTTGTCTTTGGTGAAGGCCACCATGATGAAACCGGCACAGAACACCATCCCGCTCACCATGTAACCCACCATGCGCAGGCCGGCCTTGAGAAAGCCGAGCGACTCCGCTCCATCCTCGGCGACGATCTTGAGCCCGAGGAATTTCTTTCCGGGCGACCGTCCAACCAGAGCCCACGGGACGAGCAGATAGCCCAGTCCGATGGCCATCCCCAGAAGCCAACCGATCAGGCTCAGCAAGACACCGATGATGCCGATCTTGGATCCGATGAGCATCGACAAGACCGTGAATGGAATCATCACCGCGAAGACCGCGACAAAGAGGATCACCGAGTCGATCACGTATGCGCCGAGGCGGACGACGAATCCTGCAGGCTGCCCGGAATCGGCCGCCGGTGTCGCAGGAGCCTCCTGCAACCAGGCAAGGTATTTCTCCAGGAGCGCCCCACTCTTCTTCTTCCACTTCTCTCCGCCTGCCGAGGCGATCTTGGCCGAACTCGTCTTCACGGGTTGCGGCGTGGCCTCCTGAGCCGCGACGACGGGTGCGGGCGCTGCCGCTGCCGGTGGTGGCGCCGGTGCCGCGGCGGGAGGTGCTGGCGCGGCCGCCGGTGGAGGCGGCAATTGAGCGGGCGGAGGGGGTGGAGACGCGGCGGGAGCTGGTGCCACCGGCGCCGGAGCCGGGGCGGGCGCCGCGGGTTGCTGCGGTGCGGCTGTTTTCGGAAGATTCGCCATATCAACCATCACCGTCGCCTCATCTATGGGTGGATCGCCGAAGATCAAGGTGCTTCCACCGATGTTGATCTCGTCGCCGTCCACCAGGACCTGGGTTTCGATCCGGGCCTTGTTGACCCATGTCCCGTTGCTGCTGCCAAGGTCTTTGATCACCCATCCATCGACGGTCATCGCGATCTGAGCATGCAGTCGAGACGCAGCTTCGTCATCGAGGGGCCATCCGTTGTCTTCGGCCCGGCCCAAGGTCATGGGAGCATCGCCCGACGGGAGTTCGCGTGCCAGATCGCCACCGGTTGCGGTCAACGTGAGAGTCGCCATCTCTTCCACCCCTCAATCAATTACTGAGGCCAGAATACCGCATATCATTCGAGATAGCCTCCCCCCTCCGAGTTAATCAATCCCAACCGAGCGGTTTTCGGACCCTCCTCAGCATCATCGCTCGGCCGCCACTGACATAACGGCGCGCGGTGGTTCGCGAAATCGGGGTGCGCTACAGTAACCCTCGGTTCCCGTGATGAACAGCAACCGAAAATCTCCTGAGCGATCGTTGGAAGAACAGCTCATGATCCCCGCCCTCGAGCGGTTGATCGCCGCTCACCCACCGATGCGCGGTGCGGTCTCCGAGGTCCTGGAGGCGGCGGATGAAGTGCGCCGTGCCCGGCCCGCCGCACTGCCGCCAGGATCCCCGTCGGCCACGAAAGACCCCCACGACAAACGTGAAGCCAAAGACAGATTGATCACCGCAGTGGCGGCCATGGAACAACTGGCCAACACAGCATCCCGCCTTCCGGATGAGATTCCAGAAATCATCCGCGGGGTCATGTCGGCGATCATGGATCTTCGGGTGCTCAGCCATGGCTTCGGCCCGCCTCGCGCGGTCGGCGGTGTCGCCGAGAGGACTGCCCTGATCAAAGCCATCCGCCGATACACCGGTGCTCTCGACCGGCTCCGGCGGCAGGCGCGAGCGGTCGGGGTGACCCGCCTTCCGTGGCAGATCGAGTTTGCCACCCATATCGAACCTGGCACATCGGTCGGCGAGATCGAACTTGACGGCTATGGTCTTCCCGGGACACCCGTCGCGACCCGGGCCTGGGGCGAGCGCTGCGTCTTGACCGGAGAGGCCTTCGACATCGACAACCACCGCGAACCGGTCATCCGATACCGGTCTCTCGACTCATGCTCGACGGCTCTCAGTCCCGAGGCGTGGAGGCTCGCGACGCGGATCAAGGAGGCCGCCGCCTCGTTGGCCCGAACCGACCTATCGGCAATTCGACCGCTCTTCGATCTTGCTCCCTGGTTGGCCGAGACCCATGTCCCGTGTGGAAGCAACCCCACCTTGACCCGTCTCGGTCTTCTCGATCATCCCTCGCTTGCGGTCTCGGCAAACAACCTCCTCAGGACGCATGCCGAACTCCCCCTCCTCGGGACCCGCGGACCCGGAGGCCGGTTTCGCGGTATCGGCGCGAACGATCGGGCGGAGGGTTTGCGTCCAGGCGTCGAGTCGGGCTACGGCTGGACCACCTACAACGAGATCAGAATCCGAGCGCTCGGTCTCGCCCACGGTCTCGAGAGCCTGGATCTCCAGTCCGGGGCCAGAGTCGGAATTGTCGCGGGCCTGAACCGGGCAGATTTCCTCGCGGCCGATCTCGCCTGCGTCTTCTCCAACCTCGTCTCGGTTGGTCTGATCGACACCCTCGACGAGAACGCCCTGTTCCACATCGTGCGCACAGCCGAGATCGAGGTGATCGTCACCGACCGCCAAGGCGCTGAGGTCCTCACAACCCGAGAGGCACGGAGTAGCTGCCCGACGCTGTCGACCCTCGTCATCTACGGCTCGCCCGAGGATCCCGTCGTCACCAACCAGGAAGATCTCCGGGTTCTCACCCTCGAGGCGGTTGAGTCTCCCCCATCCTCGATCCCCGACACATGGTCATCGGCGTCCGGCATCGGTCCGTCCACACCGGTGATCCACGATGACGATCAAGGCGCGGCCTTCGCCGTTTCGAACGGCATCGCCGAGGACGCCGAGGACGATGCCTTCACCATCCTCTTCACATCGGGTTCCACCGATCGACCAAAAGGCGTGGTCATCACCCGCCGCCAATGGGCCCATTCGATGCGCACGGAAGGGGTGTTCTGGCCCCACGTCGAGGTATCGTATCTCTCATCGGCTCTCGGGCCCGACCGGACCCTTGTCTGGCGAACCATGGCATCCGGTGGCCGGGCGGGATTCGCCGGCTCGGGAGCGCGTCTCCTGGCCGACACCGAGGCTATCCGGCCGACCATCCTCGAACTGCCCCCCGCAATGCTCAACGCCCTTCATGGGGAGTTTCGACTCGCCGCCGGCGACCCTGATCGAGATCGCGCGGAACTGGCTGAGATCCGCCAGCGAATGCGGAGGAATCTAGGGGGTCGGCTGGTCTTCCTGGGCACCGGCGGAGCCGCCACCGAGCCCGTCGTGCTCGAGACCCTGGGCGAGACCCTCGGGCTGGAGATCACCGAAGGCTACGGCACCACTGAGACCGGAACCATTGCCAACCATGGCCGGATCAAACCGGAGGCGGACTTCCGCCTTGTGGATGTCCCCGAGTTGGGTTTCACGAGCCAAGACAAGCCATTCCCACGTGGGGAGCTCGCGGTCCGCACGCCGCGCACCACCTCGGGCTACGTCGCTGCCGCGAACGCAGACAACAAGTCCTTCACAGAGGACGGCTACTTCCTCACCGGCGACATCGTCGAGCTCGAAGGAGACCGTCGAATTCGCATCATCGGCCGGCGAAAACAGTTCTTCAAGCTTGACAGTGCCGAGTTTGTCTACCCGGACCTCCTCGAGCGCCATTTCGTCAAGAGCGATCTCGTCAGGGTGGTCCTCGTGACCGGGTTGCCGACCGCACACTCGATCGTCGCGGTGGTGGTCCCGGCGCGAGCAGGGATCACCGCCGAGGAGATCGCAGCCGACCTCCGTCTGATCGCCCATCGCGAGGGGCTCCGCCCGTTCGAGGTGCCCATCGGTGTCGTGGTCGAGCCGCCGATCAACGGGGAACTCCCATGGACCGCCGCCAACGGGCTTTTGACCCCGAGCCAGAAGCTCTGTCGACGAGCAATCGAAGCTCACTACGCGGCCCAGATCCGGGAGGTCTACGACAGGGCCGGAGCCGATGGCACATTTTCCCCCGTCGAGCCGAACATCGGATCCGACCGCCACGAAGACCTCATCCGTCAACTGGTGGCGAATCTCCTCCAGCTCCATCCCACCGAAATCGAGATGGATCACTCGTTTTCCGACCACGGCGGCGAGTCGTTGGCGGCCATGGAACTCGTGCTCCGACTCAGGCACCTGTTGCCACCTGGTGAAGAGCGTGGTCGCACCACCGATCCTGCCACACTGACAGAGACGTCACTGTACGAGGTGGCGAGGCGGATCGCAGGAGCGCCGTCTTCGCCGACACCCTCGGCGTCGGACCCAGAGGGGAAAAAGACCCAGACGCCACCACCGGTGACCGTTGGAGCGAAATCGACCGAACACAACGCCACTCAAGCGGCCAACGCCGATGCCGCGTGGTGCGAACTGCCCGAAGCGCTGCCACCGCAATCCGACGCCGACGGGATCTTCCTCACAGGCGCGACCGGTTTTCTCGGAATCCACATGGTCGCCGAGCTGGCGGCGTCGCTTGAACCGGGGCAACAGCTCTTCGCCCTGGTCCGAGCCGAGGACGACGAAGGCGCTCGCCGAAGACTCGAACAGGCCCTGTCTCGAGCCGGTTTGAAGTCGCCGGCCGTCGGCGCCGGCGCGACGGAATCGTCACCGATCATTGCCCTTGCTGGTTCTTTCGAGAACGACCGTTTCGGCCTCGAAACCGAGGTCTACCAGCGCCTTTGCACCGAGATCGGCCTGATCCACCACGTCGGCGCCTCGGTCACCTTCGAACAGGGATACGGTGGGTTGCGCGAGCCCAACGTCCACGGAACCCGACGCGTCCTCCAATTCGCCACCGAGGGTCAGCTCAAGGCCCTCCACTTCGTCTCCTCTTTGAATGTGGCGCACCTTCTCGAGAGTTGCGGGATCCGACCGGCTCTCGAGATTTCCAGGCTTCCCACGACGCTGCCCGCAAAAATCGTCGCAGGTTCTTCCGGCTACGCCGTGAGCAAGTGGGCTTCTGAACGGATGGTGCAGGGGATGTACCACGCCTCCGCCGGCCACCTTCGATTCTCCATCAGCCGCCCCGCCCTGATCACCTGGTCGACCTCCACAGGTTTCGCCAACGAATCGGACTGGTTCAGCCGGCTCCTGCTCTCTTGCCTCCAGATGCGATGCGCGATCGGACAGGCGGAGGCCGGGGTTCCACGCTGGGCGCCGCTGACCGAGGCCACGGCCAGGGGACTCGACCTCGTGCCGGTGGACTTCGCCGCCCGAGCCATCTGCCGGCTCGGCGAACTCACCCGAACCGGCGAGTTGCCAATCGCGACGCAGGCCCCGACCTTCCACGTTTCCAACCTGGCTCCCGCAGAGAAGGGGCTGGTGACCATCGAACACCTCATGGACATGCTTGTCGCCGCCGACCTCGAGAACTCATCGCCCGGTGCAGGATTCAGCTTCACGCCGCTTCCGGATTGGCTCCTCAGGGTCGAGGCCGAAGGGGCCCCGGCGCTACCGATCCTCCCCATGCTGGCCAGAATGAATCCCGCCCTCCCGCGCACCAAGGCCGATCGTTTCGCCGAGATCATGGCCGAACCCGGAGGTCCGTTCCCCACCGAGTGTCCATCCTTCGATCAGAGCGTGGTCGAGACCTTCGTGCGACGCGTTCGCGGTGCTGATCGAGAGAGCGAAGTCTGACTGACGCACCTACACTCTGGATTCCCTCTTTCTGTGAATCAGAATCTCGGTCTTTCTGCCCTGAGTGTGCTAGAAACGGGTGATGGAGCTCAACGAGATCCTCCAGTACGTTGACGAGGCCCTGGTGGTCCCCCTCAACCCCGACGACCGCGCGGTCGTCCTCGATGCGGCCGAAAGCGTCCGGAAAAACCAGACGTCCATCGCCGGCGGCATCCGAACCCTCCGATTGGGAGATCGTGTGCTGGTCCAGGAACGAACGCCTAGAGGCGAAAACTACATTCGGAAGTTGGCTTCGGAAGACGCCGCGCAGCGGTTTGTCCAGTCGCGGCTCGACGCCGACATCTACTCTTGAATCGCTACACTGCGGGCGTGAACGACGCACTCTCACCCTTTGTGCCCGCCTGGTGGCTCCGTGGACCGCATCCGCAGACCCTCGGGGCTCGGTTCCTCCGGCCGAAACAGGGTCCGAGCGCCCGGCGTGAACGGTGGGACACCCCCGATGGGGATTTCCTCGATCTCGATTTCTTCGAAGCCGAAGGTCTCCGCGACGATGTGCTCGTGATCCTGCTGCACGGTCTCGAGGGCTCGGCGAAGTCGGGCTACATCCTCGAGACGGCGCGCAGGCTGGCCGGGCGCGGTATCGCCTCGGTGGCGCTCAACTTCCGCTCGTGCTCCGGCGAGCTCAACCGGGGCCTTCGCCTCTACCACTCCGGAGAAACCTCCGATCTGGCCTGGGTGATCGAACGACTGCATACCGAACGCCCGCACCGACGATTGGCTGCGTCCGGTGTCTCGCTCGGCGGCAACGTGCTGCTCAAATATCTCGGCGAACGGGGGTCAGCATCGGATCTGGTTGCGGCCGCAGCGTGGTCGTTGCCCTTCGATCTCGCGGCCGGCGCTCGGTTCATGGAACACGGCTTCGCACGGTTTTACGTCAACCGTCTGCTACGGAGCCTTAAAACCAAGTTCCACGCCAGACAGGACGAACTCGGGCCGCGTATCGATCTCGAACGCACACTTCAAGCAACCACTTTCTGGGAGTTTGACGACGCCGCCACCGCGCCGCTTCACGGTTTCGACGGTGCCGACGATTACTACTCGCAATGCTCCTGCGGGCAGTTCATTCCGAAGATCGACACGCCGACCCTCGTCATCCAGTCCCACGACGATCCCTTCGTTCCCGCAGCGGCCGTCCCGGAAGACGCACTCAACGACAACCCATTGATCACAAACTTAATCACCGACCACGGCGGCCACGTGGGATTCGTCTCCGGCTCGATTCCATTCAACCCCCACTTCTGGGCCGAAGACACCATCGCTCGATGGTTCGGAGACCAGCTCTGACACTCGACGCCATCATGGGCCCAGATCGGCCCAGTAGATCAGGTCCCCGCTTTCGAAGCCATCGGCAAAGAGACGGTTGGCGACAAATCGTCCGAAACATTCACCACGGTCATTGACGATGGTGAAGGGGTTCCCGGCTCGTAGGTTCGAGTCAGGGCCTCCTCGTGCTATGGTGACGCCTCCCGGCGGCTACCGGCTGAATTCGATGATACGCCGCCACCGCATTCCCGAGACCAAAGCCCGAGGAGAGAGACCCATGAACCTGCGAATCACGATGACCCTTTTCCTTGCCGCCTCGCTCTGCCTTGTCGGCGCGTGTTCCGGTGAACACCAATCGAGCGAACCCGAGGCCCAGGCGGGACCGTCACCCGAGAGCCAATCCCCCGGCGGCGCCACCGCCAGCGGTACGGTTGTCGAGACCATGGATGCCGGCAACTACACTTACGTGCGCGTCGAGACAGCCGATGGTGAGATCTGGGCAGCCGCCACCCGCTTCGAAGTGGCGGTTGGAGACTCCGTCGTCGTCCCCCTCGAAATGCCGATGCAGGATTTCCACAGTGAAAGCCTGGACCGTACCTTTCCGGTCATCTATTTCACCTCGCTGATCCTGCGTGAAGGTGATGCGACCGGATCGGCCATGCCCCAGGGTCATCCGCCCATTTCCGGCGACACGGTCTCCGCTCACGGGACAAACCCCGTGACCGAGATGGTCCAACCGGCAGAGAACGGGATGACGGTTGCCCACGTCTGGGCCGAAACCGCGAACCTGGCCGGAACAAAGATCACGGTGCGAGGGAAGGTCGTCAAGTTCAACGGCGGGATCCTGGGCACCAACTGGATTCACCTGCAGGACGGTTCCGGTTCTGAGGCCGACGGCACCCACGATCTGACCGTGACGACTCTCGGCACAGCCTCGGTGGGCGACATCGTCACCGCCAAGGGAGTCCTGGTCACCGACAAGGACTTCGGGGCCGGCTACGCCTACGAGATCCTCCTGGAAGAAGCCGAACTGATCACAGACTGACAACGGACCAGACGCCGCCGGCGCTCAAGGCGGCCTCGCCCCAAGCCCCCATCGCCGACTGGTATTTTGACGACATGCACCATCACGGTACCTTTGTTCTTTCGTTGTCGTTCGGTTTCTTTTCCAGCTTCGGTCAGGCCAGGGACGGATTGGTGACCGAGTGGCCCGACCGCTTTGACTACGGCACCCCCGACGGCTATCGGTTCTTCCTCGATCTCGGCCCGCTGAGAAACGTCAACGAACAGTACTTCCACAACGAAATCGAGTTCTGGAATGAACTCACCGAGCACCCAAACTATGACGAGTTCTGGCAGTCGCGCAACATTCTGCCCCACCTCGACGGTGTCAGCTGCGCGGTCATGACCGTCGGCGGGTGGTTTGACGCCGAGGATCTCTACGGCCCCCTCCACACCTACCAAGCGGTGGAGAAGGCCAACCCGGGAATCAGGAATACCCTGGTCATGGGTCCGTGGCGTCACGGCGGCTGGGTCTGGACCGAGGGGGATTCCCTCGCCGTCGCCGATTTCGGTTTCAAGACAGCGAAGACCTTCCAGGAGCGCGCCCTGCTTCCCTTCTTTCGCCACCACCTCAAGGGCGAGGGAACGGGCGACCTGCCGGAGGCGTGGGTCTTCGAGACCGGCGCGAATCGCTGGCGGGATTTCCCGACCTGGCCTCCAGAGAATCTCCAGCAGCGGAAGCTCTATCTCGCCGAGGACGGCGGCCTCTCGTTCGATATGCCCGATACCGAGACAGACGCCTTTGACGAGTACGTCTCCGACCCCGCCAAACCCGTGCCCTACACCCCTGAGATCTCCACCGGATGGCACTCCGAGTACATGACCGAGGACCAGCGATTCGCCGCATCTCGACCGGATGTTCTGGTCTATCGATCGGAGCCATTCGACGAGGATCTGACCCTTGCCGGTCCGCTCTCCGCCAGACTCTGGGTCAGCACCACCGGTGGTGACGCCGACTGGGTCGTCAAGTTGATCGATGAGTACCCGGGAAGGCTCCCCGGCTACGACAAGGACTCCGAGGAACCCGATCTCGGCGGAACCCAGCAGATGGTCCGGTCAGAAACCCTGCGCGGCCGTTTTCGGACGAGCTATTCCGATCCCGAGCCGTTCACCCCCGACGAGATCACGCCGGTCGTCGTCTCGCTTCAGGATGTGCTCCACACCTTCAAACGGGGCCACCGCGTAGTGATCCAGATTCAAAGCAGCCTCTTTCCCCTCCAGGATCGCAACCCACAGAGTTGGGTGGAGAACATCTTCGAAGCCGACGAAGAGGACTTCATCAAGGCGACCCATCGGATCTACCGGTCGAATTTGCATCCATCGGCCATTGAGGTGGGCGTGCTGGACTAGTCAGCCCTTATTGAGAACCCTTCCACCCCTCTCTGGAACCGACGGTTATGATGGACCGCCTGATTGATCTGGTTTCGAAGGGACGCTCATCCATGAACGACGATTCGCTGGATTTCGAGGTTCCGAAGTGGCACCGCACCCTCTTCACATGGGCTGCGTTCATGGTCTATGTGCTGGTCTTGTCGGGCGGCATCGTCTGCATCACCGACTCGTCGCACGGCTGCCCCGACTGGCCGATCTGCCACGGTCGGTGGTTCCCGCCCAACCAGGTCAACTCGATCATCGAGTACTCTCACCGACTCCTGACCCCGGTGACGCTGCCTTTTCTGATCGCGGCCGCGGTGATCGCCGGCCGCCGCTATCGTTCCGAGCGGTGGATCTTCATCCCGACCATCGGGACAATCGTCTGCCTGGCGGTCGTGGTCGTTTTTGGCGCGCTGGTCATCCTCACGGGTCTGCCTCGCGGCTGGGCTGCGGCTGATCTCGGAACCGCGCTGATGGCTCTCGCGCTGATGGTGACGGCCTCGATCGGAGTATCGGCTCGGTTCCGATCACCCGATCGGGACCTTCGACCGTCGTTGAAGAGTGGACTGTCCCGACTCGCCATGGCGACCGCAGCAACGGTGTACGCGGTCCTGGTCAGCGGCGTTCTGGTCTCGAGACCCGGCGCCCTGATGCGCTGCCTGAACTGGCCCGGGATTGTTGGTCTGGGCCGGCCCGAGGACCTCTTCGGATGGCTGTATCTGCTCCGGTTTTCGCTCGGTGTTCTGGCAAGCGTACTGATCGCCATTCTCGTTGTTCAAGTCTGGCGGACCCAACGGCACCGTCCGCTTATGGTCAGGGATGCGACCTTCGCCGGTGTCCTACTGGCTCTCGCGACCGCAGTCGGCGTCCTCATGCCGACCCCGGACAACGGAATCGTCATGCCGGCCCTGTCGATGGCCTTTGCCGCAGCCCTATGGGCGATTCTTGTTGTAGTCGTCATGCGCGCGAGCCGAAGCGGTCCCACGAATCGATGAGACCTGGTCAACAGACCAAAGGAATCAGCATCTAACCCGCGCCTCTCGTCACCGCACGGCGGAACAGCTCCGCGGGCGGTCGAGACGATCTCCACGACGTCGTCAACGATTCGCCATCGCCGGGTCGAGGGAAGTCACGGACAATCAACTGGTGGGCATCGAGCCACATCCGGTTCGAGATATCGTCGGGGTTGTTCGAGCGCACCGTGCCGTAGAGAGGGTCGCCGAGGATCGGGAGACCCGCGTGGGCAAGCTGGACGCGGATCTGGTGTTTTCGACCGGTGGAGGGTCGCACGCGCACGAGCGCGAGGCCACTTTCTTCGTTCACCACCTCGACCTCACAACGTGCGTTGGCCGGCAGATCCTGGAGCACCACCTGGCGCCAGTACTCCTCGGGGCTGCGGGCAATGTGGTCCTCGAGACTCAGCCGCCGAGACCGGGGCGCCTCAACAACCTCACAGACCGCCGTATAGACCTTCTCGACCATGGGTCGGGGCTGAAAGAGACGGCCATAGTGCGACCGCGTTATCGGGTCGGTGGAAAGAAGAACCAGACCCGAAGTCAGTCGATCCAGGCGGTGGAGAGGCACGATGTTCTCGTTGCCGGTGGTCTCGAGGAGAAGGTGAAGCAAACAGCCGCGGACCCAGCGGCCGCCGGGCGTGACGGGGAGGTTGGGTGGCTTGTCCACCACCAGCAAGTGATCATCCGACCACACCACCCGGTAATCCTCACGAACCGGCGGCTCCACCCTGACCTCACGCCGGTAATGGACCTCCATGAGCGGCCGGTAAAGCGTCCTGGCATCGATGGGTTCTTCTGCCGACCACACCTTCCCGGTGGCGAATCGTTCAACCCAGGTCGCGGGTGGAACCCGTGGGAAGCGGTGGAGAAAGAACTCGAAGATCGTCCGCACACCCGGCGGCGGCTGCTTGGGCAGTTTGACGGTGGACGGCCGGACCTCCGGTCGATCCCCCTTCTGTTCCATGTCGGCTTCAGACATCAGAATCCGATGACGAGCCCGATGACGGACAGGAATTTTCTTTCACCTACTTCGACGGTACCATGACCACCGGAACCGAAATCCACCACTCAGACCAACATCAACGACCCTCCCCAAGCACGCGGAAAACCCCGCTCACCGGGGCGTGCCGTCCTTGGAGTTTTTCTTCGCCCGCGCGCTCAAGGCCCATTCGCGCTCCGAAAAACTCCTAGGGGGGCAACCCTCGCGGCAAAACGCCCCGGTGCACCCCTCCCAGCTTCAAAGGAGGCCGCCGGCGCGCGAGCAGGGTGCCTGGCTTCAGCGAAGTTGGGAAGTCGCCAGGCTTCCCAACTTCCTAATGCCTGGCATCCCCTCCCATTGCGTACCCAAAGGCGCGGGGATCACCACGCGACCACGCTGCTCGTGCGACGCTGGGACGCCGGGCCGCCCCGGCGTCCCAGAAGGCCGGAGCTGACGGTAGGCCGTACCCGTAACCGCGACCGAACCACGCGCCCCGAAGCTCCTCGACCGTAGCGGTGCCACCCACTAGAGGTTTCGACCATGCAGATCCACTCCACACGTGTGCCGGTGTCTCTCGGTGTAATATTGCATCTGAGGTCTCCTTTTTGATGTCTACAAGATCAATGTCCCGTCCTGCCGGTCCGCCGTCAACAGATTCGGTGGAACGGGGGCCTCATACCAGTTTCACCTCATTCCAGCGGACCCGAGTCCGCGGCGGTCGCGGCCTCGGTCCGCTGAATTCGAAACGTTAGGTCTCACATTGTTCGGTCCCAGTTAGACTAGTTACGAGGAAACCAGGTCATGACTCCGACAGTACTTCGAAAAGGGCCGTACCGGATCTACTTTCACAGTCATGAGCCGAATGAGCCAGCCCATGTGCATGTTGATCGGGACGTTGAATCCGCAAAATTCTGGCTCTCACCGGTTTCACTAGCCAGAAACCTCGGTTTTGGGGCCAAGGAGTTGAACAAAGTTCAGCGCTTGGTTCAAGAACACGAGGCCGAGCTCTTGGAGGCATGGAATGACTATCACGGAACCTAGAGCTGGCGAGAGAATCAAGAACGTTCGCTGCACCAAGGACACCTTGGTCGTGGACCT
>Ga0164313_10000589_pt1 | contig 29934 bp, 20 predicted proteins | sample GuaBasSedimGuay4_FD_113735 | JGI IMG/M metagenome (GOLD analysis project Ga0164313, IMG submission 113735) | Subseafloor sediment microbial communities from Guaymas Basin, Gulf of California, Mexico - Guay4, Core 4569-4, 0-3 cm | ecosystem: Environmental > Aquatic > Marine > Hydrothermal vents... | reverse complement strand
GAGGGGCAACAATCATGCTAGTGGCCGGGCGACGGAGATGGGGGGTTGGGGGGGGGGCGGGGGGGGGGTGGGGGGAGGAGGTCGGACGGGGGTCGATGGGGCTCGAAGATGTGAGTCGATGCTGCAGGTCATGGCCGTCCGGTGGATCTTGGTGCAAGCTGGCTGTGGCCAGACCCCCAGACCCGTCCGGGCATCCCGGAGCGAGGAGTGCAGGCGATGAAGCGATTGGGCATCCTGACCGGCGGTGGCGACGTCCCCGGCCTGAACGTGGTCATCAAGACGGTGTGCAAGCGCGCCTTCGCCGAGTCGATGGAGGTCGTGGGCCTGCGCAAGGGCTGGGGCGGAATCGTATCGGTGCAGCCGGACGATCCGGAATCCGTTGCGACCTTCACCCTGCCCCTGGACGCCGACTCCGTGCGCCCGATTGACCGCTTCGGCGGCACCATGCTGCACAGCTCGCGCACCAATCCCGGTGAGATGCGCGAATCAGACATTCCCGACCACCTCGATGCCTCGAAGTGGACCGCCAACGAGAATGGCCGCCGTGACCTCACCGATGTCGTCATCGCGAACCTGGAGGCCCTGGGCATCGACAGTCTCGTGGTGACCGGCGGCGACGACACGCTGGGTTACGCAGCGCGGTTGCATGCGGCCGGCTTCCCGGTGATCGGCGTGCCCAAGACCATGGACAACGATGTCTGGGGTACGGACTACTGCCTCGGATTCAGCACCGCCATCACACGCTCGGTCGATCTCATCCATCAGTTGCGCACGCCCGCGGGCAGCCACGAACGCATCTCGATCATCGAGCTCTTCGGGCGCAACAGCGGCGCGACGGCGCTGTACACCGGTATGCTCGTGGGGGCCCACCGGACTCTGGTCCCGGAAGTTCCCTTCGACCCCGAGCGCGTCGCCACATTCCTTGCCGAAGACCAGGATTGCAACCCGGCCCACTACGCGATCTGCGTGGTCAGCGAGGGTGCCCACCCGGCCGGTGGCGATATCTTCGAAAGCGGCGAGGAAGACGCCTATGGTCACAAGAAGCTCGGCGGGATCGGCGCCTGGCTGGCGCGCGAGGTTCGCGAACGCACCGGCCGGGAGACACTGGAGCAGAAACTGGCCTACCTGATGCGAGCCGGCGCGCCCGACTCGCTCGACCGCATGGTGGGAATGGCCTTCGGGACGATGGCCTTCGAGGCGTTGCAGGCGGGCAGATCAGGCCTGCTCACCGCCGTGGTCGAGGGGCAGTACCGGTCAGTGTCATTGAGCGAGGTGCGCGCAGGGGCGCGGCCGGCGAAGGTGGAGGAGAACTACGACAGCGAGCAGTATCGGCCGCGGCTGCGGGGGTTGGAGGGGCGGACGATGGTGTTTGGGTAGGGGTCGTGGTGTTGGATGGCGAATCTGTATCTGGCGTCTGTTCCATCCGGGGGACTGTCCTCTGCACACCTGTTCTGTGCTTCGTACCTACTCCCCGAGCGTGAGCAAGTAGATGTCCCCGTTGTCTGTGTCCTGCGTATACACAATCCACTCCCCGTCATGCGACCAACCGCCATTGTGCACATGCCAGCGGCCCTCGCCGTCCGTGAGTCGCTCGGGTTCACCAACGGCGGTTGGTAGACCGTCCGGCGTCGTGGGTAACTCAAGCTGCAGGCGGAAAAGGGCCTGATTGAAATGGCTTTCGGACTTCACGAGTGCGATTGCGGTTCCGTCCGGCGCCAGGATCATCTCCGAGTGCGGACCCGAATAGAGCAATCGATCCTCGTTCGTCTCGAGATTTGCTGCGCGCAGCTCCACGCCATCCTCGGTCAACGTGGTGTACACGATGCGGCTTCGATCAAGGTACCAGTCGAATCGCTCGACACCCGGAAACAAGGGCCTCGCGCTTTCGCCGTCGTCGCGATCGACCAGCCACAGTGATGGCCCCTCGACATCTGGCACCACATACCCGACCGATGTCCCGTCTGGCGTGAATCGAATACTGAGACTCACCGCCCAGACCCGGCTGGGAATCTGCAAGGCCTGCTCCGAGAGGAGCTCACTGGGGCCGCTACCGTCGGCCTTCGCCACCCACAGATTCATGGATCCCGCCCGGTCCGACACGAAAACGATTTCTTGCCCGTCCGGTGACCATGCGGGCAACAGGTCCATCGACGTGTGGTTCGAGAGATTGAGTTCCGCGCCGGTTTCCAGATCCACGATCCAGATCTCGGAGTTGCCGGTCCTCGTCGACTGATAGGCAACCTTGCCTCCCCCGGGCTTGTAGCGTCCGACAAAGTTGTCCTGCGTCCAGGAGGTCAGGAGCTCGGTCGCGCCGGTGGAAACATTCACCGTGTGCAAGTCCGTCTGATGGCTCCATCGGGTGTAGGCGATCGTGCCGTCGCGTGAAGGGCTAGGATACCAGTCCTTCCCCCCACCGAAGGTGAGCTGCGTCAGTTCTCCCGAGGAGATCTCGATACCCCAGATGTTCTCCATCCCGCTGGCACGATTCGAAGTGAAGACAACGTGCTGGTCGTCGGGGAGGAATGAGGGCTCCATGTTCACGAACTTGTCGACCAGGAGAGGACGCGATTCTCCGCCGTGGGTAGGGAGCATCCAGAGCGCGGATGCTCCTCCGTGCGTGCGTGAAAACACGATCCACTCACCGTCGAACGACCAACTCGCGCTGAGATCATGTACCCCCAATGTGGGGAAGGTGAGTTGACGCTCGTCTCGGGTCTCGACGTCCACTTCGAATATTGCGACCTCGCCCGAGTCCATCCTGCGCGAGAACAGCAGGCTCTCATCGTTCAGGGACCACGGCCAGGAACCCATCGCCTCCATGGTGTCCCAGAAGGAGTGGATGCTGGGAATCCTGGTCCCCACGAGTTTGCTCGAAGAACCTCCCAGGGGCGATATCGTGAAGATATCAGCTGTTCCATCACCCCCGCCAAGGTATGCGATCTGCGTTCCGTCCCGCGACCACCTGGGCAGAATTTCGTCCCCGGATCCCTCCGTCAAACGCAGCTTGCGTCCTCCCACACGCGATTGCACGAAGAGGTCCATCGTCCCGAATTCGGTGTGGGCATAAACGATGAACTCCGAGTTGGGCGACAGGCTCCCCGTGTATTCCGGACCGCCCGAAAAAGTGATACGCTCCGTTCCGATGCTCGTCAGCTTGCTCCTTGATTCCCAGGGTCTTGTGGCCCAAAGAGTGAACGCAACGGCGATCAAGGCGACGGCCGCCGGCCACCACTTGCGCGACGAACCCGGTCGCCTTGCGGCATGCGCCGGCCCAGCGCCGACACCAATCGTCGAATCACGCTTGAGTCCCTTGAGATCAGCCATCAAGCCGGAGGCGCTCTGGTAACGCAACTCGGGATCCTTTTCCAGCGCCTTGTTGACGATGCGCTGCAACTCGGACGGGACCTTCCGGTTCAGTTCCACGGGTGCAGTTGGTGCCCGATTGAGAATCGCGTCAAACATCGCGGCTGACGTATTTCCCGCGAAGGCGCGCTGCGCCGTGATCATCTCGTAGAGCACCACGCCGAGCGAGAAGATGTCAGTGCGTTGATCGAGGTCCTTCCCGAGTGCCTGCTCGGGTGACATGTACGAAATCGTGCCCATTACGGTGCCCGGGGTGGTCATCTCCAACGCGGTCTTGCTCTCGTCGCCAGGCGCCGGTTCATCAGCCGGGCCGGATTCGAGCTTGGCCAGACCGAAGTCCAGCACCTTGGCTTGACCACGATCGGTAACGAAGATGTTGGCCGTCTTGATGTCCCGGTGAATGATGCCCTTGGCATGCGCGGCGTCCAGTGCATCGGAGATCTGGATTGCGAGATCAACCGCCGTGTCGATTTGCAAGGGCGTTCGGCCGATCTTCTCCTGCAGCGACTGCCCCTCCAGCAATTCCATGACGATGAACTGGGTTCCGTCCAGCTCTCCGATGTCGTAGATCGAGCAAATGTGCGGGTGATTCATCGCGGACGCCGCGCGGGCCTCGCGGACGTGGCGCTCTACGCGCTGCGGGCTTTGAGCCGCCTCATCCGGGAGGAACTTCAGGGCGACATCGCGATGAAGGCGCGTGTCCTGCGCCTTCCAGACCACGCCCATCCCGCCTTCACCGATCTTCTCGATCAGGCGGTAATGGAGCAGCTGTTGTCCGGGTTCGATGGGCATTCGGGCTCTTTCTTGCATCGAAGTCAGAATCGAGTGCAGCTCTGCAGGCTGGCCGAAACCTGTATTGGTCAAGCGGCCACGCATTCTAGGCGGCGAGTGCAGAGGAGTCAATTCCGTGGCGCCCGGGTTGCTACGCTGGGCCGGTCTGCAATGGCCTGGAGGGCCTGCTCCTGTTCGTCAATTGTGTTTGGAGCGGGGAGGGCACTAGATCGATCAGCCGCACGCAGCGTGCAGCTCTGTTCCTGCGGGCAGTGGAGACGACGATCCGCCAGCGCAGCCCGGTCCCCGGATCAGGTGCAGGATGAGTGTGAGCATCCGGAGAGGCCAGCAGCCGGACGGCCGTAAGTTCAACTCAGCCAGCCGGATGCAATGAGTGGTAGGGACAGGAGCGAAGCTGCTCCGGGAGTTCAGAGTAGAGCCTGCAATCCTCAACTCCCTCCTGATCCATGAGCTTCTGCGTTAGCCGGTTCATGAACTCGTCGGGCGCAGCGCGGCGCTCACGATAGGCATCACGGATCAGTGCCACTTCGGCCAGAATCTGGAATCCGGGGATACCCGGGTCGCCGCCAAGAAACGTTCGGAGTGCGAGATGTTCTTCCCGTGGCTCGTGAAGCAGGCGAAACAGGTGCGAGCAGAGATGTCTCTCTTCCCGATTGTATTCTTCGTAGAGCATTTCCTTCTCGTTCGTTGAGGTCGAAATGCGGCCCAATAGGCCTGCTATCCTCGGTCGGCAGCATCACGACGGTACGCAGCGGATCGGCGCATGACTCCCACACGCCTACATGACCTGTGCTGGGTTGCCGAAGTAAGGCGGCAAAGTCCTCACCGCGCACCAGGGCAGGCTCTTGATCTTCCATACGCCCGCAATGCCGCGGCCAGTGGGGGCGCCAGGAAAAGAGCGAACAGGAACCAGTTGAACGGGCGCGGCGTTTCTCCAGCGACCACCGATCTTGCGTCGGACATGAAGAGGACGATCAACGCGATGGCGCCGCCGGCCTTCATGGCCCACTCCACTTTTGCCACCAGCACAGGGCAGTCGCGATCCCGCAGTGAGAGGATTGCCCAGCCGGCACCCATCATGACCAGCGAGATGAGCACGGGTGCCAGGACAGGTCCGATCCAGGGCAGGGGGATCAGGAACAGTACATCGAAGTCCAGGAGTGACGAAGGCCAGCGCAGCATGACCCACAGCCAGACGTAGTAGAAGATGTCCCAGAGGCCGAACGCCCAGAGAAACGCTCCGTACCCGCGCCAGCGATCGCCGATCGAGTAGAGCGCCGCCAGCGCAAACAACATGAGCACCGTCGCAGCTTCACGTCCGATCTCGATAGAGACGATATGGCCCTCGATGATGACGAGGGGAAACTCGAAGCCGTGCGGATAGAAAATGTTCCGCAGATAGACAACAACCGCCGCTTCGAGTTGCGCCATCGCGACGGCGAACAGGCTGAGCCAGAGCAGGCGACGTCGGGTGGAACTTGTGAGAGGGAACATCTCTGGTCCTGGTGCGAGAGTCTTGCCTGATGATACGGTAGCATCCCGACTGTTGTGGCCACCCGCTCAGGCAGCGGGGACCCCGGCGGCTCGGGGGAGTGTCCGAAAACTCAAACGACGCCATTATGCCGCCCCGCTCGCACAACCGTCCCGAATACGCTCAGCCCGCGTCGTTCATGGCGCTCGTATCCAGTCAGGAAAGCAATTCCAGGAAGCGCGGACTCGATCTCAGTGCATCGAGATTACTGTCGTGCAGAATCCACGACTTCTGCATCAGTCCCTTGTGGACGGACTCTTCGAGCAGATCCATTGCGTCGTCGAGTTCACCCGCGAGTGAGTACACGCACGCCACGTTGTACAGCACCATGGGCTCCTCGGGCTCCATGAAGCGCGCCGTCGAGGCCCACTCGAGCCCCTCCTCCACCCGGCCCAGTGCCACACCAGCCCGTTCGCGCCCATGTACAGCGCACGCACGTCGCCCGGCGCCGCGCGTAGACGCTCCTGGACGACCCGCACTCCCTCTGCGCGGGATCGAGCGGCGTCTTCGTCGCGGCCGAGCGTGTGCGTCCGTCGATTCTGGCAAAAGCTGGCCTGCAGTTGCTGCAACTCGTTCACCACGAGCTGCATCGATGGCGGACGGTCCCTGGTGTTCTTGCCGATGCAGATGTTGATGAAGTGGTCGATCTTCCGCGGCACGTCGCGACGCAAGCTGCGCACGTGCGGCGGATCCTGGTTGAGGATCGCGGCCACACGCTGGCGGACGGGAATGTTTCCGAACGGGGTGATCCCGGCGAGCATCTCGGACAGGATGACTCCGAGGGCATAGATGTCGGCCGCACGACCCTGGGGGACACTTCGGAATGCTTCCGGGGGCAGGTAGTCGAGCGTGCTGTTGCCGGTTTCTGTGGTGTGAGGCAAGACCCGCGCGAGACCGAAGTCCAGGATTTTCGCCCGACCGTTGGAGGTGAGCGCGATGTTCTCCGGCTTCAAATCGCGATGGACAACACCATGGGCGTGGGCAACTGCTGATCAGCGCACTAACACCAACTTTGCCGGGGCTACGTCGATTCCGCTGGCAGGCGCACCACAGCTCCCGCTGGCCACGTCCGAGCTGCCTGCGATCGCGCCCGCGAAGCCTGGAACTCCGGGGCTCAACCAGACAGCCGTGTGGAGGAGATACTATGAATCCGCCTCATACCCCTAATCTCAGGATTCCATATTCAACGTCACGAAATTATTCTGCGGTTCTCGTCAGTGATCGTCGGGGAATCCGGTACGCTCGCACTACTTCTCAAAAGGAAACCGCACCGAAGCAATTGTTTCTCAGTCGGAGGGTAACCCCAGTGTATCAGCTCATCGTTGCATCACTTCTACTCGCCAGTTCCTCGACGTGGGCGGCTGATTCCAGGGAGGGTCCGGTTCTCGACTTCGAGCAACGAGCGCAATGGGGATTCGCGGAGGATACGAGAGGTCTGCTTCACAGCAGTTCCTCTTCGTTGAACACTGGTGTCGCGAGGGAAACCACAGGACCCGACACATTCGCTATCTATGGAGGCCCGGACCGGCCGTTGGAGGGTCGATTCGAGGATGGAGGTGGAGCCGTCTCCTGGAATGGGTGGACGACTTTCGACCAAACCGAGGTGCCGGTCTTCTGGTATGTGGACACGTTCAACTCCGAGAACCTGAATGGAAACGGCGCGGGAAATCATTCCATGTGGTGCGGACAATCGGAATCTGACCAACCTCTTTGGCGCACCCCTCCTGGATACGGTGACAACTGGAATAGTGTGTTGATCTACGAGTCAGGACCGGTTCCTGATACTGCGACGGGGCAATTGGTCACGCTTGACTTCCGGTTCAATCACGAACTCGAGATTGGTTACGACTTCTTCTACGTCGAATACGACTCTGCGGGGACATGGACTCGCGTAGCCCAGATCGATGGTACAAACAAAAACGAGTCTGATTCGTTTCCTGCACCAGGTATCCGGTTCAGTGACATCGCGTCGCGAGAAATTGTCTACACTGGACACGACTATGGCGGAGAGCAGAGCAATCAAGTCCGGGTCCGTTTCCGGGTGGTCAGCGACGGCGCATGGTCGGATGAGGACGGTTTCCTGGATACCACTGCAGGGGCCATTCAGCTTGACGACATCGTCCTGACCACCAATGAGGGCACCTTCGCAGAGGACTTTGAAGGGCTGGCGCCCTACCTCTTGACGCCGGAGAAGTTCCCCTTCGCGGGTGACTTCGCCGACGTGATCCCGGCACTTATAGATGTCGATCCTTGCCGGTCGAACTACACACCGATGGCGGGGTTCATCGACTTTGGACAGGAGCCTCGCAACGGGCCAGGCACAAATGGATTGGCCTCGACAGGAGGCTCTGCATCCGGTGTCCAGTACGGCATTCCCGGCAACTGGGTGACCAACTACAACGGTGGGCTCAGCCTGGGAGTAGTGTCACTGAGCAATGCGATCGTGAGTCCCGAAATCGACTGGGATTTGCCGGGCTCGGGAGATGATGGTGTCGACTTTGTGGGTGCTGTATTGCGCTTCGATATTTGGGCCCACCTCCCGTTGATCAACGGCATGTTTTACTGGCTGGACGTCTTCAGTGCAGCGCCTGGGGGATTGCCGGAGCGGGGATTTCCAGTGGGCGGTTGGTTCTATTACAACGAACTCCCGGTCTGGACTACGAAACAATTCGATATATCAGATGCACTTGTAACGGACCCCGAGTGGGTCCAGGTAAGGCTCTGGGTTGTGGATTTCGCGGACCAGTGGGGCTTTCCGGGCACCGCAGGAACTCCATCACCCCAGTACGACAACGTCGCAGTGTACAAGTACCGACAGCAGGGCCCGAATCTGGTAGCGCAGACTCAACACTTACCGCAGGACAGCTTTTCGCCGGCAGGCTCGAGGGATGTCAGCACCGTTGCAGCACGCGATGCTCTCGATGTTCCCATCGACATGGCCATGGACGTCCACTCCGGCAGTTTTTTCGTGGTGCCGGGAGACAGCATTGTCGTTGCAGCTACCGCGCGGATTCCAGGAACGGCGATTCAGGACCTGCGGCTGATGTGGACGATGAAAACCAACCCGTTGTTCGAGGACGCGATCCGCAGTGCTCCAAGCGGGTCCAGACACTCAAACGTCGTCGCAGGTCCGGCCGGGACCGAGTGGAGCGGTGAGGTGACTGCAGACACTTGCCGCTCTCCCTCGGGGTCCATCCAGCCCGGCCGGTTTTTCTTCAACCTTCCCGACGTTGACTTCATGTACCCGGGCGACGTCATCCAGTACTGCATCCGGGCGACCGACAGCGACGGGCGGGTCTCGACTCTCCCCTCCGATCTGACTGGCTTCGGTCAATTCGATCACTCGTATCCGCGCTACGGCACCGCGCACGCGCTACCAAGCGTGACCGAGTCATTGGGGGCGCAGCCTTCGATTCTCGTCCTCAACGACCGGGGAAATGAGATCAATTTCCCTGAGTTCAGGCAATCCATGACCGAGCTCGGCAAGTCGGAGGGTATCGAGTACGACATCTATTGGAAGCGTGCCCCGGGCAGTACCCCGAATTCAAATGGAATTGGCACTGCAGGCGCGCACGGAGCATCCGTTGAACAACTCTCCGGCTACACGACGATTCTGTATTTTTCCGGAACCGGTACCGGGGTCTTGCTCGCGGACGGCATGCCGGATGGCCTCGATACGAAGTCAGATGACATCGGATTGCTGGAATCCTGGCACCGCGTTCCTGGTCGAAGGAACATGGCGTACTTCGGTGATCGTCTCGCGCAGGCGATGACGACGAATGCCGCCATCCAAAACTACCTCAACTCCACGATGGGTGTCGAATACGTTGCCTCTGATGTGGTTCCGCACCTCGGGGGTCAGCGTACGCCGATCGCTCGGCCAGTCGATCCGGCCTACGAGACGGATTACCTCACCTACTTCAACTGTCAGCTTGAAAACCAAGCAGGGAACACAGTGGGTGTTGTCGAACATTCGCACATCATGCCCGCTTCATTTGCGACTTACGGGCACAAGTATTTGGACCCGAGCACTGGCCAACTGATCAATGGAGCAGCGGCATCGGTGATCTTTCCAAGTCCGAACGCCGGCGTCGTGGGTTACGACCTTACGTTTCCGTATTCGCTCTCATGGATCTATCCCAGGGCGCAGAGAACGGTTGGAGTGAGCGATCGGACCGTGTTGCTGCAGGAGATACTTTCGCTGTTCCAGGAGTCACCGGGAAGCGGGGGCCCGGTTTCTGCCCCGGCACATGCGTCACTCGAACTCCGGATTGCGCCAAACCCGTTCAATCCCAGGACAATCATCCGCTTCGCCGTTCTGCCGGGCCAGAGGGGGACAGTTCGCGTGTTCACTCTGCGCGGAGAACTGGTCCGTACGCTGCACGATGGTGAGTTCGAGGTCCAGGAGTTCACCTGGGACGGTGTCGACAACGACGGAGCGTCCGTTGCGAGCGGCGTCTATTTCGTGCGGGCATCGGCGGACGGACAGGTGAGAGTCGCGAAAGTGGCGCTAGTCCGGTAGAGCGGGCCGGAGTTCGGCCAACCGTGCCAGTGCGAAGTCGATGTCCTGCGCGTAGCCAGTGTCAGCCTGTTCGTAGAGGTCCAGGAAGACGCGATAATGTGTCATGGCCTCGGGCTCGCGCCCGAGTTGCTCGAGCGCTTGTGCCTGACCAAAATGAGCCATGCCCGAGTAGATGAGCAGAAATTCCATTGCCTGGTCGGCGGCTTCGTACCAGCCGAGTGCTTCTTCCGGTCGGCCGAGTTCAACCAGGCATTCAGCCCTCAGATATCGCGCGTCGGCGCGCTGGAAGAAGCTCGAATATCCTCCGCTCCCGTATCGAGCTTCAGTCACCCGCTCGAAGTGCGCGAGTGCGGCAGCATGGTCCTCGTCGGACAGGGCAATCCGCCCCTCCCCCATTGCGATCAGGTCGGCAACAAAACCCAGATCGTCGGGGCGGGTGATCAGCGCTTGCAGCAGGCTCAGCGCCTCTCTCGCTGCCGGGATATTTCCTGCGCGGGCATTCAGTGCTGCGAGGCAGTACTGGCGCAGGTGTTCATGAACGCCGAGGTGGGGATTGAAGCGATCCTCAAGCGCACCGAACTGTTCTGGGTCGACGGTCACCGGATTCTCCTGAGGTCTCCATCGTTCGAGTTCAGAGATCATTATTCCGAGCTCCTCGCCGGAGGCGGGAATGAACGGCAGACTCAAGGCCAGTCCCTCGTATACGAGACGCCACGGCCGGAACGAAACAGGAACCCGATCGAACCACTGGCGCGCTTCCTCCCATCGACCCATTCCTGCGTTGAGATGAGCGATCGTAAGGGCCAGCCAGGCTTCGTCTGCAGGGCGTTGCCGGACGGCGGTGTCCTCGTCGCAGATGTGGGCCTCGAAGAAGGCGAGCGCATTGTGGTGATTGTCGGGGTAGACCAGGATATAGATGTTGTGCCACGCGAAGCCGGATCCGCACCATTGGCCCGCGGTCGCAGTCAGAACGGAGTCCCTCATTGCCTGACTACCAATGGTGAACGCGTTCACTGTGGCTGCGCCGCCTTGTGTGCGGTCCGCCGTCAATTCACGCATGTAGTCTTCGTTGCCGGCGGCGGTCTTGACAAAGCTGAGGTAGATGCCGGTCCCGCTGGCGCCAAGCTGTTCGGCGGCCTCGAACTCCCGACGACTCGCCCACCATGGCTTTCCTCGTGACGCATTGTGCTGATAGTGAAGGTTGGCCAGTCGCATCCACGCTGAAGGGGATCGCGGATATCTGGATACGATGTCGAGCAATGTGGCTTCCGCTGCGTCAGTGTTATCTGCGAGCTCGAGTTCAGCCGCTTCAAGCATGTGTTGTCCGAAGAGCCCAACCCGGCCTGCATGACGTCGAGCGGCGCGGAGGAATTTCTGTTGCACGTCTACGCCCTCTGAATTCCAGTCCGCCAGCAATGCTCTCTCGTAGTAGGCGATGGTCATTGTGCTGTCGATTGCGATCGCCTGTTCGAAGTCGGTGGCGCGCCGGAATTCCCTGCCCTGCAGATATGCACACATGGCCTCGAGCGAAGAAACCCCCGCAAGCGCCTCCCGCGCCAGATCATCCCGTGGCTCGATCAGCAGGTGTCTCAGCACTTCGAGGCCGACCTCGTTAACCGCAGGCAGAGCGTCGGCACTCTGTTCGAGCATGATCGATTGCTTGTCGTAGATGGAATTGCGCTCGCTCTCGTAGCGGAACGTGAGGTCGATGCGTAACTGCCCGCTCAGTTCGATGATTACGCCATGAACTACCATGGTCGCCTGCCTGGCCTCCATCCAGCCGCTGACGGTTCCCGAGTCTCGGGTCAGGAGTGAGGGATCGACCGGGCAGTCCACGAATGTGTCTGGTGCAGGCGCGGACATCCGTCCGACCCCGTCGAGCCTGGCCGCAACGAGTGAAGGGATTTCTGTGGCGAGTCTCGCGAAGGCAGGGTCACCACGATATTCGAACGGCAGCATGGCGATGCGTCGTCCGGCGGGAGCATCGAGCTCGCATGTTCCAGTAGCGCACCATGGCACACCGGGAATCCAGCAACGTCCCATGCCTACACCGAGCACAACGGCGACGAGGATCGGCACGAAAGCAACGATTGACCGTTTGCCGGGCAACCGGATACTGCGTCGGGGAGAGGCGCCCCGTAGTCGCTCCAGCATTGCGTCCGCAGACTGAATACGTTTGTCGAGCTCGGGCTCCAGCAGATCGTCGACCACGTCAGACAGATAGCTTGGTACCTCGGGGCGTTCACTCCGGGCCGACGGCAGCCGCTCCATGCGGTCCAGTCCATTTCCGAATGGGCGCTTGCCCGTCAACAGCTCATAAATAGCAACGCCGAGCGCGAAGAGATCGGACCTCGCATCAATCTCAGCGCCACGAATCTGTTCGGGGCTCATGTAGGGCATCGTGCCCTGGAGGCCGAGGGTCTGCGTTGTCTCCACGTCGCGTGCGAGTCCGAAGTCGCCGATCGAGAGGTTTCCATCGCGACTCAGAAACAGGTTCGCCGGCTTGATGTCGCGATGCAGGATCCCGCGGCGGTGCATCACGGCCAGCCCGAGTGCGGCCTGTTCCGCCCACCGTTCGACTTCGTCAATTGCGAAGGGTGCTTGCCGGACCTTCTTCAGGTCAGACAGAGATCCGCCCTCCATGTACTCGGTGACTAACGCGGGTGCGCCTTCGATTTCGATGCGGTCGAGTACGTGCACCACGTGGGGTTCACTGATCGCGATCAGGAGTTTCGCTTCGATGTCGAAGCGGCGGCGCGCATCCGCATCGCCGACGACCTCTGGCTTGAGGCGCTTGATGGCGACCTGGCGACCCAGTCGTTCGTCATGTGCCAGCCAAACCTCGCCGAACGCCCCGCGGCCGAGTACTCGCAGGAGTTCGTATTGCCCGATCCGTGTGCCCTTCAAGCCCAAGCCCAAGTCCAATCGCAGGAGTGGATCCTGGCCGAGCTTACAGTCTCCCCATCGTCTCTGGCCAGAACAGTAGCTCCGCCGCAGCCGCTTCCGTAGAACTGTGTCTGGTTAAGACGGATCAGCTAGCGCACCAGGGTGAGTCGGGCGGGAGGCGTATCAACTCCCACGGCCCGCGCGAAGTAACTTCCGCTGGCAACGGCGGCGCCATCGCGGTTGCGCCCATCCCAGACCCAGCGCAGCCCTGCGTCGTCCCGACTCGCCGCCAATCTCTGCACCAGCCGCCCGCGCAGGTCGAGGATCTCCAGCATGCTCTCGCCCGGCGCGTCCGCCAGCGGCAGTCGAATCACCACGCGTGGATTGAACGGATTCGGCCGCGCTGTCAACCGCGCATCCAGCCGCAGGGGCGGCACACTGACCGGTATCTCATCCAGCAATGTGAAATCAAACGGCGGCAGCCCCGTATCCAGCGGCCCCGCGATCAACGCCCCGCTGACCGGATCATAAACCCGTATCCCGGGATTCGACGCCGCACGATCGCCCACGAACAGTCGCGCATCATAGCTCATCTCCAGGTCACTCAGGTCAAACCCACTACTGCTCAAAACCACCTGCTGCACCAAACCCGTCGATGGATCAAAACGCACCAGCTGCGTGCGGAAGCTCGCGTCGCTACGGATCGCCCAGCCAATGGTCTGCCCCAGCAGCGCAAAGTCGAGCAGGTCGCCGCCCAGCTGCGCCTCGCTGAACAACACCCCGTCACTCTGCATCGTCCAAGGGTCGACCATCTCGATGCCGCCGTCCTGCACGCCATACTGGCCGGTACAGTTGACGAGGATCTTCCAGCCTCCGGCAACGGCCCCGTAGGACAGGCGCCAGAACGGGTTGGTCAGCTGCAGGTCGATGCCCTGCATACCAGGCGCGACCGGATCGGCGTCGATCAGGCTCTCCGTCGCGATGTCGATGAGGACCAGCTGTGCGGCGTCGGTCGGAATCCAGGTCGAACCCGACCGGTCCATGTTCTGCAGGCTCAGTGCGAGACGACCTGAAGGATGTCCCGGACTGGCGGGCAGCTCTACGAGGCGATCCATTTCGCATAGGCCGTCTGCATCGGCGAATGTCGAGAGATCGATGGTCACCACGTTGTTTCCGCTCAACGCATCGCACACCAGCAGCAAGTTCGACTCATAGAGCGGGATGAACGCTCTTCCGGGGGCGCTGGCCGGACCGGCCGATGGCGCCACATGGATGTCGCGCGGGTTCAGCCCTGTTGCGGCCACCGAGTACTGCGTGACTACACCGTATCCGGAGTTGCGATCCAGAACGAGGATGTTGTCGCCGTAGAGCCGGTTCACGATGAACACCCAGCGATCGTTGTAGTCGCGCACGACCGCGTCGCTGTGGATCTGGTACTCATCGAGTGTCGAACTCCAGGGCGGCGCCATCTGGATCTGCGCCGTGCCGCCAAACACCTCGTAGCTGGTTGTCGTGGCGTAGAGGTCAGCGGGCTGCGCGGCCACGGGCACGAGTACGAGAGCAATCAGAATCAGGGAGTTGCGCATGGCGATCACCGCACCTTCTGGATCGAGACGGAGAACTGGCGCCCGGGCAACGGGTAGCCGTAGAGATCGAAGACTTCGTCGTCGGCGAGGTTGTCCACGCGGGCCAGTGCGATGAACTCCTGGCCGAGATGTCGCTCGAGCGAAGCACCGAGCAGGGTCCGTCCCGGGATCGGTGCGCGGCCGCCGGTCTGCGCGAAGTTCTCGTCCATCGCGGCGAGGTTCACTCCAGCGGTCCAGGGTCCGAGATGGGCAAAGAGCGCGGCGTCGGCCACCAGGCCCGGTCGGCCCGGCAACGGGTGTCCTTCGGCATAGCTGCGCCCGGAGCGGTCGGTGGTCCACAGGCGGGTCAGGGCCAGGCGGGCCGAGAAAATCGACAGGCGGCCGCTGTCGGCCTCCAGTTCCAGGCCCTCGATGTCGGCGCGTGCCAGGTTCTGGTATTTCACAGCCACCGGACTGATCTGCACGGGCAGGATGAGATCGAACGCGTCATTCACGAACCACGTGAAGGCCACGCGCCGCCCCGCTGCTGACGGTATGGACCACACCAGACCGAGGTCGCGGTTGACCCCGGATTCGCTCGCCAGTCCGGGATTGCCCACGACGGCGCCGCGATCACCAAAGAGTTCGAACAATGTCGGCACACGCTCGAAGTAACCGATGTTGCCCTTCAGGAAGAGCGTGCGATGCAGCGACCAGCGCGCGCCGGCCTGCACTGTCCAGGCCGGCAGGGAGTTCGAGTCCTGCCCTTCTTCGTTATCAATGTTCAGCTCGGCCCGTGCGCCGCCGCTGAGTAACAGGCGGTCTGTGAACAGATTCCACGACGGTTGCAGGGCGGCGGCCATCGTGCTGCGCTGGCGCAGCGGGAACTCGTCGCTGAGCGCTCGGTCTTCGCTCTGCTGCCAGGCGTGCGCGAGTTCCAGGCGCCAGCTGCGCGCGCCAGTCGGCGTGAACGCACCGGCAACGGAACTGCCAAGTGTGATGACCTCGTCGCTGCGATCACGTACGCGCCCGCTCAGGTCACCTGAAGGATCCTCGTAGGTTTGCTGGTCTACACGGGCAAAGAGATTGGCCTGCTGCCAGCGGGTGTTCGCACTGCGGCCGGCCGACCAGCGCACTTGCCCCTGGCCCAGCAAAGACGAAGAACGTGCCGTCTCACTCTGGCGCACTGACAGGCCCGGCAGCCCCTGCTCGCTGAAGTCCGCGATTGCTGACAGCGAGAGTTCGCCCGGCCCGAGCGTGCGGCGCGCATTGGCCACGCCACCGCCGCCACGTACGTCGTTGTTCACGCGCACCGAGCGTTGGTCATCGTTCGGATTGTAGATGGTGCCGTTGTCGTTCTCGAATTCCCAGTCGTTGTCGGCGCGCAGCGCGCGGGCGCGCAGGCTCATCGTCCAGTCGCCGGCAGTGGTCGCGCCACCGCCCTCGAAGATCAGTCCGCCATAGCTGCGCGCCGTCGCGGCGCCGAGAACCGTGCCCGCGCCATCGCCGGAGTGCAGGTGGATGGCGCCGCCAAGCGACGCGCCGCCGAGCGTGAGTGGCGCGGCGCCGCGGTAGATTTCGATTCGTTCGAGCGATTGCAGATTCAGCGCCCCGACATTCACGCCGGCCGCGTCGGGGCGGTTCAGCAGCACACCATCAAGGTACACAGGCACCTGGCCAGAACTCGAACCGCGCAGGCTCACAGATGCTGTCGCGCCCAGTCCACCGGTGCTGCTTACGGACAGCCCCGCTGCCCGGCCCAGCAGTTCGGCCGCGTCCAGCCCCTGACCCGCCCACTGTTCTGCTTCGAGAACCGAAGCCACACCGGTCTGGCGATCCAGGCGGCGCGCTGCATCGATGCGCTGGCCAATGACGGTCTGCACGGGCGCAACGAAGCGCGTCCCCGTCGAGTCCGGCTCGAGGACGATCGGGCCCGCATGGGGCGTTGTCTCGCTCTGCTCTTGCGCCACATCGGGCGGGTCGACCGCCTCTTCGCCGGCAAGAGCGCCGGGTGCGAAGAGGCCAAGAAGCAGCACGAGGTGAATCACGACGAACACGTCGCTCACCTTGAAGGCTGCGTCCTGGCGGGGTTAATGGCTGGAGCCGCACGAGCGCGCGGTTCCACCCTTCCTTCCCCCGAAGGACTGGGTGGAAACGCCCGGGGTCGGTCTCCTGGCTCCCGGCTCGAGCCGGATCCTGCGCCTTCCCGGGGCATGCCCCAGTGGCTGAATGCAGGGTCCGTTGCCGGTTACAGTGGCGGGGCCGCGCTGGACTCTAACCAGCTTCCCAATCTGATCCCACCGGGCGTCGTTTCTATCCGCTGCGAAGTGTAGAGCCTCAGCCGCGGGCCGACAAGATCAGGCCGCGGATCGCTCGATGACAGGCCCCCTGCGGGACTCAGAGTTCGAGGTAGTGCCGGGCCGCGGCGTCCTCGGGGTTCTTCAGGAGCACGATGCGGAACTGCTCTTCGGCCTTGTCGAGGTCGCCGCGACGCTGGTGGATCACGCCGAGCTGGAAGTTGGCGATGGTGAAGTTGGGGTAGAGCTCGAGCAGCGCCTCGAAGGTCTTGGCTGCCTCGTCCAGTTCACCGCGGTGGTAGAGCGCGCTGGCCAGCCAGAAGCGGGCGAGCTTGAGGTCGGGATCGATATCGAGCGCCTTGCGCGCGCACTTCACCGTGCTCAGGAAGTCGGCCAGGTAGTAGTGCACGATGCTCAGGTCGTGCCAGAACGACGCGCAATCGGGCTCGAGCTTGCAGGCTTCGCGCAGGTGCTTGCGCGCGCGGCGCAGCTTGCCGCTGTGCAGGTACAGGTTGCCCAGGTGTTTGCGGGCACGGGCGACGTTCTCACCCGGCTCGGGCTGGGCAACCACTTCCTCCCAGGCGCTGATCGCGGGCTCCGTCTCGCCGTGCATCTCCAGGGCCGCGGCTGCTGCCAGGCGGTCGGGGTGGGGATCGGGCTTCTCGCTCATCGCGCCATCCTTCGTTTGCTTGCTCCCGTTGGCTTCGTGGGGAGCGTTCTGGTCTGGCTACAGACTAGCGTGCCGGGCGCCATCCGGGGTCGACTGCTCACGATTTCGCAGCATCGGTCGGCGGCATCCGTCTGCTTTGCTATGCTCGGGCGAGAATCAGGGGGGCAGTCGATGGCGGGCCGTACACTCACAGAGAAGATCGCAGCGCGTCACCGCGTCCGTGGAGATGCGGTAGCGGGCAGCTTCGTCACCCTGCGACCGCGCCATCTGATGACGCACGACAACAGCGCTGCGATCATCGAGCGTTTCCGGCACAGCGGCGCGCCCGGCGTGCGCTACCCCTGGCAGTGCCTCGTCGCTCTGGACCACGATGTCCAGAACACCGATCCCGAGCGCATGGCCACCTGGCTGGATATTGCCCGCTTCTGCGAACAACAGCACGTCGACTTCAGGCCCTGTGGTAGCGGCATCGGGCACGAGATCATGGTATCGGAGGGGCTGGTCGTGCCCGGCGCACTCTGCGTGGCCGCCGACTCACACGCCAACATCTATGGCGCCCTCGCTGCGCTTGGCACGCCGGTTGTCCGCGCCGACGCAGCGGCGATCTGGGCTACGGGTGAGTTCTGGTGGCAGGTGCCGGAGTCAGTCCAGGTAGTGCTGAACGGCAGCTTGAGTGAAGGCGTTTCAGGCAAGGACCTCATACTCGGGCTGTGCGCACGCTTTGCCGGCGGCGAAGTGCGCGACCGGGCGCTGGAATTTTGCGGACCGGGTGTGGCCTCGCTGTCGATGGAGGATCGACTCACCGTCGCGAACATGAGCACGGAGTGGGGTGCCGTCGCCGCACTCTTCCCCGTCGACGACCGGACCATGCAGTGGATGGAGGCGGTGCGGGTCGAACGCATCAAGCGCGGCCAGCGTCGCTTCACCCGTCAGCAGATGGACCAGTGGCAGGATGGCGCGCTTGCCGCCGATGCCGACGCGCACTGGGCCGCGCGCATCGAGGTCGACCTCGACAGTGTGCGGTCCACGGCCGTGGGGCCGGACAATCTCGCCACGCCACTCGCCCCGGGTGCGGCAATCACCGTCGACAAGGCCTTCCTGGTCGGTTGTGCGAACGCGCGCCTGGCCGACCTCAGGGCCGCGGCGCAGGCGCTCGACGGCAGGCGCGTGCATTCGTCCGTGCAGTTCTACGTCGCGGCGGCGAGCCGCGAGGTCCAGGACGATGCGGTGCGCGAGGGGATCTGGCAGACCCTGATCCAGGCCGGCGCCCGCACACTGCCGCCCGGCTGTGCGATGTGCATCGGCCTGGGCGAAGGCGTGTTGCGCGCCGGTGAGGTCGCGGTCTCGGCGACGAACCGGAACTGGCCCGGTCGCATGGGTGAGCCCGGTGCCGACGCCTGGCTGGCCAGCCCGGCTACCGTGGCCCGGGCCGCAGTCGAGGGTCAGCTGCGCGGACCCGATCGCCCGACGAATATGCAGGCGTCTTTCCAGCCCGGGTTCTCTTCCGACCGTAAATTGCGTCAGCCGGATCTGTGTGCGGGCCTGGAGACGCAGATCACCGGCCGCGCGCTTCTGGTACGCGCAGATGACCTCGATACTGACCAGATCTACCCGTCGACAGCGGTTTACCGCCCGCTCGAGCGTCACGAGATGGCCTCGCTCCTGCTGCAAAACCACGACCCGCAGGGAGCACGCCGTATCGCGACAGCCGACCTGCTGATCGGCGGCTTCAACTTTGGTTGCGGCAGCAGCCGTGAGCAGGCGGTCACGGCCCTGCAGGCGGCCGGGATCCGCGCTGTCATCGCCGGTAGCCTGGCCCGGACCTTCAGTCGAAACGCGGCCAACAACGGGCTGCCATGTGTAGAATCACCGGAACTCGCGCGCATGATGCAGGCCCGCCATGCGCAGGCGACCGAGCCGACACTGCTGTTGCAGGGTGAGGTCGAGATCGACTTCGCCGCGTCGACATTGCGCGCCCTCGGTGAGGAGTTTCCCTTCATCAGGCCGGCCGAGCCAATCCAGCGACTGATCCTCGACGGTGGCATCCAGTCGACGATCCGCGCCCGTTTCATTTCACCAGACCGGTGGGAGCCAGAAGCATGAAGCCACTGAAGATCGTCTGCATGCCCGGTGACGGGATCGGCCAGGACGTCCTGCCCGAGGCGCTGCGTGTGCTGGAGGCAACGGGCCTGCAGGCCGAGTGGATCCAGGCCGACATCGGCTGGCGTTGCTGGTGCGAACAAGGCGACGCACTGCCCGCCGCGACGGTCGAATTGCTACGCGAACACCGTCTCGGTCTTTTTGGCGCCATCACCAGCAAGCCGCGTCGCGAGGCCAACGAGGAACTCGATCCCGGGTTGCGCGGGCAGGGCTTCAGCTATTTCAGCCCGATCCTCGGCCTGCGTCAGATCTTCAACCTCGATATATGCGTCAGGCCGTGTCGCAGCTTCACAGGCAATCCACTGAACTTCGTGCGGCGGCGGGGCAATCGCTTTGAGGAACCAGAGATCGACGTGGTCGTGTTTCGCCAGAATACCGAAGGGCTCTACGCCGGAATCGAATGGACGGACCCGCCCGCGGAGGTTCTCAAGGGTCTTGCAACTCACCCCAAGTTCCGCCGCTTCGCTGACGTTGACGGCGAAGATCTGGCACTCTCCACGCGTGTATTCACGCGCCCGGCGGTGCGGCGAATACTCGAAGCCGCTTTCGATTACGCGCAGGAGCATGGCTACGATTCGGTCACCATCTGCGAGAAGCCGAACGTGTTGCGCGAGACGAGCGGAATGATGGTCGAGGAAGCAGAGCACATCCAGTCCCGCTACGACCGCGTGCATCTGCGCAAGGTCAACGTCGACGCGCTGATGATGTGGGCCACGCGCAACCCGGAGGAGTATGGCGTGATCGTGGCCGGTAATCTGTTCGGCGACATCGTGAGCGACGCCTTCGCCGGGTTGGTCGGGGGCATGGGCTTCGCGGCCAGCGCCAACTTCGGCGACCAGGTCGCGATCTTCGAACCCTCGCATGGTTCGGCACCCAAGTACGCCGACATGCAACCGCCAGCGGTGAACCCGCTGGCGATGATGCTGGCCGGCGCGATGCTACTGGATCATGTGGGCGAAATGCTGAAGGCCGAGCGCGTACGCGCCGCAATCGCCGCGGTCATTCACAAGGGCGAGGTGCGCACTGCGGACATGCTGCGTCTGCCGGCCGGGCCGAAGGCGCTTGCGAAGGGCGCGGCCACGACGGCGTCGTTGACCGACGCCATACTGGAAGAGATGGCGCGCATGGAGATGGACGAGGGCAGGAGCTGACTCAGTTCGTGATGTGCACGGTGTCGATCGCCGTGGCACTGAAGCTGTCGGTGTCGTTCAGGTAGTCGGCGAGGGCATGGCTCTCGTGCCAGGTCCAGGGATGGATCGTGGCCTGCACCGTGTACTCACCGGCCGCTGCCCATTCCGGAATGCGCAGCAAAACAGTTTGCGTCCAGCGACCATCGGGCCAGCGTCGCGCGGGCACGACCAGGTCTGCCGGTGTGACCCACTGGCCAAAGCGCGACCTGCTGCGGCCGCTGCGTTCGAGCACAACCTTGCGCCACAACTTGGAAACAGGTGCGAACAGGCGAGGTGCCTCGGGCATGTCGCCTTCCAGGCGCAGGAACAGGCGTTCGGGGAGTTCCGATTCTGCGCTGCGCAGGAACTCGACCTCAACTGCTACTGTCGAACCGGGGCTCAGCGTCGTGTCCGGGAAGGATACTGCACCCAGCGCGAGGGCCGTGCCCTGCGCGAGCGCTTCCTCTTCAGCCACAGAGCCTGCGGGCTCACGAACCCTGATCGTTTCGAGTTCACGCAGGTCAAAGAGCGTCCAGCGATCGCCACCGGTCAGGATCGGCAGGCCAAGTGTCTGCAGGCGCGCGCGCAGCCGGGCGCTGCGATCGCTGTCCGGGACATAGGCATAGGCCCGTGTGGCGGCATGCAGCCCGACGGTCTGCTCGTCGACCAGGAGCGCTGCCTCGCCGAAGGTCGACAGGCGAGCCAGTAACTCGCGGTCCTTGAGTGCGGGGTCGGCGAGTTCACGCCAGCGAGCCAGCCGGTGCATGAGCTGCACGTCGTTCGGGCTGGCATGGGCAACGGGGGGCAGCACGATCTTCGGTCCGCCGCGGGCGCGGATTCCGTAACCGATCCTGGGGTCCGTGAGCAGCCACTCGATCCTGGCCGGTTCGATCGCTGCCGCCAGTGCATCCATGTGCGCATCCGTCGTTGCGCCGTCGATCACCTGCGGCTGGCGCAGGTGCAGCAGCGCCGTGGAGATTTCATGCTGCAGCCCGGCCAGGCCGATCAGCACGAGCACGATGGCGGCCAGCGCGGCTCTGCCACCGAGCCTGAAGCGTTCAATGCCCAGCCGCAGCATCCACACCCACACCCAGGTACCCAGCACGATGCGTCCAAGTCGCACGACGAGGTAACTCACCGCCGGCCAGGCCAGCGGTGCGGCGAGCGGGTTCAGGGAGATCAGCCAGACCGGCAGCGTGATTGCCAGGCCGGTCAGGTGATCGCGCTGTCGGCCCCAACGCGGCACCAGCAGGATCGTGAGCAACAGTGCGGGCGCCGCCAGCACCGGGCTCCAGCCACCCCAGCGCAGCACCCAGAAGGGGTCGGCAATGAAGAATGGCCCACCCAGGAACACGACCTCGTTCAGCTGCGCGTGCAATCCACCGGAGGCCGCGCCACGCGAGAGGATGCGTCCGAGCAGGAGCAGCACCCCGGCTGCCAGCGTCACCAGTGCCATGACTGCCCAGCCACGCGCCAGCCCGCGCGTTGCTACGGGAAAGAGCAGCAGCATGGTGGCGCAGAGCATCACGATCGTGGTCGCCCACCAGGCGAAGGGGTGAACCAGGGCGCTCACGGCGATCAGCGCCACACCGGTCCAGCGCCGTTGGCCCGCGGCGTGTTCGAGTACCACGGCCAGGCCCAGCGCGCAGAGTGTCTGTGCGACCGAACCGGGAAAGCCCGCACCGGCAAGACCGAACGCGCGTCCGCCACCGGAGTAGAGCGTGAAGACCAGCGCAGCCAGGACCGCACTGCGTGCGCCAAGACCGAGGCGTCGCATCAGGAGCGCGTGCGCGAGGAACCACAGCGGGCTGAAGAACACGGCCGACCAGCGCAGGGCTTCCGCGGCCGTGCTTGCGGTCCAGTTGCCGATCATCGCATAGAGTCCGTGCGCGATACCGAAGCGCGGGTCGATGCTACCCGCCGTGGCACCGAAGAACAGGTCGGGCGGCCGCACGCGCCCTGCGGCGCCGGCATCGAGGATGGCCGCCACGTGTGCAGGCGCATCGGAACTGAGAGTCAGCGTGAGAGGCCTCCAGACAGCGATCGCGACCAGCAGGAGACTGCCACCGAGCAGCCACCAGCGTGCATCGTCATCGTGCTGCGCGGAATCCGGCGCGCGGCCCAGAAGCACGAAGACTGCCACGGCGATGCACAGGACCCAGCTCGCCACACCCAGCGAGGCGCCGGTCAGTGCACAAAGGGCGAGCAGGATGATCAGCAGGATGGCCGCCCGGACGGCGGGCAGCAGCAATGGCCCGCCGTCGTCGCGCCGCCGCAGGGACCAGGCCAGGGGCACGGTCAGCAGAAGCAGCGCTCCGGGCACCATGATCGCCGCGGGCAACTGGGCTTGCGCCGCCAGCGTGCCGGGCAGGGCGAGCAGCAAGAGCGCGATCAGGATTCGCACCGGGTGCGGGCGTGGCGCGGTCGGCAAGGCAGACTCCCGACTCGGGTTCGGGCCATAGGGGCGGGTAGTGGACTGGTGATTCTTCGCGCACGTCGTGGCCGGAGTCAACGCCAGTGCGCGCCAATAAGGGGTCGCAATCGCCTGATCGCGTGCCTATGATGCACGCCGGACCCGGGAGGAACCCGGGCAGCAAGGGTCAGGGAGGGTCAGGGAGGCCAAGAGTGAGCACAGGACCGATGTATGGCGATTCTGCGGGCGGCGATTCCGCACCGGAGATCAACCTCGCTTCCCTGCTGAACATCCTGTGGCGCCGGCGGATCTTCGTGATCGGCCTGCCCCTGCTCGGCGCGCTGGCCGGACTCCTGTACGGCGCGGTAGTCACGCCGCTTTACGAGGCACGGGCCATCGTCCGGCCGGGCATCACCGCCTTTGGTACACGCGGTGGTGGTTACCGCGAGTGGAAATTGAAGGACCTCTCCCGATGGTACGGTCAGCGCCTCTACCGCGTGGAGGTCGCCGAGGTCATGGGCATCGAGATCTGGGAAGTGCCGCGCATCCAGGCCGACTTCGTGATGCGTGGCCTGCAGACGACCGAAGGCGGCAACGTGCTCACCCTGAGCATCCTCGACCCCGACCCCGAACGTGCGCACCGGATCCTCGATACGAGCATCACGGCCTTCCACAACTACGTCCTCACCGACTCCACATCCAATGCCCTGGTCCTCTCCGAGCGTGGACTGCTGATCGGGATCGCTGACAGCGAGCGTGAGAAACTGGTGCTCGAAAATGACGTACGGCGCGTCGGCCTGGACATCGAGATGGCCCTGCGCGACAGCGTGCAGATCGACCGACGCAAGGCCGTGGCCCGCACCGGGATCGACAAGGTCCGTGCTGCCCAGGATCGAATCCGGGCCGACATCGCGACCTATGAGCTGCGTGTGCAGCGATTGCAGGCACGGGTAAATGAAGTCGACGCGGCAGTCGAGCTCACACATGGGCGCCTGTTCGACGACCAGGATTCGACGGACATGGACACCTCGATCAAGGCCGGCGTGCAGATGACCGAGTCAGAGGCCTACCGCGGCCTGCTCACCGCCCAGGTCGATCTGGGCGAAAGGCTTCAGCTCGTCCTGCGCGAGCTCGAGGTCCTGCGTCTGAACCTGGCCGAAGGCGGGCTGGAAATCGAGCGTCTGGCACTGGATTCAGATCTGAACATCGACTCGCGGCGCCGCGAGGCCGGTCGCAAGCTTGCCGAACTCAGGCTCAAGCGTGACTCCGGCATCGATCTGGAACGCGAGAGCCTGGAACTGCAGATTGCCGAACGCCGCGTACAGATTGCAGCCCTCTCTCCGATCGAACGGGTCGGTCCGATCATCAGCTCACCGCGTCCGGTGCGGCCGCGCAAGTCGCGCGCGATCAGTATTCTCGCCTTCGTGGGTCTGCTGGGCGGCCTCGGGATGGCCTTCGTGTGGGAATACGGCTGGAACCACCGGCACGAGATCTTCTCGCGCGAGCCGGTGTGAGCCCGATCAGGGTGTGGGCGTAGTGAGCCAGAGCGTGCGCCCGGGATAGTCGAACCAGCAGTGGTACTTCGAGAGCAGTTCGGCGCCGAGGATCCCGGCGATGTCATCGCGTGAAAAGATCCCCGTCTCGGCCGAGCTGTTGAACCCGGTCTCGACGTCTGTGAGCGTGATCTTGCCGAATTCCAGTGTGGCGATCCTGCCACGCTGGCTGTTGGCGGTGCCGCCGACACCGCTCAGACCACCCGCGGCCGTAGTTTCCCGCCCTTCGAGCATCTCGTGCCGCAGCACGAAGGGCGAGGCGAGATCCAGGCTGCTGTTGCTGCCGGTGTCCACGTGCAACCAGCCGCTGTTGCCCTCGATGGAGGCCTCGATCGAGGGCACATTTGCGTCCATGCGCAACGGAACTGCAATGGCGCCGACCGGGGCCTGGAATGTCCGCGGGTCGTGCAGGCGGATTTCGCGCGCGGCGTAGTCGACCTCGAGCACGGTGCGACTGAGGAAGTCATAGCCGAGCACCGCCGATGGCGGGTGCTCGAACCAGCTGCGGATGGCCGAGAAGTCCGATGCCATCCAGCTCTGTTCGAGTAAGCGCAGCTCGCCAATGCGCACCGCGCTCACCGTGACGAAGCTGCTCTCGGCATGGCCGCCCACGCCGAGTGTCGGCACCACGCCCGTTGATTCCAGGCCCAGGCGTTCAGCTACTCCCGCATCGAGAAAATTTGCGCCTGCGCCGGTGTCCACGAGCAGTACCGCCGGGGTTTCCTCACCCGCGGCGTCGCTTATGAAGCCCTGCACGAGCAGGTGCAGGCCGTCTTCTATGAGCGGCGCGCTGACCACCGCACCCGGGAACTGCAGATCGTCGGGCGTGGACTGGCCGGACCCGGCGGGCGGTCGAAAGAACTCTATCGGCCGTGCTTCGCCGCGCTCGATCTCGAGCACTGACGAGTGGATCGTGAGCAGCCCGGCCAATTCGACTTTGCTGGCCATCGTCACGCGCACGCCGTCGTACCATCCCCATTCGAGGAAGGTCGAACGCTGATCGCCACTGGAGCCACTGAACAGCGTGCCCACGGGTAGCAGGGTGTCGCGTCGCAGTTCGATGTGCAGCGGCTTCTCGAACAGCGGCTCACAGGTGATGACGAACGTGGAGTCGGTCGAGGCGTCGGCGTCGATGTCGAAGGAGAGTGGCACGGGCGGATTCTGCAGCAGCCAGGCTCCGGTCGAAAACAGGGCCGACACCAGCATGCCCTCCAGCTCCGGGCCGGCTGCCTCGCGGAAGGCGCCGTTGCGGTCGCTGATCCAGCCCTTCTCGCCGTCGAACCAGGTCTGGATGGTGAGCGGGCCGAGTTCCATCTTCGAGTGCACGGAGGCAGGGGCCTGGGCCCAGGTTTCGGCGCGTCCTATGAGCCCGAGCGCGTTGATTTCCTCGACCAGGTGCCAGCAGCGCTCGTCCAGCTGCAACCGGCTCAGTCCCATGCTGTCGGCATGGGCGCCGAGCAGCGAATCCAGCGGGACCAGTGAGATGGGCGAGACAGGCGAGGTCTCGGCAGCGGCGCCGCTGCCGGCGCATGCGATCAGCAGCAAGGAAACGATTAACCGCGCCATGCGAGAATCTCCTGGGTGAGCAGAACCACGGCAAAAACCGACAGCAGGATCAGGACCACCTTGCGCACCCATGTCGCCCCGCGGCGCACCTGCATGCGGACGGCGATCGCCGCGCCGGTCGAACTGCCAGCGGCCAGCACCAGACCCGCGACCCAGTCCACCGTGCCGCCGATCGTGAAGACCACCAGGGCCGCGATCTGGGCGAAGAGCACAATCGTGACCTTCACCGCATTGGCCCGCACCAGATCAAGTTGCCCGACGCCGTGCAACAGCGCGAGCAGCGCAAATCCCAGCCCGGCCTGGATGAAGCCGGCGTAGAAACCCACGGCCACGAACCACAGGGCCAGGCGCAGCCGGTTCACCGGCTCCGAGCGCTCGCCGCCATCGCCGCGACCGCGCGCCACGACCACTACCGAGACCAGCAGCACCACGGCCAGGATGCGACGGAACCACTGCTCGTCGACCTGCATGGCCACCTGGGCGCCGATCAATGCCGTCGGGATGGCGCAGGCTGACAGCATTAACGCTGTACGCCAGTGGAGGTGCCCGGAGCGGTGAAAATTCGTGGCGCCGGAGACATTCTGCAGGATCAGCGAGATTCGGTTGCTGGCATTGGCCACAGGTGCCGGAAGCCCGACCCAGAGCAGCAGGGGCAGCGTGATCAGCGACCCGCCGCCGGCCAGCGTGTTCAGGATTCCGGCCGTCAGCCCGGCCAGCAGCAGCAGCGCGAGTTGCCACCATTCGAGAGACACGAGCTGCATGGCAGGGCCGGCCTGTAGGAGGGGGAAAGCTGGCGGGTGAGCATTGACGTTTGAATCCTCGGGCAGGAAGCGTCATTCTGCCAGCTTCGATCCTCCTCTCGCCGGGGACCCGCCTGTGCGCTTTGGAAATTACGACTGCCAGATCTTCTCCGATGGGCTCTATCTGCTCGATGGCGGCGCGATGTTTGGCGTCGTGCCCAAGGTGTTATGGCAGCGCCAGCACCCGGCCGACGAGAGCAACCGTATCGAACTGGCCCTCAATTGCCTGCTGGTGCGTGGCGAGGACCGGGTGGTCCTCGTGGACACCGGCATGGGGCAGCTGTGGTCGGAGCGCGAGATCGATCTCTACGGCCTCCAGCGTCCGGAGGGTGACCTGGTGGAGGCGCTCGCTCGCGCCGGCGTGCAGCCGGAAGACGTGACCGACCTGATCCTCACGCACCTGCACTTTGATCACGCCGGCGGAATGATCCATCCCGACGGGAGCCTGGTCTTCAAGCAGGCCACGCATTGGGTCCAGGCCCAGCACCTGCGCTGGGCCAAGGACCCGACCGAGCGCGACCGCCGCAGTTTCCGCGCGGATATCCTCGAGGCCATAGAGTCGACGGAGTGCGATTTTCGCGCGGTCGACGGCGCGACGCAGATCCTGCCTGGCATCGAGGTGCTCCCGGTGCACGGCCACACGCCGGGCCAGCAGCTCGTGCTGATCGGTGAGCCCGGCGCCGCACGCCTGCTCTACGCCGCCGACCTCGTACCCTACGCCAGCCAGCTGCACCTGCCGTGGCTGATGGCCTTCGACCTCAATCCTCTGCTGACGCTGGAGGAAAAGCGGGAATTGCTTTCCAGGGCGGTATTCGAGGAGTGGGTACTGGTCTTTGAACACGACCTCAAGACGCCGGCAGCGAAGGTGATCTTCGACTCCGGGCGTTATCGTGTGGGCGAGGAGGTGCAGCTTGGACAAGCAGGAACGACGCAAACACCGGATGGGTGAGCCCCGCCGCGGCAAACCCGCGTGGCTGACCATGGCCTCGCGCACCGGCAAGGACTACTTCGAACTGCGCAAACTCTTCGCCGACCACTCCCTGAACACGATTTGCGAGGAAGCGCGTTGCCCGAACATCGGTGAGTGCTGGAACGCGCGCACGGCGACCTTCCTGATCCTTGGCCATGCCTGCACGCGCAAGTGCACGTTCTGCGATGTGGGCTACGCCTGGACCGGCGAGGTCGACCGGGACGAACCGCGGCGGCTTGTAGAGGCCGTGGCCGAAATTGGTCTCAGCCATGTGGTCATCACCTCGGTCGACCGCGACGATCTCGACGACGGTGGTGCGGCCCAGTTTGTGGACTGCGTACAGCGGCTGAGATCGATGGCGCCCGACACCAAAGTCGAACTGTTGATTCCGGACTTCCGTGGCAAGCCCGGCGCGCTCGCATCCGTGCTCGAGAGCGCGCCCGACATCCTGGCCCACAATCTCGAGACGGTAGCCTCGTTGTACCCGGGTGTGCGCCCGCGCTCGGATTTCGGCGGGTCGCTGGCGGTGCTCGAGCAAATTGGTGCAAGCCGGCCGCGACCACTGGTCAAGACCGGCATCATGGTGGGTCTGGGCGAGACTGTCGAAGAGGTCGACTCGCTGATGGCCACGGTCGCCGCGGCCGCTGTGGACATCCTCACTATTGGACAGTACCTGCAGCCCTCGCCCCGCCACCACCGGGTCGAGCGCTTCTGGGAGCCCGAGGAATTCGAGGCCCTCGCGCGCCGCGGTCGCCGTCTGGGGATTCCGTGGGTCGAGGCAGGGCCATTTGTGCGAAGCTCATACCACGCGGCCGATCAGGCGGCCGCGCTGAAAGACTCCGGCGCAACGGCCACGGGCTGATCAGCGAGCTTTAACCCGCTCGTGGCCTGATCGCTGCAATTCTGGTATTCGATCACTTGAATACCCGCTCCCATGGGCTCCTCCTGCTTCCGGGAATTGCATGATCGCCCGCATCGCACCTGCACTCTGGGCCTTCGCCCTGCTGATTCTCGCGCTGCCCCTGGGGGCTCTGGCGCAGGTTTCGCCGCGCGATCCAGCCGCCGACTGGCCGGCGCACATGAGCGAGTACAAGCAAAGCCATCCCGACGCCTGGACCTTCGAACGGGCCTGGAAGAATCGCACTCGCCAGGCCCGCCTGGCGCGGCAGGCGAATGAGGACATGATCGGCACTGGCGCCATGGCCAGGATTGCGGGCCAGAGCGTGGCCGGAGACTTCAATGTCCCGGTCTTCGCAGTCAGCTTTGCCAACACCCCGGCCGAGCCCTGGCCGGTGGAAGAGCTCGAGCAGGCGCTCTTTGGTTGGGGCCAGTCCTCGCTTACCGACTTCTACTTCGAGATCTCGGGCACGCGGGTCGATGTCTCCGGATCCGTGCGCGGCTGGCACGCGCTGCCCGAGGATGACACCTGGTACGAGGGCACTTCGTCGGGCACCAATCCTTTCAACGCCCGCGTGGGCGAACTGATCAGCCATACCCTGCTGGCCCATGATGCCAGCGTGGACTTCGGCCTCTACGACAACGATGGTCCCGACGGCATCCCCAACAGCGGCGACGACGACGGCTATGTGGATTTCGTGGCCTTCGTGCACCCGGAAATTGGCGCGGAGTGCGGCGGCAGCACGAGCATCTGGTCGCATCGCTGGCGCTACTCGGCCT
>Ga0164313_10000588_pt1 | contig 29941 bp, 32 predicted proteins | sample GuaBasSedimGuay4_FD_113735 | JGI IMG/M metagenome (GOLD analysis project Ga0164313, IMG submission 113735) | Subseafloor sediment microbial communities from Guaymas Basin, Gulf of California, Mexico - Guay4, Core 4569-4, 0-3 cm | ecosystem: Environmental > Aquatic > Marine > Hydrothermal vents... | reverse complement strand
TCCTTCTTCAGGATCAAACCGGAGGCTGTTTCCAGGGTTTCTGAACTAACCAGGGAGATCTCCAGCAGTGCCAGTTGGCTGTCCTGGGTCAGGTCCAAAACCCTCCGATAAATGGCAAAGGGGGCACCCAACTCCGGGAAAGAAGCCTCCAGGGCTGTGATTTCTGCCTGGATGTCTTCCAGCTCTCCCCGCAGGGCGTCGAGCTGGTCCTGGTTGATCCGCTGGAGCTGGTCCAGGTTTTCCTCCAGTACCAGCTTGCTTTCGTTCAACTCAGCCGAAGCGCTGCGGCGCTGCAGGGTCCAGCCGAACAGGATGACATGGACCAATCCTAAGATCACAGAGATGATGATCACTATCCTGCGGGCAGATAAGAAACGGGATTTTGGATGGTTCATGGCTGCACCTCCCCCGCCGCTCTGGCCAGTATGGTAAAGCGGTAATACCCCGGGGTAGCGACACTGGATAAAAGCGCATCAGCCTCATCTTCCAGAAGGGCTTCGGAAATCTCTTCCGGATCGACCTGCTCGATGGAATCGATTTCTGCGTCCGCCAGGCCATCCAGGCTATTCAGAGAATCCAGCAGATCGAGCACCAGCAGGTACTCTCGAGTGACACCGTCCAGCCGGATGGTTTTATCCTCCTGCTGGGAGACCTGAACCCAGCTGATCCCTTCGGGCAGCTGCTGGTTGATCTGGATCAGCGTAGGACTCCATTTATTTGTAGCGAGCTGCAAGCCGCTGAAGGATTGGACGATGGCATCTTTCTGGGCTAACGCCTTATCCAGCCGGGTTTGCAGGTCTTCTTGTTCCTGGCTGGTGATTTGATAGAAATCGAGTTCCGCCTGAACCCTGGCGAGCGCCAGGCGTTGATCCTGGAAAGAACTCTGGGCTTGGCTGGCCAGGGTGTAGACCGGGTAGATTGTGCCCAGCAGGACTGCCAGCAGCAGCCAGGGTAATAGGATCATCAGGGTCAGCTTCTTCCGCCGAAAGCGATCCGGGAGAATATTGATGTCAAACAGATCTCTGGATCCCCTCAGCGTCAGGGCTGGCCTGGATTCTGAAGTAGTTTGTGTTGTAGGATCTTCCATAATGCCTTCACAGTTCCTAAATGAATTTATTCAATATCCCAAAATAATACCGAGGTGTTGAGACCGTCAATTTCGATTCGGACATCCGTGGCAACGGAACCGGCGTCGGCGTGGATGTCAAAGCGGGGGGGAGTGACTTCAAATTCCCAGAAATCAGTCTGATTGCCTCCTCGCAGAGCGAATCCAGAGGTTGCCGCTGTGAACTGGAGATCCCCGCCGCGGCCAACAGAAGCGGGTGTATTGGTCAGTACGGACCAGGTGTTTGTACCTATAGTATACCGCCAGAACCCATCCCCCTTCCCACTTAAGGCATAGATATAACTGCCGCTGTGATAAGCCAGCCCTCCGCCATCCGAGACGTTAGCGGGCGCGTTTGCCAGGCTGCTCCAGCTGTTGGAGGAGATGTCATAACGCCAGAAGTTTGTCCTATTGTTCCCTCGAAAAGCGTAGATGCTGTTACCGCCAGTATAGACGAGGTCTGAGCCATTTCCCACTCTCGCTGGCGTGTCAGTCATGTTGGTCCAACTGTTGGAGGAGATAGAATAACGCCAAAAATTGTCCTTCTTATTGCCACCCCTAAAAGCGAAAATATAGTCTCCCCCGGTCCAGACTAGTTCACCGCCTTTCTCGACTTTTTTGGGGGTTTTCTGCAAGGTGCTCCAGCTGTTGGCGGCAATATTGTACTGCCAGAAAGCATCGGATTTGTCGCCGCGGAAAGCATACAGGGTATTTCCTCCGCCATAAACCAGGGCGCCGCCCTGGTCTACTTTCTCGGGTGTGTCCGCCAGGCTGGACCAGCTGTCCCCAGAAATGCTGTAATAACCAAAATCCTTGGATTTATCCCCGCGCAGGGCATAGATTCTGTCTCCCCCGGCATAGGCCAGGGCACCGCCCTTGTTAACATTTGCCGGGGCCGAATCCCGGACTGTCCAGCTGCCGATGGGCAGGCCGGTAACGGAAATGGCGGGAGTGAAGCCGTTCAGGGTGCCAGGAAAGGGGAGCGGCTGGGCGACCCCCAGGTTGTTATCCACCTGAGACCGAAAAGCAGCGTCGTTCAACAAACTCCAGATGCCAAACTCAATTCCGGCATCCGCCGCGTACTGGGCAGCGATGGTTGACTCAGCAGATCGGCTTCCCAGGGATCGCGAACTGACAAACGCTAAAAATGGGGTCAAAAGCAGGGAACCAACAGCCAGCGTGATCAAGGCGGCTGGCAGGGATTTGCCCCCTTCTGACAGGATCCTCATATCAGGTGGCAGGGTGGGAGATGGCAATCCGGCCAGGAAGGTCCGGAAAATGTTTTTCCCAGTCCTGAACGTCCTGCGGTTTCCTGCTCTGCGTGATTTCATAAGTTTATCTGGTCCTGAGGGCAAATGCCAGGTTGGCGGTTTCGGCTTCAGCCCCGCTGGTGGAGGTGATTGATACTGTTAGCAGCTGTCCTGTAATTAAAAAGCTGACATCAGGTTGATTAAGAATATGCCGGGCAATCGTGGTCCTGGATTGCAGGACTCCGGCATCAAAATGCTCCCGGATCAACGCTCCTGCTGTGCTGTCGTAAGTGTAGCGAAACTGCTGGGAGCCATCAGCCCAATCCAATGTCCCGTAAACTGATCCTGCGCCGGGCGTAAAGCTGGCCGCTTCCAGGGCGTCCCTGCCCAGCCACAAAGAAGCTACCTGGATATCACTGGTAACCTGGAGCTGGTTATTTCCCCAGCGGGTAGTCAGCACAAATTGGACCAGGGCAGTCGATAACACGCTGAAAACCAGCACACTGATCGCGATCGCAACCAGCGTTTCAACCAGAGTAACCCCTCTTTCCTCTGGGCTTCTCAGAAATTCAGGCAGTCTTTCACTTATCACGGTAAATAGCTTCTTCATCAGCGGTCAACTTTAAAATCAGATACCTGAGCTGTTTGAGAACTACCGGCGGCAACTGTTACAGTAATTTTCTGCAGCCCATCATTCCAGAGGGCCGATTGAAAATCCCCGGCTACGGCGTTCCAGTATTCGATTTCTATTGTTACTGAATAACCGGGAATGCCAGCTACTGCCGGGTAAGGGGAGGAGACTGGATCAGCCTGGTAGGGGGCGTCTTTGATCAGTTCCAGCTGGGAGCGGGCCAGGGAGTCTGCCCGGACATTATCATCCACCTGCCGCACGCCCAAGGCCCCGGTGGTGATCATGGCCACCAAAATCACGATACCCATCCCGATTATGGCGATGGTGACCAGTTCTTCGACCAGCGTAGCTCCCGCTTCCCCCCGCAGAGATTTAATTAACACGCTTTTCTAACCTTTATCCATCATCGGATTTGGCCCAGCAGTGAGTACATGGGCAGTATGATCGAGATTGCCACAAAAGCAACAATTAAACCAACAAATATCACCATGCCGGGTTCCAGTAAACTGGTCAGCGTATCCAGAGACCGGTCCACTTCTTCTTCGTAATACGAGGCCAGGGTTAGCAGCTGGGAGTCCAGAGATCCGGTTTCTTCTCCTACCCGGACAACCTGGGAGAGCATCTTGGGAAAATATTGAGAGCCTGCCAGGGGCGCAGCGATGCCCCTTCCCTGCATGGTTTCTTGCTGAAGGTTATCAATCTCCTCTCGCAGCACCACATTCTGGATGGTCTGCCCGGTCAGCTCCATTGATTGCGTTAGCTGCAGACCTGCACTGAGAAGCGTCGATAAGGTCCGGCTGAACCTGGCGCTGTTGCCTTGAGTGTTTATCTGTCCTATAACAGGGATCTTTAATAGCAGGTGGGCAAGCTTCTTTTTGCCCCCTGAGCTTCGAAAATAGAAGAAACCCGCGCTGATGAGCGCAGCCAAACCCAGCAGCAAGTAAAGCCGATTCTGCAGGAAGAATTCCGAAGAGTTCATCAGGAAGCGGGTGGGCCAGGGCAGTTCCGCCTCAAATTCGCTGTAAAGCTGGAGCAGCGGCGGCAGGGTGAAGTTAAATAAGATCAATACCACTCCAAAGGCTAGAGAAAGCACCAGGGCAGGGTAGACCATGGCGCTGCGGATCCGGGACTTGATGGTATGCTCTTTTTCAAGATGGATCGCGAGCTGGCGCAGCACCCCCCCCAGGTTGCCGGTTTGTTCGCCGACCCGGATCATCTGGTAGTAGATTGGAGGAAAAACCAGCTCATGTCTGGCCAGGGCTGTAGAGATGGCAGATCCCTGGCGAATATCTTCTATGACTTCATAGAGGACTTTCTGGAGCGGTTTGCTGCCGACTTCTTCTGCCATGAGATTGATGCCTGCCAGCAAAGGCACACCGGATTCAACCAGGTTAGCCAGCTGGTTGGAAAACACGATTACGTCCCGGATTTTGGGACCGAAGTAGGTTGGAAACCATTTTGCCAGGTTGAACGCAGTGGGTATTTTGGTGAGCTTGGCAATGGTCAGACCCTGGGAGTAAAGCAGGTTCTCGGCTGTTTCTTCCCGGTCAACCTGCAAAACCCCCCGCTTTTCCTTTCCAGCAGGGTCATAAGCCAAATAACGATAAGGCATAGTTTCTCCTCAAGACAGCCCAGCTTCCTTTAGCCACCTGGTATCTATTCCACCGAATAAACAGTGCGAAGCACCTCTTCCGGTGTGGTTAATCCCTGTTTTACTTTCATCAATCCGTCTTTTAACATGGAGATCATCCCGTCTTCCACCGCGGCAGCCTTGATTTCTGTTGAGCTGGCCCCGGCAGAGAACATCTGGCGGATCTTGTTGCTTACCAATAACAGTTCGAATACACCGATGCGGCCCAGGTAACCGGATTGATGGCAGTATGAACAACCCTGGCCTTTGTTGTAACTGGCGAGAGGCTCACCCATCTCAGCTTCATAAATCCCATTGATCTCTTTGGTAACCTGGACTGGCTTGCTGCAGTGGGGGCAGGAAAGGCGGATCAACCGCTGGGAGATCATGGCAAGCACGGAAGAATTGATCAGGTATTTATCAATGCCCAGGTGAACGAGGCGGAAAAAGGTGCCGGCAGCATCATTAGCGTGGATCGAGGAAAGGACCAGGTGGCCTGTGAGCGAGGCCTGGACAGCGGAACTGGCTGTTTCCCTGTCTCGGATCTCTCCCACCATGATCTTGTCCGGATCAAGCCGCATCACGCCCCGCAGGCCGGATGCAAATGTGATCTCAGCTGCCCGGTTTACCTGAATCTGGTTGATCCCTGAGAAGTTGTATTCAACCGGGTCTTCGATGGTCATGATGTTGAACGTTTTTCGATCCAGCTGATTTAACGCCGCATAGAGCGTGGTGGTTTTACCGGAACCCGTCGGTCCCGCGACCAGGACCATGCCAAAGGGGTATTGAATGACCTTCTGAAAGCGATCCATGACTTCCGGCTGCATGCCCAGCCGATTCAGATTGATAATGGATTCGGTCCGGCCCAGGATGCGGATGGTTGCCATTTCTCCCCAGGTCGTATCACTGGTTGCGACCCTGAAAAAAGTTTCTTCACCGCTGATTTCATCTGAAAATTGGCCGTCCTGGGGGCGCCTGCGCTCAGCGATATTCATGCCAGCCAGCACTTTGATTCTGGACAGAATCTGGTAATGGCTTCCGGCGGGTAAGGTTAGGGCCTCGTTGAGCAGGCCGTCAACTCGATACCGTACGCGGACAGAGTCATGGTCAGGCACGATATGTATGTCAGATGCGCGGTCCCGGACTGCCTGCTGCAGGATCATATCTACTGCCCGGACAACGGGGTCTTCCAGGATGGCGCTGCCGTCAAAATCAAGTCCTTCGTCCTCCCCAGGACCGGTGAATTCGGCAACTTCCTTTTCGATTTCCCGGTTGGCCTTGTAGTAAAGGTCAATGGCAGATTGGATATCCATCCCTACGCCAACAGAAGGCGTGATATTCATGCCTGTCAGTGCGGAAATTTCTTCCAGGACAGCGATGTCCGTGGGATCTTCCATGACCACCAGCAGGGCTCCATTGCTAATTTCCACGGGGATCAGCTGGTATTTCCTGGCCACATTTTCAGGGATGATCCGGGTTAATTCCGGATTGATGGCTTGTTGACTGAGGTCCGCGAAGGGAAGATTAAGGTGGATGCTGAGTGCCAGGGCAAGAGATTCCGCTGTGATCCATCCCTGGTCAATAAGAATAGTACCCATACGGCGGGAATCCCCTGCTTGCTGCAGTTCCAGTACATGGTCAAGCTGCTTTCTGGTGATCAGCTTGGAATCTAATAATACCTGGCCCAGGGAAGGACCGGCCCCGGGGAATGTTTGGTTGTCTTGTGTGTTAATAGGAATCTCCTTGCCTGATTGGGTCAAGCGATCCGTTCTCTTTAAGTGTATTATAGGCTGGAAGGTCGGCAATTACAATTTTGTTATATCGTCAGGCGGATGTTTTACAGCATTTTTAGGCGGTTTGGTGCCAAATTTGGAATGAAAATGAATAAAACGTGCCCCGGATCCTATTAAAACCGATCTGTAGACCTAGACACCTCGGCAGTCTAGCACGTTCATCTTGGGCTATAATTCACCTGACAGGGTTGGAGGATTGTTGTCTAAACGGAAAAGAACAGGTTTTGGGACATACCCCTTGCGCTACCTGGCGCTGGGTCTGCTGATGGGTGGATCTGCCCATGGCTATCAGCTCGATCAAACCCTGGGGGAGGTATTCGGCATGATCTGGAAAGCCGGCCAGACCAAGTTGTATGTCACCCTGTCCAGCCTGGAAAAAGAGGGCCTGCTGCGAACAGAGATGGAAAGGCAGGAGAACCGTCCGGACCGCAAAGTGTATCACCTCACTCAGGATGGCAGGAGAGAGTTCCAGGAATGGGTGACTAAACCGGTAAATTCGCTGAGAGCTGCGCGGGTTGAGCTGCTCGCCAAGCTGCGATTTTACCACTGGCTGAAATTGCCTGACGTGGAAAAGCTGATCCAGGCCCAGGGTGAAATTTACCAGATGATGATCAACGAATGGCAGGAGGATCAGGTTCGCGAAGATGATCCCTTCCTGCGCCAGGTGTACGATTTCCGGATCAATCAAGCCCAGTTCATAATCAAATGGTTGGGCGGTTTTCAGGGGGAGATCTATGCTGAGGAGCCGGACCGCTGAGAATGGACTGGGATTCGATCCCCCTTTTTTATAAACCCCCTATTTACAATATAAATATTACGTGATTAAATAGACAAATCACCAGGTTTGTCCTATGAAAGCACATCGTTATTACTACACCACACGAGATTTGTTGTTAATGGCTGCCCTGGCTGCATTGGGCGGCATCTCCAGCACCTATATCAACTTCATAGGCGATTTCTTCCAGTCCTTCCTGGGTTTTGCGGGCACGACCCAGTGGGCTGCTGGTTTACACGTGCTCTGGCTTGTGCTCGCTGTCGGGCTGACCAAAAAAACTGGCGCCGGAACCCTTACCGGTATCTTGAAAGGGGGCGTGGAGCTTTTCTCTGGAAATACTCACGGGCTGCTGATCTTGCTGGTAGACCTGGTAGCCGGCATAGTGGTGGACCTGGGAGTCCTGCCCTTCCGCAAGAGGGACCACTGGACAATCTATGCCCTGACAGGCGGGCTTGCAGCCGCTTCCAATGTGCTGGTCTTCCAGCTCTTTGCGGCAATCCCGGCCGATATCTTGACTATGGGTTTGATTGGTTTGATCGCCCTGGTGGCTTTTGTTTCCGGGATGATCTTTGCAGGCATGCTTGGCTCTGGCTTGCTGGCTACTTTGAGGCGTTCCGGGCTGGTGAAAGACCAGCAGGTCCAGCCCCTCGGAAGGAAGGCCCGCTGGATCGTGATTGTCAGCGCCATCCTGCTGGCAGGGGGACTGTTCGGTTACCTGAAAATTGCCCGGGCCGGTGCTGGCGTGACTATCACTGGCGCAGTCTCATCACCTTATCAATTCACACCCGCCGGATCAAATATCGAGGAAACCGTTGTGTCATCTGCGGCCGATGGCATGACACAGTCATACCAAGGCTACCCCCTGGCTGAAATCCTGGCAGACGCCGATCCAGAGGAGAAGGCAGACCTGGTTTTGCTTCAGGCAGCAGATGGCTACGCGTTTTTTATCTCTTTCGAAGAACTTGGGGACAACCCGGCCATCGTGCTCCAGGCCCAGGGGAAAGGGAATAGTCAGGTCTTCAACGTGGCCGGACCCCAGAGCAAAAAAGCCTGGGTTAACGGTGTGGTAGAGATCCGGCTCATTCAGTCCTCTCCCCTGGACATCGTTATCCGGGGAGATCACTATCTTTTCATCCCCAGTGAGTGGATTGAAAGCATGGACAGCACCTACCTGGATCTGGGCGATGGGCCTGCCAAGTTCCAGGGTGTTCCCCTGGCTTCCCTGCTGGATAAAATGGCGCCTGGTTTAACTGCTGGTGCAGTGCTGGCTGTAAACACGGAAGGGGACCAGTTAAGTTTGCCCCTGGAAGAGATCCGGGAGGACGAAGGCATGCGGATCTTCGTCGATCTGGGACAGGATCAGGTGGGCTACGCCCTGGCACATCTGGAGGGGGAGGTTTATCTCACAGAGCTGGAGAGTGTTATAGTTCCATGATCAGCCTTGAACATTTCAGCTACCGTTACGCAGGCAACGATCAGCCTGCCCTCGAGGATCTGAGTCTGACCATCGATGAGGGCGAATTCGTCCTGCTGACAGGGCCCTCCGGCTGTGGGAAAACCACCCTGGCCCTCGCCCTGGCGGGATTTTTGTTTTCCCAGTACGACGGTGAGTTCTCCGGCAATGTGGATGTCTTTGGCAGGAACCCCTCGAAAGAACCGATTTACGAGATTGCGGACCTGGTAGGACTCGTGCAGCAAAATCCCGAAAATCAGTTCTGCACGCTGATGGTGGAGGATGAAATTGCTTTTGGGTTGGAAAACCGGAACATCCCCAGAGAAGAAATTGAACGCAGCCTGGTCTGGGCGCTGGAGGCTGTTGGGTGCCTTCATCTGCGGGATCGATCACTGCGCTCGCTTTCCGGGGGAGAGAAACAAAAGATCGCCCTGGCGGCTATTCTGGTGGCCAACCCCCGGATGATCATCTTTGACGAGCCTACCTCGAACCTTGATCCCACGGCAACCCGGGAGATCTTCGAGATCATTCTCGATCTCCAGCGGCGGGCGAAGGTGACCGTGCTGGTAATTGAACATAAACACGATTTTCTGGACAGGGCTGGACCCCGCTTGATCCAGATGTCCGCCGGAAGGATCCTCGGCCAGAACGCCAGCCGTCCAGGTCCGATTACCGTTAGAAAGCCTGAATACATGAACTCTGTGGACCAACCCCTGTTGGAAGTCACAGGCCTCAGGGCAAGCTATCCGGGCAGGAAGGTGCTGGATGGCCTGGATTTTCAGCTTTTCCCTGGAGAGTTGGTGAGCTTGCTGGGGGATAATGGTTCCGGCAAGAGCACTCTTCTGCTGAGTTTGCTGAAAATGCACCCTCCAGAAAGCGCTTCGATTCTTTTCAAGGGCAGGGACTTGAAGGATATTGAGCCCTACGAATTGGGGCGGGAGATAGGGCTGGTTTTCCAGAACCCTGACCACCAGATCTTTGCCCAAACCGTCTGGCAGGAAGCGGTACTGGGACCGGTCAATTACCGGCTCCAGCCGGGTGAGTACGAAGACCGGACCCGATCCCTCCTTGACAGGGCGGGGCTGGGTGACAGGCTTCAAGAACACCCCTACCGCTTGAGTTATGGAGAAAAACGCCGCTTAAACCTGATCTCGATCCTCTCCTACCAGCCCCAACTGCTGCTGCTGGATGAAATATTTATTGGCCAGGATTGGAAAAATGCGGAGTTTTTAATGGGGTTGTTGGTGGATTATGTCCAGGCTGGCAATTCTGTCATCGTTGTTAATCACAATCCTGCTTATTATCCCCTGATTTCTACCCGGTTGCTGTTTCTGAGCGGGGGGAAACTGGTGGTAGATGCGCCTCTTGCAGAGGGATTGAGAAGAATCGAAGAGATAGGAAAGTCCGTCTATCTACCAGGGAGTGGGTCATGAAGAGTCGCCTCGGCTACCAGCCCGGAGGGTCCTTTTTTCACCGGCTCCATCCCTTGTTGAAAGGGGCCTGGCTGGTTTTTCTCACCGCCGCAACCTTCTTGATCCATTCCCCAATCGTCAATCTGGTATTGGTCTTGGGACTGCTGCTGATCTTTCCGGCCATCGGGATCCACCTGGGTGATTTGCGGGGACTGAAATTGCTATTTGGCACTGCTGCCTTGATCGCCGTCCTGCAATTCCTTTTTTGGGGAGAGGGCAGCTTGATCCTGGAAGTGGGAAAGATCGGGATCACGGATCAGGGCCTGCTGAGAGGAGTTTATCTGGGTGCCCGCTTTATGGTGGTGGTATTGATCAGCTACCTGTTTGTGGTGACCACTTCACCCAACCAGCTGGCTTATTCATTGATGAGAGCGGGGTTACCGTACCGCTATGGCTTTGCATTTGTCACAGCGCTGCGGATGATCCCGATCTTTGAGGAAGAAGCCCTGACGGTGTACAGGGCACAGCAGGTGCGGGGAGTGACCTATCGCCCCCGGGTGTGGAAGGATTTATGGGAGAAGCTGAGTGGATTCTTCCTGCCCATGTTAGTATCTGCGATGAGCAAGGTAGATGCCCTTTCCATCTCCATGGAAGGCCGCTGTTTTGGCAAGTACAGCACAAGGACCTATTTCAAAGTCAGAGGCGAGTTCCAGGGAGATCTCTGGGCTGGCCTGGTTTTGGTCCTGAGCATTGTAGCCGTCATTCTGGTAAAAATTGGGGAGGTGTAGCGCTTGTGAGAAAGAAGACTAAAAAAATACTGCTCTGGGTTGGCATCGTTCTGACGGCAGGGGTCCTGGTTTGCGCAGGATTGCTGTTGGGCTGGCGGAAGGGTCTGCCTGTCCACCTGGTAAATCATTATTCTCTGGATGCCTTGAAAGAGGAAGCCCTGATCATGGACGATTGTGCGGAGTGCCATAGCGGGGAGGATTTTCACAGCTGCTCCACCTGCCATGATGAACACGGCGCAGTGGAATTCGCTGACCTGCCATTTCTAAACTTGATTTCCTTCACCGGAGATGTCCCCCATCCAGGCTACCTGGAAATCAACCAGATTACCCCTTACAGGGATCAACCTAACACGCATGTCAAACTGCTCGATCTCCTCGCCGATCAGGGCGTGGAGGACTTCGAAAGCGTAACGCTCACTGCGAGGGATGGCGGATTTGTGACCATTACCAGGGAGAACATCACTGACCAGGCCCTGCTGCTGCCTTTTACGGACGGGATCCGCTTCGCCGCAGAAGACCTGCATGTCTCTACCTGGGTAAAGGGCATCACTGGCATCATTGTGGTGGGACAGGAGCAGGACGTGATCATCAACGGGGTAAGCACTTCCCCCGGAAGGTTGCTGTTGGGACCAACCCGCCAGGTGATCGTCGATACTGCCCGGGTCATGTTCGCCAGCGGGAACGATGGTGAAATGCGGGAGGCGGAGACAGCGGCCAGGGTTTGGGGGGCTGCCATAAGTGATCTGGCTCCGGTTGATGGATATTCGGCGGTGCTGGTCCGGGATGGAGAGGATGAGGAATACCGCTACGATCCTGAGAGGGTACGCCTGGCCGTGCTTGTCCCCCAGGATGATGGGCTCACCCTGGTGTTTCCGGGAGAGTCCCGGGCCGGATGGGTGAGAGACGTAGTAGAGCTGGTTTGGGAAAAATGATGAAACGAGTTTCACTTCTATTCTTGCTGATACTCAGCCTGGCCGGTGCCATGATCGGCGCGGGGTGCCAGCCTTCCTGGGAGTTCGGCTTGACCGGCCTGGGCGGCCAGGATCTCCTGATCAACGATCAGGTTTGGAAAGAGTATGCGGATTTTGCTGAGGAAGATGCCGTGCCCCTGGAGCAAATCCTGTATGGGATGGGCGCGCGGGTCATCGCTGAGATCGCCCTCACGGATCTCGCCGGGGTGCAGCATACCTATACCTGGGAGGACGCTTCAGAAGAGGCCTGGGTCCTCAATAACGGAGTGGTAATGGTGGCCGGACAGGAAATCACCCCTTCCAGGATCGAACTCACTGGATCCTCCTGGGAAGAAGAGGTGGAGATCCGGATTTACGATATTGCCCCCACTGCGGCCGCCGCCCTGGGGATTCAGGCTCCGGACCTGTCCACCGGGCGGTCCTGGGATGTTGAACCAGCAGACGCAGTCCTCCTCCTTTTCCTGGATGGATTTGGTTATTTGCGCTACGAGGAATCCCTGGCGGATGATTTGATCCCGGAGCTGGCAGGACTGGGACCTCCCCTGCTGGGCTTGACGACCTATCCGCCCATCACCACGGTGTCTACCGCGTCCTTACTGACAGGAACGGAGCCGGGGGTTCACGGGGTGGAGGCCAGAGGAATCCGCATCACAGACCAGGAGACCCTGCTGGATGCGGCTGCTAATGCGGGTTTGCAGGTAGTGGCTGTTGAGGGCGAGGCCCTGGCTTTTAATCTGCGGAGTGCGGACCTGACGCTGTCCGGAGACCGTGATGGAAACGGGGGTACTGACGATAACGTGCTTTCCAACGCCCTGTCCGTTCTGGAAGAGGGGATGCCGGATCTGTTTTACGTGCACTTCCATGGGATTGATGATCAAGGCCACGAGGTTGGGCCTGGCGCCCTGGCGGAAGAGGAAAAAATCCAGGAGGTGGATGCCGCGGTTGGCCAGATACTGGATCGGCTGCCAGCGGGCACACTGGTCATCATCTTTGCTGACCATGGTATGCACTTTGTTGATGAGGATGGACGCCTGGGGAATCACGGACATTTGATCGCACGTGATATGTTGATTCCGGTCTGGATCATGCGGATCGATTAATGAGCAATTTATTTAATGGAGGAGAGTATGAAAAAGCAAACCTGGTTAGCACTCGTTTTCGTGTTGGTGATCTTGCTGAGCCTTTCGGCCTGTGGAGGAGGCGCTCCCAAGGTCGATTGGGACCTGACCATCAGTGGTGACGTGGATTCACCGCTGACATTCAGCTATCAGGACCTGGCCGCCATGGATCAAGTCGACCTGACAGAGATCCTGATGGAAAAAACCACCGGGGAAGATGAAGTCACGTCCTGGAGCGGCGTGTCGCTCGACAGCCTGCTTGCGCTAGCTGGTGTGGATGATTTTTCCACCATCACTGCCCTGGCAGAGGATGGGTATGCCGTTGAAATGGCGGCCGGAGACCTCAATAATGCCATCGTTGCTTTGAAGGACGGCGGCGAATGGATTGCGGAAGTCACTCCGGACAAAGGCCCCATCAGGCTGGTCACTCCGGATACGCCCGCGAACCGCTGGGTTTTCCAGATCACGGAAATTCAGGTAAATCAATGATCCAAATTCATAGAGAAGAATAAAATTCAATTGTTGCTTGCTGGACTCCTGGTGTTGGCTTTCCTGGACAGCTGCACCAGTTCGCCGGGAGCAGATCCTGTCGTTGAGGAAAGTATCCCTGCTGGGGAGGAAGCCGCCGCGGCTTTGCTGGTTGGCAAGGTGCCGTTCAATATGAGCCAGCTCGAAGGCATGGAGACTCTCGCCGTGGAATATGAAGGGAAGGATGGTGAGGTCACAGTCTCCACCGGTGTCCTGGTCTTGGATCTACTGGTTGAAGCTGGGAAAACTGGCGAAACTGTGGTGTTTGTTGCCAATGATGGCTACGAAGCCGAGCTGGCCCTGTCTAAACTGGAAGGCTGTGTTGATTGTGCAGTGGCCTTTGACGGCGAGGAACTGCGCCTGGTGCTGCCGGATTTCCCGAGCAACCTGCAGGTCAAAGGGTTGGTCGAAATTACCGTGAAGTGATCAGGAAACCTCCGGGGTTCTCCTTACATCTTTGTTAATCAGCCCGGGATTCCCCGGGCTTTTTTCTCCGCAATTTCCTGTCTGGCAGATGGAATCAGCCGCAAAATAAGGGAGAAACCGGCCTTTTTTTAGGGAGAATTGCCGTCCAAGGCCAGATTCTCGTTCAACCCGGAAATACCTTACAGATATTCTGGAGTATTTAGGTTTCAGGCCTTTTTCACTATAATGGAGATGATTTTTTTTATCCTTGATTGATCCCGGCATAAAGGAAGAAGCTTATGAAAAAGATCTTCAATATCCTGATAGTTTCGGTTTTATTATTATCTGCCTGTACCCTGACAGTTCCAGCTCTGTTCGGAGTCAGTATCGTGAAAGTAGAGTATCAGGACCTCGAAAATCTGGCTGTTTATCTGCGTAATGCCGGTGATGGTTATACTGTCAAAATTGGGGACACTGCTCTCGATTGCAGCTTTGATCAAGATGACCAGGATCTCCTGGTATGTATTGGGGGAGGATTTGAGCCCGGGGAAGATCTGGTCATTAAATTCTTTGATGATGAAAATGGGGATAAACCCCTGGCCGAACTTACCTTTGTGGCCCCTGACTATCCAGCCGAACTGCAAGACACAGATGATGACGGTGTCCCGAATGCTGAGGACCTATGCCCTACAGATTCCCGGAAATCCGCTCCTGGTGTATGCGGGTGTGGACTGCCGGATACAGACAGTGATGGGGATGGCACGCCCAATTGTGAGGATGCTTACCCGGAAGATCCCACCAAGACCAAATCTGAACCCTCTGAAGATGAGGAAACCGAGAAAGATACGGATGAAGACGGGACACCGGACAGCCAGGATCAATGTTCGGAGGATCCAGAAAAAACTGAGCCTGGAGAATGCGGCTGTGGAACACCTGATGCGGATGGGGATGAAGACGGGATTGTTGACTGCAATGATAGATGCCCGTCCATCGCCTATGAAGATAAGATTGGTGACCCCTGCGACAAAGATGAGGATAATGACGGCGTGTTTGATGGCGCGGATCAATGTCCTTATGATCCCTTCAAATTCAAAGCGGGTTATTGTGGATGTGGCAAGCCAGAAACGGACACGGATAAGGATGGTACCCCTGACTGCAAGGACCTCTGCCCTGAAAATCCAGAGAAGATCAAACCTGGAGAATCTGGCTGTGATGACGAGTGTAGTGTGGATACAGACGAAGACGGTACACCGGATTGTGAGGATTGTTGTCCAGAAGATGAAAACAAAATCAAACCTGGTTACTGCGGCTGTGGTGAGCCAGAGACTAACAGCGATGAAGACAAATATCCGGACTGCATCGATGAATGTGATTTCGACTCTGATAAGAAACATCCGGGATTCTGTGGCTGTGGAGAACCAGAAACAGATACAGACGGGGACGGAAAACCTGATTGTGTAGATGAATGCCCCTTCAATCCTGAAAAGATAGAACCCGGCTTATGCGGATGTGGCTGCCCAGAGACTGATGGCTGCACAGAGCCTGATGGCGATGGTGATCTGATTTGTGATTGTTGGGACGAGTGCCCGACAGAAGAAGGTATTCCCATTTATTATGGATGTCCTGGACCAATCTAATCTGGTCCATAGAGAGATAATATCAAAAGGTTCAGGCCTTGGCCTGAACCTTTTGTTGTTAAGTGGCTATCTGGTCGATCTGATTCTGAAGAGCTTATCCTTCTGCCTAACAGCCTTCCTAGAATCCGAGATCCGGCACCTGGATCACCTTGGCGCCAGAGGCGTGGTATTCATATTCTTTTCCCTCCGCTTCCAGGATGATGATCAGCCCCGGGGTGACGACTGCCTCGTATTCCACCCCCGGCTCTCTCACCCCCAGGCTTGTGTCCATAAAATTGACTTGTTCGACGCTAACGGTGGCGATCTTTTCGAGTTCCACCCCGGTTTTTAAGGTCAGGTCAAATTTTGCCAGCATCACCAGGGATTCTAGATCCTCGGGAAGCTCTGGGGCCTGGGAGGGTGGGTTTCGGTCATTTCCGTCGAGCAAGCCGCAAGCAGACAAAGCCCCTGCCACCATCAGGATCAGGACCAGTTTTAGCAGAGTACGGGGTCTGTTCATAACTGTTTTCTCCCTTTAATACACTAAGCTTACAGGCTGCTTCAAGGCAAATCCCAGTATGCAACCCGTGTGAGATAGGCAGTGAAGCCGGGTGTGTTGGATGCGGCAACCACAACGCCCATCCTGCCGGCAGTGAAGGTGCTGTCGGTTATCTCAAAGACCTTGCTGCCGTTGACATATCCGGCCAACAATTCACCCTGGGCTCTTATCCCCAGGCGGTTGGTGCTCCCCGGGCCAGCGTTACTTTGCGGGCTGCTGGCCCACCCCTTGAGGACTGTGTATTTTTCATCCTCACTTTCGTATTTGCTCAGCCGGTAGGATCCATCACAGGAGATGGTGATGATGTAGCCCTGGGTGGTATCGGGGGCCCGGAAGATCATTCCGAAGCGGTCTTTTCCGCTGCAGTCATCTCCAAATGTGCCGGTCGCTTCCAGGTAAAAATCCTCAATATCCTTCCAGGATAGGCTCCAGGATTCATAGCTATTGGCTTTCTTGGCAATCAGCACCATCCGGTCTTGCTCGATCTGGTAGCTGGCAGAAGTGCCATCCCATTCATAAAAGTTCGTTGTGCCATTAAACCGATCATCAAAGGTTGGCGATCCCAGGGTCAAGACCGGGTCCCCGGGAACCAGCGAGGGGGTCAGGGTGGCTGTTGGCGTGAATGTAAGTGTAAATGTGGGCGTGAGTGAGGGAGTCAAGGTGGGCTCAAGGGTTGCGGTGGGGGGTTGCGGTGAATCCCCCGGCGCAGATGTCGCATCTGCTGGCTGGTCTGTCTGAACGGGCAGGTATTTCCCGGTCGGGGCTGCTGTCAGCGTGGCAGCAACCAGGGTGCCGATCAGGTCATCATCACTCGGTCCGGAGGAACCCGGCTGTGGAAGACAACCAGCTAATAACGTGACAAGCAGACCAATCATTAATATGTTTTTCATTCAGACTCCTTTCCTCAGATCGCTTCTGGAAGGAAACAGTTCTTTGTTAAGTGTACCCGGTTATCAACTGCCGTCAATCCTTTCTGGAGCAGCGTCGGATCCCGGGGGACATTGGGGGGCAAGCGTACAACTCTCTCAGTTATTCTACGTATACTATTCAATAAGAGACCTGGACATTGAACAGGATGATGGACTAGAATTCCAGGATGACCAGAATTATCTAAGCGAATGGGGTCTGGCTATTAACACCGAGATTCCTGTGTCGTTGAATGCGACCCTTCCGGCTGGTGAAAGTGGACTGGATTTGAGTGATTTGAACCTGGAATCATTTACAATGTAGGTAGGCGCATGAGAATCAACCCGGGACAGCCCGGGCAGCTTGATGATGCTTTTGCTTTCAGATGCCCGAATCTAGTCGTATGTCAGAGGTGGTTTGGGAGTGATCAAACCCGCAGGGCTGTCCTCCGAAAGCGGGATCTATGTGAGCGCTTATTCAGGCTCCGGACTGGCCTTAGGGATTCGCATTGAAGCTGGGATCGGGCAGTTGAACCTGATCGTGCAGTAAAACCTTAAGGAACGAGGATCTACCTCGGGGAGGAAAAAATGGATTATGGCAAATTATTTACTCGGGCCTGGGATACCCTTTGGAAAAACGCTTTCCTGATCCTGCTGGGTGTTCTGGTCGTGCTTGGCAGCGGCAATTCCGGCGGCGCAAGCCAGAGCCGGTATTTGTTTGAGAGCGGAGAATTTCCCTGGCGGGAGATGAGACCCTCTGATTTTGGAGGGGCTTTTACCAATGGGGATTTTGCGGTTTTAGCTCTCGGGGGTATCGTCCTGCTGGGTATTGCCGTGGTGCTCTTTGGCCTGGTCTTCTGGGCCCTGGGACTGATCGCCAGGGGGGGGATGATCAGCGCGGTGAATGATCTGGAAAACGGGAAATCCGCAGGTTTCATAACCGCTTTTCAAGCCGGATGGGACAAGGGATGGAAACTGTTGGGAATCGGCCTGGTGCCGGCCATTCCTGGATTGATCCTGGCGGTGACCGTGGTCACCACACTGGTGTTTTCCGGGATAGGGTTCAACGTGAGGAGAGGGCTGGGATTGAGCGGCATTCGAAACTTCGCGCCCCTGCTGTTCTTATTTTGTTTGTTTGTCCCGGTTATGATGCTTGCATCAGCCCTGCGGACCTTCGCGAACAGGTCCTGCATGCTGGAAAACACCGGAGTGATCGGGTCATACCGCAGGGGAGTGGAAGTGCTGGGAGATAACCTGGGACCAGCCCTGGTCTTATTCATACTGCAGGTGGTCATCAACATCGTCCTGGGGATCGTCTTCTTGCTTCCATTCTTGCTGGCGGCGTTGTGCTGCCTGCTCTGGCCGCTGTTGATCCTGATCCAGGCTGCCTTTGCGGCATTTTATTCCATCTTGTGGACCCTGGCCTGGCGGGAATGGGTTGGCAGCACCTCTGTTGCTGACTGAGAACTAACAAGGTGAACCTGGAGGGGCGGCCTGCTTTTCCTGCGCTTGGCGGAGGAGCGGGCCGCCTCTTTCTATAAAAATTCAATGCCTTGTTTGGAATTTCAGGGGTTCGAATATATACAAACCATAAAATACTCAAAATAATAATTTACTTAACTCTTCGCAGCGGGTATAGTTAGTACCAGTTCTGTTAACTACCCAGGAGAAAAGGCTTATGAAAATCAAAATAGGTGATCTGGCCCCGGATTTTACGCTCCAGAGCCACTTGGAAAAAGAAGTCACGCTTAGCGACTACCGGGGGAAGACCACTGTTCTGGTCTTTTTCCCGCAAGCTTTTACGCCGGTTTGAACCAGCCAGATTCCGTCTTATGAAGCGGAGTATGCTGCATTTGCGGAATTGAATGTCCAGGTTCTGGGCATCAGCGTTGATCATGTTCCGGTGTTGAAAGCATGGGCAGAAAGTTTGGGCGGGATATCCTATCCCCTGATCAGTGATTTTTGGCCCCATGGGGAAGTAGCCCTGAAATATGGCGCATTTCGGGAGGATGAGGGCAGGTCGGAGCGAGCGATCTTCATTATCGACAGGGATGGGGTCATCCAATATGTGGACATCCATGATGTTGACGACCAGCCTGATAATGAGGTCCTTTTTAAGGAAATCCGCCGCATCCAGCCTGATCAAAAACCGATCAAAGAGCCGAAAGTCGAAGAAGAAGAGCTGGTACTGGAGGGGGTAGTGCTGTTCTGCAATAAATGGTGCCCGGGCTGCCGCAGGGCCAGACTCTGGTTTGAAAACAATGCCATTCCTTACAAGGAATATGATATCACCCGCAACCCGGCAGCCGCCCGGCAGGTCAAGGAATGGACCGGGGGCAATCTGACTACACCAACTTTCTACATTAACGGGGAGATTGTGGTGGATTGGAAAGTTGATGATGTGGCCCGCTTGTTGATCTGAATTGAGACCCGACCCGGAGCCTGGCTGCCAGGCTCCGGGTTTTTTCTTTAAGTCAGGTGATATTTGTCGCCAGCAATCCGGGGAACCCCCCGTTCTGACTGGATCTCCATCTTGACAGGGGGAATTCAGGACTTATAATCTATTCAAATACTGTATATTCAGGACTTGAATAGTATGGCAGGAAAGCACCCCTCAAACACCCTGGAATTTATTCTCCTGGGCTTGTTATTGGACGGCCCTGATCACGGGTATGCCCTCTATGAGAAGGTGCAGGGTACGCCTGAGCTTTCCCTGATCTGGCAGGTGAAGAGGTCCAAACTCTATTACTTGCTGGATAAGCTGGCCGGCGAGGGTCTCTTGTCCTCCTCCAGGCGGGCCCAGGAAGGATATCCGGACCGTAAGATCTATCAGCTTACCGGGAAAGGGGTTCAAGCCTTTGAGAAATGGCTTACCTCGCCGGTTTTGAGCAGCCGCTATGTGAGGATCGCTTTTCTTTCCAAACTGTATTTCGCCCTTCAGCGGGAAGCCGATCAAGCCCTGAGATTGATCGATGCCCAGCAGGTGATCTGCCAGGATTGGCTCACTAATCTTGAAAAGGAACATGACCAGGTGGAAGAGGATGATTTTATCTCCCGTCAGGTTTACCTTTTCCGCATAGGACAGATCAGTGCCATGCTCTCCTGGCTGGAAAACTGCCGGGAACAGATTTAAATCAATGATGGTAGATAAGTGATAAACACTTGAAGGAGTGATCCATGAAACGAACTGCCTTGCTGCTTTCCCTCTTAGCCATTAGCGTGGTTGGATGCTCCCAGCTGCCCGGGATAGCGCCAGCCGCTCAGACGATGGAGATTACCGATGCCACTGGACATACTATCACCTTGCAGGAAAACCCGGAAAACATAGCCATTGCTGGCAAAGCAATGGTCATGGTTCAGGACGCGATTTACCTGTTTGCGGAAGCGCCGGAAAGGGTGGTGGCCCTGGAGAGCCGCAACCAATCGGCTTTCGCTTTTTTACCTGTGGTGGATTCAGGCGTGCATGACAAGGATATCTTTGAGACCAATGTCGGGCCGGAGCAAATCGCAGCGGCCAAGCCGGATTTGGTGATCCTGAAAAATTTCATGGCCGAGAGCATCGGTGAGCCGCTTGAACAGCTGGGCATTCCTGTGGTGTATCTCGATCTGGAAACCCCGGAGGCATTTTATCTGGACATTGCGGTCCTGGGCCAGGTATTTGGCAATTCGGACAGGGCTGATGAAATTACCGATTATTACCAAACCCGGGTCAGCCGGGTAGAAGAGATGGTTAGCGGAGCCGTGGATAAACCCAGGGTGCTGCTCCTGCGTTATAACGCAGATGGCGGGGAAGTGGCTTTCAGCGTTCCGCCGGCGTCCTGGCTGCAAACCAATTTGGTGGAGACCGCCGGGGGCGTTCCAATCTGGGCGGATCTCGAGGTTGGAAATGGCTGGACCGTGGTTAATCTGGAACAAATCGCAGCCTGGGACCCCGAGCAGATATTCCTGGTCGATTATGCTGGCGGGGCTTCCGAAATCGCAGCCGGATTGAAAGACAATCCCATCTGGACCAAATTGGGTGCAGTACAGAAGGATCAGCTCTTCGCTTTCGGGTATGATTTTTACAGTTGGGACCAGCCGGATACCCGCTGGATACTGGGACTGCAGTGGTTAGCCTCGCGAATTCACCCTGACCTGACCGCGGAATTGGATATCCTGGCGGAAGTAAATTCCTTTTACAAGACCCTTTATTTCCTGGATCAGGAAACGATAGACAGTGAAGTGCTGCCGATCTTGACCGGCGACCTTCCCTGAAACCCATGGAAAATCAGGCGTACCGACGGATCATCCCTTTTCTGCTGATTGGCATAGTGGGCGTGTTTCTGGCCTCGATCCTGATCGGCCGCTATCCAGAGCCGTTCTGGATGCCCTGGCGGGTGTTCCGGGATGACCCGCTGGCCAGGCAGCTGGTGCTTAAATTAAGGCTGCCGCGCCTGATCACCGCCCTGCTGCTGGGCATGGTGCTGTCCGCAGCCGGTTCAGTCCTGCAGATGATTTTCCGAAATCCTCTGGTGGAACCGGGATTTTTGGGCGTCTCCCAGGGAGCAGCCTTCGGGGCTGCGGTGAGCATACTCTGGCTTAACCGCCATCCCCTGGTGATAGAGCTGAGCGCGACCTTTTTTGGTTTGTTGGCCCTGGCCGGGGCTTATTTTCTGTCCACCAGGATTCGGTACGGCGGCTGGGTGCTGAGGCTGCTCCTGTCGGGGGTAGCTGTATCTGCTCTCTTCTCGGCCGGGGTTGGTGTGCTGAAATACATCGCGGATCCCCTCACAGAGCTGCCTGAATTAACCTTCTGGATGCTGGGAGGATTATACAGCGTCACCTGGCAGGATTTGTTATTTGTGCTGCCATTTGCGCTGCTGGGGATTGGCGTTACCTATGTGATGCGCTGGCGGGTCAACCTGCTCTCCCTGAATGACGAAACCGCCTTTTCTCTGGGCGCTTCCCTGGGCAGAGAACGACTGATCCTGCTGCTGTTCACGGTGTCTGCAACTGCTGCGTTAACGGCGATTAGTGGGATCATCGGCTGGATTGGCTTGATCATCCCCCACATCGCCAGGAGGATGTTTGGCGCCAGCGCGGAAAAATCCCTCCCGGCGGCCATGCTGCTGGGAGGTGCTTTCAGCATGCTTGCGGATGATCTGGCCAGAACGCTGCTGCCGGGAGAGATCCCCCTGGGGATTTTAACCTCGGCGATCGGCGCAGTTCTGTTTATTTATCTGATGATCAGCATGGGGATCAAGGTCAGGAGCCATGGATAAGATTATCTCCCTGGAAGGGATCCACTTCCAATACGACCCCCTTGACCCTCTTGTCCTGTCTGATCTGTCCCTGGAGATTCCAGCAGGGAAAGTTACCGCCATCCTGGGGCCAAATGGGACCGGAAAGACCACCCTGCTGCACATCTTGTTGGGGTGGTTAAAACCGAGTCAGGGAATTACCCGGGTGGCCGGGAAACAGCACCGGGATTATTCCAAACGGGAGCTCAGCCGCCTGATCGGGCTTGTGCCCCAGTTTGAAAGCATCCCATTTAACTTCTCAGTTTATGAATATGTGCTGCTGGGCCGCTCACCGTATTTAAACCCTTTTCAGCTGCCTGGCGAAGAGGACCACAAGATTGCCTGTGATGCCCTGGAAGCGGCCGGCATCCTCCACCTGGCGGAAAAACCCGTGATGGAGATCAGTGGTGGGGAGCGCCAGCTGGTCCATATTGCCCGCGTATTTACACAGCAGACAGCTGTGCTGCTGCTGGATGAGCCTACTGCCCACCTGGACCTGCAAAATCAGAACAGGATTTTGAGTTTATTAAAGAGGATGGCTGCCGGGGGGTCTACTGCCGTGATGACAACGCATGACCCCAATGCGGCCATTTACGCGGCAGAGCATTTTGTGCTCATGAACAGGGGCCGAATCTCAGCACAGGGTCCTGTTGAGGCAGTGATAACCACTGAGAATCTGTCTGAAATTTACCAGATCCCGATCCGGGTAGAAAAGAATAACGGGTATATTATGGTTGTGATGGAGAAGGGGCGAGATCTGTGAGCAAGATCAACTTACTTACAGGGGAGATCCAATCAGGAAAGACCAGACTTTGCCTGGAGGTTGTGGAAGCTGCCCGGAGAACTGGGACTAAGCTGGGGGGTGTGATCTCGCCAGCTGTTTTTGTCGCTGGTGAAAAAACAGCCATTGACCTGCTGGACATACAGAGTGGGGAGCGCAGGCGCCTGGCAGATAGCCTGGGAGGAAGGTCCTCGAATCTCTCCACCAAGCGCTGGTCATTCCTGCCGGAAGCTGTTCTGTGGGGGAATCAAATCCTGGAAAAGGCAGTCCCCTGTGAATTGCTGATCATCGATGAATTGGGCCCCCTGGAATTCCACCGCGGGGAGGGCTGGGTAAATGGATTCAAAGCGATTGAGTCCGGCGATTTTACGGCAGCGCTGCTGGTGATCCGCCCCTCTTTGCTGGACGAAGCTCTCAGCCGCTGGGAGGTGGACAGGATCATTAACCTGGATGACCCCAGCCAATCGCACCTGTCAGGAAAGGCGATCTTACAGTCCCTGATCGAGAACTTCTGAGTCTCTCCCCTTTCTCATATTTTCCTCTACGGTGTATAATAGGGATGCAGGAAATTAGCAGGAGGTATACGATGCGTTTTAGTGGATGGGAACTAGTAATTGTGCTTGTGATTGTGGTCATTGTTTTTGGCGTGGGCCGGATCGGCAAGATCGGCGGCGAATTGGGCAGCGGGATCAGGGCATTTAAGGAGGGCCTCCAGGGGGAAGACAAGGAGGACTCTGAAGAGGACGAAACTGATCTGTAGCTCCAAGTGACCATAATTATGTAGGGGCCATTCCCATTTGGTAATCCTGACCGCTCATTAAACAGCGGTCAGTTCTTATTGGCGAATCAACCCTGCTGGTGGGCATTGGCTTAAGGAAAGAGCGAGGTTGACGTACTGGTGAAAGCCTTAAAAAAGATCTGGAAAAGGATCAGCGCTCCGTTTAAATGGCTGGGAAGGGCTATCTTAAACCCTTTCAAAAAAATAACAGCTTTCTTCAGGGAAGAACCCGACGATGCCCCGGTGACAGACAGCCTGCAGTTGGCTTTTGAGGAACCGGCCAGTTTTCTGGAGCATATTGGTGCCCTCAGAAAACATCTGCTGCGATCTGTTATCGTTCTGATCATTTGCGCCGTGGTGGCGTTCTATTACCTGCCTCAATTGCTGGATTTTATCTCGGGCCCAATTGACGGCCTGGAAAATCTGACAGCGGTGGACGTCACTGAACCGATCAGTGTAGGCATGCGGGTGGTCCTGTTGGGGGCTTTTGCAGTTGCCCTTCCCTATTTCATCCTGGAGATATTCTTGTTTGTAGGCCCCGCGCTGTCGAGACGGGCGCGCCTGATCGGCCTGCTGTCTATCCCCCTGGTAGCGGCCTTTTTCTTGGGGGGAATGGCCTTCGCTTATTACTTCATCCTGCCTACCGGGCTGCCAGTGCTGTTGAATTTCCTGGCATTGGAAATCCAGATCCGGCCCTCCTCGTACGTGCGCTTTACTACGGGCTTGATGTTTTGGTTTGGGGTGGTCTTTGAATTCCCACTCTTAGCGTATTTACTTTCCGCGATGCGGGTCCTGAAACCCGAGGCGTTGATCAAGAATTGGCGTATCGCCGTAGTACTGATTGCAGTGCTGGCGGCGGTGATCACACCGACAATTGATCCTATTAATATGCTGCTGGTGATGGTCCCGCTGCTTTTCTTGTATGCCCTGAGCATCTTGCTGTCTGTCCTGGCTGGGGGAAGACGGAAAACAAAAACAGCGAGCGATAGTGAGTGATCAGAAGCAGGTTATTTGGCTGTAGTTTGAGTTAAAAGAATTGACGACTCTCAGAGCCGTCTTTTTTTGTCTGCTAGCAATCGGTTTCCCCCCTACAGGTCATCATCATTATTTTTCGGGACCCAGGCCAGCACCCGGGTGCCTTTGCCTGGACTCGAATCCAGCTCGATACCACCGCCAGCTTTTCGTATTCTGCGCTGCATATTGGCCAGGCCGTGACCGAGAGTAACTTGAGCCTTGTCGATGTTAAATCCCTGCCCGTTATCTCTCAGTTCCAGGAACACTCTGCCATCTTCGCTCCAGAGGTTAACTACAGCTTTCTTGGCCTTGGAATGTCGGGCTGTGTTGGAGAGGGATTCCTGGGCGATTTTGAACAGGGTCAGGGTGTTGTGGTAATCCAGGCCAAGCGGGCTGTCCGTCCTGTCTTCAAGAACGCCCTCGATCTTTGAGTTAACCGTAAACTCATCCAGCAAGGTTTTTAGATTTTCTTTGAAGCTAAGATTCTCCTGCATCTGGCGAGGACGCAGGTCGGATATATAGGTCCGGATGTCAACGATGGTGCTGTTAATACCGTCCGTGGCCTGGCTCAGTTTTTCCAGGCTTTCCTCAGGATTCTCCTGGATGATTTCCTTGACATAATCCAGGGTCAATCCCAGGGAATAGAGGGATTGAATGACTCCGTCATGCAGATCCATGCCGATGCGTTCCCGCTCTTCCAGGACCGCGATGTGCCTGATCTGCTGCTGAAGGAGAGCATTCTGAATGGCAGTGCCGACCCACATGCCGATGGTTGCCAGCAGGTCCAGCTCGCGGGCACTGAAACCCCGCTCTTTCTTGCTGGAAAGGACCATCACGCCGACAGTTTCCCGGGTGGACTGGAGTGGGATCACTGCCTGGCAGACAAAACCGGCCTTGATGATTGCCGGGCGGAGAACCCGCGGATCGGATTCCAGGTTGTTCACGACCAGGGCCTTGTTCAAACCTGCTGCTTTGCCCACCACGCCATCACCTATCCGGTAGAGGGTCCGGGAATAAAAAGCTTCAAAATCATCTCCGCGTAGAAAGGCCAGGCGCAGGTCCTTACCACCGCGGTCCTTCAGGAAGATTTCCCCGGTCTCAATTTGCAGGTAGGCAAGCACTTTTTTAAGGGTCAGGCTCATGATCTCTTTGGTATCCCAGGAGCTGGCAATGCCCTGGGCGAGATCATTGATAAGTGATAAATCCTGATTCTGCTGATTGAGGGTTTTATCCCGTTCAAGGATGTTTTCGTACAGTTGGGTATTGGTGATGGCGACTGCAGCGTAGGCTGCCAGGGTTTTCATCAAGTGCTCGTCATCGCGGCTGAACTCTTTCTCCCCGAGCTTGTTGGTGAGATAGATCTGCCCCAGAATTCTTTCCCCCGTGGAAATGGGCACACCCAGCATCGAGGTCATGGCGGGGTGGTAGGGAGGAAACCCTGCCGAGCGGGGATCTGCTGCGATATCTGGAATGCGGATGACCTCGTGTTTCTGCTGGAGCTCTCCCAGCAGCCCCTTGCCTAGCGGGGGATGGGGCATGAGGTGGAGTTCTTCCTCAGACATGCCGGAGTGGATGAAATTGGTTACCAACCCGTTTTCATCCCGGATTGCCAGGGCGGCATATTCAGCCTGGACCTGTGCCTGCGCCAGGCGAACTATGCGGGAAAGCAAAGTCTCCAGTGAAAAATCCCCCACCAGGTCTTTACTGGCCTGGTAGAGCGATCCTATTTGGTCTTCGAGTTCCTTTTTCGTTTTTTTTGCCATAGCTATCCAGTGACATTTTACCTTATCCAGCAGGATTTTGATAGTTTTTGCTAGTCGGGATGTCTTATCGTATGTATTTGTAGCCAAATACCAAGCTTAACCTGTTCGGTGAGTAACGAGGAATCTATGAGCCATAAAAAGCAAACTTCCCGCCTCAAGGGGTTTTATCAGCTGGACCTGGAAGAAAGGCACCAGGAACTGCTTGAGAGAGGTTACCTCACCCCCGAGGAACTGGGGGCTTTTCTCCCGGAATCGGGGCTCCCTCTGGAAACCGCTGATCACATGATCGAAAATGTGGTGGGAGTCTTCAGCCTTCCTCTGGGAATCGCTTTGAACTTTCAAATTAATGGGGTCGACCGTCTTGTGCCAATGGTTTTGGAAGAGCCTTCTGTGGTGGCTGGCGCTTCCTTTATGGCCAGACTGGCCAGGGAGGGAGGAGGGTTTAGCGCCTCCTGTACGGGTTCGATCATGATCGGGCAGCTTCAAATCCTGGATCTGAAGGACCTTTCCCTTGCCAGGGATCAGATCCTGGCACATAAAGAGGACCTTCTGGGGGGCCTGGAAGACCTGGACCCAATTCTGCGCGACCTGGGGGGAGGCCCGAAAGACCTCGAGGTGAGGGAAATCCCCCACTCGGCGATCGGCCCATTCCTCGTCCTGCACCTGCTGATGGATGTACGGGATGCCATGGGCGCCAACGTGGTCAATACAGCCTGTGAGTTTTTAGCTCCCGCTGTTGAGGAACTCACCGGGGGAAGAGTCCACTTGCGAATCCTTTCCAATTTGGCGGACCGCCGTCTGGCCTCGGCCCGCTGCACCATACCCACCCAGAGCCTGGCTTTTGAAGAGTATTCTGGTGAGGGAGTCCGGGATGGGATCATCGAGGCCTGGGCTTTTGCTGACGCCGACCCCTACCGGGCGGCAACCCATAACAAGGGGATCATGAACGGGATCGACGCGGTTCTGCTGGCGACCGGGAATGACTGGCGGGCAGTGGAGGCAGGCGCCCATGCCTATGCCGCGAGATACGGCTTTTACCGTTCCCTTTCCACCTGGGCCGTGGACCGGGAGGGAAACCTGCAGGGGGAACTGGAACTTCCCCTGGCTGTTGGCACCGTAGGCGGCGCGACCAGGGTCCATCCCGGTGTGAATGCCGCCCTGAAACTGATGGGCGTGGAAAGCGCCAGCCAGCTGGCGGAGATCGTTGCCTCTGTGGGGCTGGCCCAGAATCTGGCTGCGCTGCGAGCACTGGCAACTGACGGAATTCAGCGGGGCCATATGCGGCTGCACGCCCGCCAGGTAGCCGTCACGGCCGGGGCAGCAGGAGATCTGGTCAACAAACTCGCAGCCCTACTGATTGAAGAAAACGAGATCCGGGTCGATCGGGCCCGGGAGATTTTAGGGACCTGGCAAGAGGGGAAGGAATAATCTATGGATGAAAAACAAAATCAGAGCAGATTACTAAAGCCAATCCGACCAGTAGGCATCATAGGCTACGGGGCCTACGTTCCCCGCTACCGCTTGCCGGCAACAGAAATTTCCCGCATCTGGCATGGGGGATTAAGCCTGGAGCCTGTCATTGAAAAATCAGTCCCGGGGATAGATGAGGATGTCATCACCATGTCAGTGGAAGCTTCGCGAAATGCCCTGGCCCGGGCAAGCATCCAGCCCGGCGAGGTCCGGGCTGTCTGGGTGGGCTCAGAATCCCATCCCTACGCGGTAAAACCCACTTCCACCATTGTTGCCGAAGCGTTGGGAATAACTCCCTTTACTCAAGCAGCTGACTTTGAATTTGCCTGCAAAGCGGGTTCTGAAGCCATTGTGGCAGCTATGGCCATGGTAGGCTCCGGGATGGGAGAATACGGCCTGGCCGTCGGTATGGATACAGCGCAGGGGAAACCCGGGGATGCTTTGGAATACACTGCGGCTGCTGGTGGTGCAGCCTACCTGATCGGTCCTGCGGAAGAATCCCTGGCGGAAATTGAAGGTGCGCTCTCTTTCGTGTCCGATACCCCCGATTTCTGGCGCCGGGAAAACCAGAAATACCCTGAGCACGGAGGCCGTTTTACCGGCCAGCCCGCCTATTTTAAACACATTACGAATGCGGTGAACAAGCTGCTGGAAGAAGTGGGCAAAACCCCGCAGGATTACGCCGCAGTGATCTTTCACCAGCCCAATACCAAGTTCCCCAAGAGAGCAGCTAAAGAGCTGGGATTCACTCCCGCGCAGCTGGAACGAGGCCTGCTTGCTCCCCGGATCGGCAATACCTACGCCGGCTCTGCCTTGATCGGCTTGTCAGCTGTATTGGACCAGGCTCAACCAGGGGAGTGGATCCTGATGGCTTCCTTTGGATCTGGGGCGGGGTCGGATGCCATTTCCATGCGAGTCACCGATAAGATACTGGAAAGGCGGAAAAAAGCGCTGTCCACGGAAGATTACATTCAACGCCGTACTGAAATTGATTATGCCCAGTACGCCCGAATGAGGGGTAAGATCACCCTGAAATAGATCCCCTGGCGTCATTTTCCTCTCAGTATAGCCGAAAATTGATAGTTCTTGATAGTTGCAGACGATTATACTGAGGCCGATTTAGAGGAGTATTCAAAAATATGGACATACCACGTCATTGGCGCTTGAACAAACAGCGTTATGCCTTAACTGGTGAGGTCTGCCCGCACTGTCAGGCAAAGATTTTCCCGCCCCGGGATGTCTGCCCGGAATGCGGCGGTGAAGCCAAAACCGAGTTTGAATTCAGCGGTAGGGGAGAGATTTACTCCTATACCAATATCTATAACGCCCCGGAAGGCTTTGAAGAAAGCATTCCGTACACGGTCGCCCTGGTAAAACTGGAAGAAGGCCCCCTGGTCACCGCCCAGCTTACCGATCTGGGCGAACAGAAAGTGGAAATCGGCATGCCGGTAGAGATGATCACCCGCAAGCTGCGCAACGATGGCGATGAGCGGGGACTGCTGGTTTACGGCTACAAGTTCCGCCCCCTTATGACCGCCTGAAATCCGATTGGAAAATTTATTAAAAATCTCCCGGTTTTCAGGGAGATTTTTTTATAGGGTTTTTATTATCAAAGTGAATCGCTTTTCTAATATGCCCGACGATTAAAATCGTGGGCTGAACCTTTCAAGTCCCCTCATGGGGACTTAACTCAACTTGATCCGGACGAGCGCAGAAGAACCAGGCGCCGAACCGCCGCAGGCGGTTTGCCCCGTCAGCCCACGGGTTCAGCCGTTGGGGGTCTCAAATTCATACCTGAAGGTCACATTCTTGTGCCGCTAATTGTAAATATCTATTTTTTCCCTTTTCACCGCCCGACGATTAAAATCGTGGGCTGAACCTTTCAAGTCCCCTCATGGGGACTTCACTCAACTTGAT
>Ga0164313_10000587_pt1 | contig 29945 bp, 22 predicted proteins | sample GuaBasSedimGuay4_FD_113735 | JGI IMG/M metagenome (GOLD analysis project Ga0164313, IMG submission 113735) | Subseafloor sediment microbial communities from Guaymas Basin, Gulf of California, Mexico - Guay4, Core 4569-4, 0-3 cm | ecosystem: Environmental > Aquatic > Marine > Hydrothermal vents... | reverse complement strand
TCGGTCGTGGCCGGCGTTGGGCACGAGGACCAAGGCCTTTGGGCCTGGGCGCCTCGCGCCTGCCTTGCCCAGCACCCCAAATCAATCTCTGCGACATGCTTCAGCACTTTTAAGACAGCCTCTCAGCCCACCATAACTTCGTGCCCTTCAGGGCCTGCCTCTTTTACGAAATGGTCGGCCGGGAGATGTAAGTAATCCTCGGATACAGAACGGAAGAGGCGGACGCGGGGCGAGTCGCTTCGGTAACCGATTCGTTACCAAAACCTGTTTGAGTGGTTGTCCGTAGTTCCGATTCTCCGGCTTGAAACCCACAATCACGCTATGTTGGAAATTAAATCAGGCCGTCTGACGGCTCTTGCCTCACCGCGGCTGCAGGCCACGGCCACTGTATTCATCCTTTTATTGCAACGGACTCCGATCCTGAAGGTCCTGGTGGAGGCGGATCTTCGGGTGGCGGCCGGTGTGCCGCAGATCCTGCGTTCGGCCGTGGTCGCGGCGGCGGCGCTGGGAGCCTGTGACACCCTTTCGGGTGCAACCACCTTTGTCAGCAATCCATCGGATCCGGCCGAAGCCACAGTGGGGGAGACCTTTGGCCTGGTATTCTCAATCACCGGTTCGGACAGTTCAGGTGGCGGCGCCGGATCGTGGACGATCACCGGTCCGCTTCCTCCCGGCCTGACTGTTCTCAACGCGGTGGAGGGGCCGACCAACACCTTCAAGCTCAACCAGGGAAGCGGAGCCATCACGGGTACGCCGACCGAATCCGGTTCCTGGAACGTCACCTTCAAGGCCTGGGAGAAGGCGGGCCAGAAAGGCGAGCCGTGGAACACTGAGAAACTGGGCCCATTGCCCGTGGTGACGATAGTCGTTTCAGGGAACGGCAAGCTTATCGGAGGAACCCCCGTGGATGGATTGGAAGACTGGTTCTTCTCTGAATGGTTCGGCTACTACAACACGACGCTGACCCCGTGGTTTTTCCACGCTGAACACGGTTTCATCTATTGCGATCCGGACTCCACCAGCGCGAATATGTTCGCCTATGACGAGGGGATGGGAACCTGGTGGTGGACCAGCGAAAGTACCTATCCATATCTCTATGCCTTTAATCCGCCGGCCGACAACTCGGGTACCGATATTGAGAGCGCATGGTTGTTCTACTTTGAAGCGAGTAAGGGCCCCCGCGCATTCAGTGTCATGACGGGTGCGAATGCAGGCGCATTCCTGTTCTTCAACCCCTGATCAGGGTAACCATTCGGGTGTGGTCATGTTTTTGCGTGACAGCCCCTCGGGGGCCTGCTAGCATTCGCTCGGCGAATTTTTCATCGCCGTTTGAAACCTCAACGAAAGGTCCCCGTGAAACAGTTACCCAGGCTATCCGTCTGCGTGTTTTTTGCCGCCGCTTTGTCTCTGCCACCAGCGGCCTCCGGAATTGGACTCACGATTGGAGACAGTTCCCTCGTAAAGTCTGAAATCGTCGTGAATTTTACCACCTATTCCGATGAGAACCTCGCCACCGACGCCTCATTCCCCCGAAAAACCTTGGTCGAGGCTTCCGGAGGATCAGCCGAGGCAAATTGGTCCTTCGAGAACAATCCGACCTCGGCTGTCTTTTCGGCCGACACGGTGAAGGCTTCGACCATAACAGCCCTGGCGACCAGTGAGAATGCCGCCGATCTTGAGTTCACCCTGACGGAAGGAGTGAATTACTCCATCACCGGAGCCCTCTCAGCCACCGGCCAACTGGGGCAAGCGATATCGGTCAGCGTGTACTTCAAGGGACCTGATGGAACGATAGTCGATATCGATCAGACGGTACCTTACTTTTTGGGTACGACGATCAATTTTGACGAGATTCCCGCTTCAGCCTCAGACGAAACCGAGGGGTTTCTGCCGGCCGGAGATTACACCTTGGAATTTTCCTTGGGCGTCATCAGTACTGCGGTTGTCGGCAGCAATTCGATCAGTGGAAGCTTCTCCATAGTCCTCGGAGATCAATCGGGCTCATCCGAACCACTCATCGGTGGAACACCGGTGGAAGGACTGGAAGGATGGTTTCTGTCCGAGTGGTTTGGCTATTACAGCACTGAATTTGCCCCTTGGCTCTTCCATGCTGAACATGGATTTATCTATCGTTTTCCAGAGTCCTCAAATGCGAGTACGTATTTTTTTGACAGTGCGATGGGTGCTTGGTGGTGGACGAATACAAGCGTCTATCCCTCGCTCTTTGTCTTCGATCCACCCGCGGACCGCGGGGGGACAGATATCGGCTTTGAGTGGTTGTGGTATTTTGAGGGATCCAGCGGTCCGCGTTGGTTTTCTGTTCTGACCGGTGCGCATGCAGATTCAATCCTGAGCTTCCATCCCTGACCGTCTCATTCCTCCATGTGATAGCGGAAGAAGGCTTTGGCTTTGCGGTGGGCGTTCTCAAGCTACCCGGATCGATTCCGCGGAGATTGTGGCTCGCCCGGTTGTCTCACAAACTTCAGAAGGGTGCAGAGCAAGGCGTGGGCCGCGTTCTGCATGGGCGTCCCGATCGCGTGAGGGCATCGGGATAACCATGCGGGTTGCGGACCGCAACGCGGTTGAGGTTGAAAAGAGCCTGGGCCAAGGGGTGGGGCGTCATGGGGCCGCTATCGACCCCATGACGCCTCCATATTGTACAAAGCGCATTTGGGAGACAGGACACTAGAAACGTTGTCCGGCAAGAAGGGAGATGCTCCTCTTTGAGGGGGCTGTAACCCACATGAGGAAATGACCCTAGGCGAGAGTCCCACCTGCTGGTCAGGCTCCAACCCGTTGCGATCCAGCCCATGGGTCTGATAGGATCATTTGCGTTGAGTGTGATCCATGGTCGTCAGACAGCCCTCTGGAAAACGGGAGACAATTTCGGAACAGACGGGGAAAAGTTCAATTTAAGGGAGGACGATCTGAATGAAATCTATTCTAGCAAGCCATGGAAGGGTGACGGCGAAGTTCGAATCAAGAAAGGCCGGGTTTACCCTGACTGAGGTTCTCATTGCCTTGGTCATCAGCACGATGCTGATGGCCGCGGTGATGTCGTCGTACATCTTCATCGCCAAGAGTTGTGTCAGCCTCAATGACTACTCCGAACTCGATTCGGAAACCAGGGAAGCCATCGAAACCTTCAGTCGGGAGGTTCGAGCGGCTTCGGATATTTCAGGGTTCAGTTCTTCAGACATGACCCTGACCCTGCCGGGGCCAGGGGGCGATTATACGGTCAGTTACACGTATGTACCCGCCGACGGGATCTTCTATCGAGCGTATGGCACTTCCAACCAGAAAGTCCTGTTGAAGGGCGTTGAGTCGTTCAGCCTCAAGCGGTTCAACCTGCTGCATAACCCGGCGGTCAACGATCTGGAAACAAAGCAGATCCAGCTTGACGCCAAGACAGTCCGTTCCGGCGGCGTGAAATTCAGGGCGACCAATAATGTCCTCTCGGCCCGCTACATCATGCGCAACAAGGTCGCGAGCAATTGACCGGAGCCTGAGACGGAATTTTCTGAAGAGCCCGGAAACCGTTGCGGCGCGTCCGGCCCTCCTTCGCATAAAGCTTCGGAGGACACGCCGTGGGCTGTTCTTCGTCGAAAAACTCCAGATCAGAGCTTAACATTGCCATTCAGGCGTGACCCGGTTCAGTAGGCGATCTCAAGCTGAACGGAGCCCGGTATTTTCTGCATGCCGCCTTCGATCGCGGTGGGTGGTGGGGCATCGGCGGCCATGCTCATGACCTCAGCCCGCATGGCTCGCATCGGACGTACGGGACCGGTGTCGTTGACATGGATGCGGACGATTTCTTTCACCTCATAGCCCAGTGATCCCAGGACGGCGATCCCGCGATCCCGGGCTTGTTGGGCCGCTCGGCTGAGGGCTTCGGTTCGAGCTGCTTCCACCGCCTCATCAGTCGCCTTGAGTTGGAAACTGGAGATCCGGTCCGCGCCTTTCTCGACCACCGCGTCGGCGATCTCACCGGCCCGTTCAACCGTCACCTCAAAGGAAGTCGTCCATTGGGCGCTGTAGCCGACGATCTGGCTCTGACTGCTCCAGGTTTCCGGGCGTTTCGGGTGGCGCTCGAAGATGGGTGTCAGCGAGAGACCCGATGTCTGCAATTTTTCGACCTCTTCGGCTTTCAGGAAGGCAAGAACCGGATTCGATCGACGGGCGATCGACGATTGAGCTTCCTTGGGCGTCTTCTCGCGGGCTTCGATCATGATCGTGATCCGCGCATGGGTGGTTGGGATCTCAACCGAGGACCGGGCGGAGACGGTGAGAATCCGGCGATCGTCATTATCCTCATCGGCATAACTGCCCTGGGTTGTCAGGGCGACGACAAGGCTGGTCAGGAGTGTTGTCTGGGCGATGAGAGACGGACGAAGGTGTTTCATATTGAGAATGCCGGTTGTGTTTCAAGAGATAGCCCGACCGGGAGGCTTGTTCCATTCAAAAGGACGTTTTTCGGATTCAGGAAGGTCGCGACTGACCTCGTAGTTGGCATGTGCTTCAGGGAGTCATCAGAAAAAGGGTCGGGAAAGATGGTGGAGTAACGGATTTGAGATGGTCTCATCGGGTATTCGGGTCAGGGGCTGTTGCCCAAAACAGGGGGAACCATCCTGAATCGGGCAACAACCCCTCTTGGCTAGGACTAGGACTGAGTCAATTTCGAGATAGGGTCGCCAACTGATTGATATAAGAAATCTTAATAGCTATTATCAAACCGTAATAAAATTGTTAATACCAGGCTTGCATATTTGATAAATATTATGTTTTTAAGGGGGGTCGAGAACTAGGAATGGGACTGACCCTCCCGTTCGATTAACAAACCTACTAACATTAGCTATGAACATTAGATTACTTCGTGCAGTTAGCCCTGCGCGCGTATTGACTGTTGTGCTCTCTGGCTTTCTCGCTGCTTCGCCCATTTTGGCGCAGGAGACGGCACCTGCTGAAGAGGAAACAGTAGAACTTGAAGAATTCACCGTCACGGGGTCTCACATTCCGATGACGGAGATCGCAGGTGAGGCCAAGGCCATACCGGTCACGATTGTTGACCAGGACGCCCTCACCCAGATGCCCGCCGTAAGTCTCGGCGACCTCCTCCAGAAGTTGAACGTAACGAATGGCGGTGCCATTCCGATCTCCAACAATGCCACCGGGTTCACTCCGGCCGCCTCATCCGTGTCTCTGCGCGGTCTGGGCCCGGAAGCCACCCTGGTTCTCGTGGACGGACGTCGTGTCGCTCCCTATCCGATTGGCGCGGGCGGGACCTCAGCGTTTGTTGACCTGAACACCATCCCGGTCGAGGCGGTCCAATCGGTCGAGATCCTTCGCGACGGCGGCACCGCCATTTATGGTGCGGACGCGGTTGCCGGTGTGGTCAATATCAAGATGAAGAAAGATCTTCGCGGTCTTGTGACCACTTTTGAAAAGGGCTGGTCGAAGGCGGGCGATTATGAGGAGACCCTCGCGAATGTCGCCGTCGGTGTCGGCAATGAGAAGACCAATGTCACGGCCGTGCTCGCTTACTTTGACAATACGGAGATCTACAACAAAGATCGCGATTACTCCCTGGTTCCCCCGTTTCTGTCGGGCAATGCCAGCGCGATCAATCTCTCCGCTCTGCGGCGCCAGGTCGTGGTCGAAGCGCGTGGGCAGGATCCCAACTCGGTCCTGGACCGGGGTGCCGGCGTGGACTCGAGCTCGAGCTTCCCGATTGGGGACGGAGGAGCCACCTTCGACACTGAAATCGTCTGGGACGAGGGTGGCGAAAGCCTGCTCAACACTGGATTCGTCAATGTGACGACCGGTGCGGCCAATGCGGATGACCTGAGTCCGCTCCCGGGCAATATGAACTCCAGCAATGACGGAACCCTCGGGGCCAATGACTACCTGATTCGTAACGGTCTCGGTGACAATGTCGGTTTCGGTGTCGCCTCCCGTTACAACTACAACGAGACATCCATGTCCTTCCCCTCCTCGGAGCGAACTGCGGCGAATATCGGGTTTGACCACGAGATCGCAGAGAATGTGGAGCTCTATGGCAGCTTCATGTACACCAGAGCCGACTACGTGAATGAGCTGGCACCGACCGCGACCGGCGGGTTCTTCCGCCCCGGCGCCACCCAGCTGATCATCCCGGCCCGCACCGCCAATCCGATGCCCTGGGTCGTTCGTGATGATGACCCGAGCCTCCCGGATACATTGCCCCCGTTGAATGAGCGGGTATGGGTGACCGCGACGGAGGCCGGACTGGTGGCCAATACAACCGTTGGTCAGGCCGAATCGATCCGCAACCAGAGCCCGGAGACCGATCGCCTTGCACCGCTCGGCGCTTACAACCCGTGGAACCCGTTCAACGAGGATATTTCGGGCAGTTCGAGCTTCCGCACGGCGGAGTTCGGCAACCGGATCTTCCGCACGTCTAACGTGTCCACCCTCTTCGACGTCGGTCTGCGCGGTCGCATCAGCGACAAGATCAACTACGATGTAGGCTATCGGAACAGCGGGATGGTCACCACCACGGACGACTCGTTGGTATCCGCTTCCAAGTTCAATAAGATCATGAATCAGAATGATCCGATTTTCAAGGAAGGCGGTCCATTTGCCGGCCAGGTGGCTTATAATCCGTTCGGTTACTACAAGAACCCGATCGAAAGCAACTTCGCCCTGACGAACTATGCTCTGGTCCGGCTGAAGAACGAATCGACCACGAGCCTCAACAACTTCTGGTTCGATCTGGCCTCGGGGAACCTGTTCGAGATCCCGACGGGTAATATCGGTGCCGCGTTCGGGCTTGACTACCGTTCGGAAAGCCTGACCGAGTCGCCCGATTCCATCCGGCGCTTCGGTGATACGATCGGAAGCTCACCGAGCGGAAACGGGACCAACGCAAGCCGTGAGATCCAATCGGTTTACGGAAGTGTCCGCGTGCCGATCACCGGTCCGGATAATGACATCCCGTTCATGTACGCGACCACCATCGAGTTGTCGGCCCGTTACGAGGACTTCAAGACGAACGATCGCACCACCACCAGCCCGAAGATTTCGGGCCGCTGGCTCCCGATCGAACAACTCGCCTTCCGCGCGTCCTGGGGTGAGGGTTACCGCGAGCCGTCGCTCTATGAGCTCTTCGGTGGTCCGACCCAGGCCCTGCAGAACATCTACAATCCGCGTCTCGACGAGGTGCAGCAGGAAGTTCCCATCCTCCGGCTCGGCAACCCCGATCTGCTGGGTGAGGATACTTCCTCGGCCAATGTCGGTGTGGTCTGGACCCCGGAATGGCGCCTCATGAAGGGGTGGACCTTCACCTTCGATTACTGGAAGATCACCCGCGAGGGTTACGTCAACCTGCCGGACGCGGACGATGTGATCGAGGCTTGGGAAGCGGGTGATCCGATGCCCAACACCTTCGTCGACTTCGATGATGCCACCGACGAGATCGTTCTGGTCGGTCGGTCGTTCCAGAACGTCAACGAATTCGAGGTTGAGGGCTGGGATTTCGGCATCGGCTATGTCCTGCCCACCGACAACTGGGGCGTCTTCCACTTCGATCTCGGAGGTTCCTACTTCACGAGGTATGACTTCGACGGGGTGAACCAGATCGGGGAGGCGACCGCGTATGATTCGAACGATGGTTATCTCGAATGGAAGGCTTCGATGCGCCTGGGTTGGACTTTCAAGGGCTTCCAGCTCACCATCACGCCGCGTTATACCGATGGATTCCTGGATTATTACTACGATTCGGATTTCAACGTGATAGAGCGCGAGGTCGCTTCGACCATCATCACCGACCTCTACCTCTCCTATGATCTCTTCGGAGTCAATGCGGTCGAGAGCCAGAACTGGCTCTCCGGCGCGTCGGTTTGGATCAAGGTAAGGAATCTCTTCGATGTCGAACCGCCCTACGCCAACGGTTACGCCGGAAATTCAGTCGGGTATCCCGCCTTCCTCTACGATTCCCGGGGAATGGTTCTTTCCCTCGGAATGGGCCTGAAGTTCTAGGTCAAAAGGAATTGATAAACCTCAGATGGGCGCCCCTGGAAGCAGGGGCGCCTTTTTTCGATTCAGTCTCGGCGTCCAGGGTAATTCACTTCAGCGTGAAGCCGTGATGAAATGCCCAAGCATGCGCCCATGGTGCTCCCTGGCGGGTGCCGGTCTGGCAATCCTGGTTCTGGCCTCAGCGGCGGTGGCCCGAACGACGTTGCCGGTGGAGGCTTTCTTCCAGCCACCCGCCCTGGCCCGCCCGCTGCTTTCGCCGGACGGTTCCAAGATCGCATTCCTCTTTCCGGTCGAGAACAGGATGGCCCTGGGTTACGTGGATCGGAAGACCGAGGAAGCCAGCATGATCGTGCGGGGTACGGACGAGAGCATTCTGACCTTTTTCTGGAAGGGGAATGACCGTCTCGTCTTCACGGCGGATGTGGGTGGCAATGAATCCTTCTTCATCGGCGCGACGGACCTGAGTGGAAAGAAGGTCCTGCGCATTGCTGAATCTGCGGAGACCGACTCCCTCATGGGCTCCATCGCCGGCATCCTCAACCGGTTACGCAACGATCCCCGGCATATTATCATCGGGGGCGCCTTTACCCAGAGGCGCCTCGCTCCCGGCGAATTCCGGTCCTACGAGACCGGTGTGTTCAAACTCGATGTGGTCACCGGCGACCGCGACCGGCTTCACGACACGCTCGATCGCCGCGAGGTCGGTTACCTGATCGACGAGGCCGGTAAACTCAGGGGGCGGGTGCTCCTGCTCAACGAAGAGCTGAGGTGTGTACTCGACGAGAAAGGAAAGGAAATTCTGGTATTCGAGTTTCAACGACATGGATACGCTGAGGAGATCACCCTGCTCGGGTTCGACGCGTCCGGGAAGAAGCTCTACCTGCTTTCGCGCCGGGAAAACGACCGGGGATCCATCTGTATCTACAACACCGAGACAAAGAAGATGAGCAAGGCACTCTTCACCCCGCCCGAAGGTGAACTGGTCCGGCTGATGTTCAATCACGATCGCAGCCGCCTGCTCGGTGCCGTTTCCGAGTTTGAGCGGAAGCGCTACCACTGGTTTGATCAGGATCGGGCCAGGCTGCAGGCAAGTTTCCAGGCCACATTTGCGGGAAAGGAGGTGAACGTGGTCAGTACTTCGGACGACGAAACGGTCATGTTGCTGCGGGTGTCCTCCGACCGGGATCCGGGTTCTTATTTCGTGTACGATGCGGATCGCGGCCGGATTGATCCGTTCAAGACAATCCTGAATCTCGATCCCGAGCAGATGCGGCCGATGGAGGCGATCTCCTACCAGGCCCGGGACGGTCTGCTGATCCACGGCTATCTGACCCGACCGGACGACGGAGCGACGAATTGTCCTTTGATCATCTATCCGCACGGAGGCCCCTATGGGGTTCGGGATCACTGGGTATTCCAGCGCGAGGTACAGTTCATGGCCAACCGGGGTTATGCGATTCTTCAGGTGAACTATCGTGGCTCGGGAGGTTATGGCCGGGAGTTTGTCGACCGGGGACGTTACCAGTGGGGCCGCGCCATGCAGGACGACTTGACTGACGCCGTGAAGTGGGCGATCGACGAGGGGATTGCCGATCCTGAAAAGGTGGCCATCGCCGGTGCCAGCTACGGCGGATATGCCGTGCTGGCGGGACTGACCTTCACTCCCGAACTCTACCGGTGCGGGATCAACTACGTCGGTGCGTCCGACCTTGAAATCACTTTCTCGTTGAGGGGCCAGACGGCCAGAGGAAGCGATTTCAACTACCGTGACAAGTGGGTGGGTCCCGACTCCAAATACCGTGCGGAGAAATCCCCCGTAAATTTTGTGGCGCAGATCCGTGCACCACTCTTCAATGCCTATGGGGAGAACGACCCCCGGGTGGTCATCGACCACTGGTACCGCCTGAAGACGCAATTGCTGCGGCACAATATCCCCTTCGAAACCATCATCGAAAAGGAACAGGGCCATGGATTCCGCGAGACAACCGCCGAGGTTTCCTACTATGCCAAGGTGGAGGAATTCCTGGCCAAACACATGCCGACCGACCGAAACCGTTGAGGAAAGATTCGAAGGTCCGGGTTGACCACGGATTGGACACCTGATCACGAAGTGCCCTTGGAAGGTGGGCAGCCTGATACATGCCGGACAGATCTCCGGTCATATGTATTATTATATGTTCTCAAGTCAAGAACATAAGATAAGTAGAACGAGCGGGGTAACTATTAGCTTTACTGGTTATTCGTATAAGATTTGCTAAAACGAAGCTTGCGTTTCACTGCTATCGGGGTTCTTAGGAGATCTTCAAGAACTGGGAATGGGACTGACTCTCCCGTTCCAGATACCTACCCAATAACATTAGCTATGAACATACGATTGCTGTGCGCAGTTAATCCTGCGCGTGTACTGACTGTTGTGCTCTCTGGCTTTCTCGCTGCCTCGCCCATGCTGGCGCAGGAGACGGGTTCCGCCGAAGATACCGTTGAACTCGAGGAATTTACGGTCACTGGATCGCATATTCCTACCACTGAGACCTCATACGATGCCCGATCGACCCCGATCGATATCACCACCCGCGCCGACATGGAGGAGCTTGGCTTTGGAACGGCTGAAGAATTGCTCCAGAGCAAGCCCTATGTCGGAGTAAGTGTCCCCAGGCAGAACAATCAGACGGGATTCACTCCCGCGGCCATGAGTATCAATCTCCGTGGCCTGGGTTCCAGTGCCACCTTGACTCTGCTCAACGGCCGGCGGTTGACACCCTATCCGAGAGGAAACAGCGGAACCGAAGCCTTTGTGGACATCAGTTCCTTCCCAACCGCTGCGATCGACCAAGTTGAGGTCCTTCTGGACGGCGCTTCCGCCACTTATGGTGCCGATGCCATCGCCGGTGTGGTCAATATCAAGACCCGACGGAAATTCAACGGTGCCGAAATGACGGTTCGTTACGGCAATTCCACTGCGGCTGATGATGCCGGGGAATTGATCGTGAACGCGATCTACGGTGCGAGCACGGAGGACACGAATATCACGGTTGGTATCAATTACTACAAGCGGAACGACATGGGACATGCGGACCGCGAGTATTCGGCCGTTCCGCCATTCCTCAGCTCGAACTCCAGCCCCCTGAATTTCCAGATCACCCGGGCCGCTGCGCTTGAAGCTCTTGGTGAAGGCGGTGAAGCCGTGCTCCCGGAAGGCGACCAGTTCTTTACCTCGACCTGGGACACCAAAACGGAAAACAACGGAGACTTGCCTCCTTCCGAATATCAGTATGCGAGCAGTCGCAGGGCCAGATTCAACTTCAACCTGACCGCCCAGAGCCTTCAGTATCTGGAACGCAAGGGTGGATTTGCCTCGTTTGAAAAGACGCTCTTCGGTACCGACAATGTGTCCACCTACGGTGATCTGTTCTATCAAAGGGCGGACAACGTAAATGAGCTGGCTCCTTCCGCGACGGGTAATTTCGGCAATCCCGGTGGTGTTTCACTGGTGATCCCGGCCCGAACCCAGACTCCCATTCTGCAGATCCGCCAGCTGTCAGATGATACTCTGCAGGTTGTGGATTCCGGGACGCCGATTCCTGAGGGATGGGTGCCCTTTGGCACAACCCAGTCGATCAATGGCAATGCCGAACGCGCTTCCGTCGACAAAGGGGCCTATAATCCGTTTAATCCTTTCAATGAGGATTTCTCGGGCGGTACGCGGGCCCGTCTCTTCGAATTCGGCAACCGCGTTTACCGCACCACCAATCAGGCGTTCAACGCGGTCTGGGGCATCAAGGGCGACCGTTCGATCGGCAATTGGAATTGGGACCTCGCAGGTTACTACAGCCAGCTCCAAGCCGTGTCCAGGGACAGCCTGGTCTCGATCTCGAAGTTCAACCGGGTGGCCAATGCCAATGACCCGTGGTTCGATCCGACCAGCGATGTGTATGTCGGGACGACCGTTCCCTACAACCCGTTTGGGTACTTCGCAAACCCGATCCCGAGCAACTCGGTGGTGGCCCCTCTAGGGCTGGTCGAGCTCAAGAATCGCCGCGAGTCAGAACTCTACGGGGCTGATTTCACCGTCACGAATGGCGAGCTCTTCAGTTTGCCGGGTGGTTACGCCGGAATTGCCATCGGTATCGACGCTCGGCGCGAAACCATGCTTCAATCGCCTGACGAAGCGGGATCCTCCGGTGATGTTATTGGTTCGTCAACCGACAATACAACAAATGCGGAACGTGATATCCGGGCGGGGTTTGTTGAGCTCAATCTGCCGATCTTCAGCGCCGACAATGACATCCCCGGCGCCCACAGCCTGAACGTCAATCTGGCTGGTCGGTATGAGGACTTCACCACCCAGGATGACAGCATCTTCGTTCCCAAGGTTTCCGTTAAGTGGCAGCCGTTCGACGACAGCTTCGTCCTTCGGGGCAGTTGGGGCGAGGGTTACCGGCAGCCGTCCATGTATGAGCTTTACGCATCGGGGCTGACCTTTAGTCTCACAGCGATTAATGACCCGCTCAATGACGTCAATGAGCCCGAGCAGGACATTACCACAGCCAGCAGTCCTCAATTGAGGGCTGAGGAAAGTGAAACCCTCACCTTGGGGTTTGTCTGGACGCCGAACTTCCTCAAGACGGATACTTCGGCCCTGACCTTTGGCATGGATTGGTGGGACATTACACGAAGCGGAAACGTGACCGTTGATCAACAGGATGTCGTCGATCGCGACTTCAGGGGCGAAACCCTTCTCCCGGGTGAAAGCGTTTTGCGCGATGCAAGTACCAATATCATCCTGGTCAATGGTGTCTTCCGCAATCTGGGAAATGAAACGGGTACCGGCGTGGACATCCAGTTGAGCTACTTCTTTGTAACTGAAAATCTGGGACGTTGGGATTTCGGTTTCAACGCCTCCTACCTGGACTCCTACCAGATCCAGCAGTTTCCGGGTGCTCCCTTCTTTGAATACAAAGGCGAGATGTTCGACATCTCATTTGATAATGACACGGGTGAACCCTCACCCGGTGCGGGCGACGACGCCTATCTTGAGTGGCGCGGGGTTGGTTTTGCCCGCTGGAGCAAGGGCGCGATGAATCTCGCCATCCAGGCGAATTACCTGGATGGGTTCCGCGACTTCAAGAGCGAATGGGATCCGGGAGCACCGAATGATCCCGCCGGTTTCCGGCAGGTTGATTCCACCCTGACTTGGGATGCGACCTTCGCCTACGACTTCTTTGAGGGCAATGAGAGCTGGATTGGAAATACGAGGGTGCAGATCGGTATCCGGAACATCATGGATCAGGATCCGCCGAGAGTCGAGAGCTGGGACAACAACTCGACCGGTTATCCCGGATTCATCTATTCCCCGATGGGCCGTTTCGTGTTCGCATCGGTGACCAAGAAGCTGTAATCCAGATTCGACAGAGAAGTTGAATTCCAGAGCCGGGTCGTTCGCGACCCGGCTCTTTTTTGATCCCTGATTGGATGTAGCCACGTCGCTGTGCCGACGTGCCATATCAGTCTCATCTGCACGTCGACACAGCGACGTGCTGCTACATTAGAAGTAGGCGCGCTTGCCCGATCCTGCATTCTGCGCACTATTGACGCCATCGTATGTCTCAATCTCTTCCCATCACCATCCACCGCCTCCTGATTTGTCCGGAGCATATCTATGTGGGCCATCACGGCCGCCCGCCTGGTGAAACACCCCTGGAAGACCTGGACGCCGCACGGTGCATTGCGGGCAAGGGTCTGTCGGGTGATCGTTACGCGGGCCGGGAAGAAGGCCACAAGCGCCAGGCGACATTCTTCGATCTCGAGGTGCATCGGGACCTCTGCCGCCGGTTCCCAGAAGCCGCGGTTGGACCGGACGTCTACCGACGCAATGTGGTCATTGAGGGTGTCGACCTCAACAGCCTGATCGGGAAGCAGTTTCGCCTGGGTGAAGTTCTATTCGAAGGGGTTGAAGAGTGCCGACCCTGCTACTGGATGGACTCGGCATTTGGACCGGGCGCCGAAGAGGCGTTGAAAGGGAAGGGCGGTCTGCGGGCGCGTATCCTTGAAGGCGGTACGCTCCAGAAAGGAACTCAGGATCTGATCGTGCTGGATCCAGACTGAATTGATTTCTCGCGCAGAGACGTGGAGGCGCAGAGTTGGAACGACTTCTGTAATTGAATCTCACGGAGGCACGGAGGCACGGAGGCACGGAGATCACGGAGATCACGGAGATCACGGAGTGATTCCAGGTCCCGCATGGAGATCCGGATCGGTATCCAACGATATCAGCGATGTGTCATCCAGAATACCCAGCCCTACGAGAGCTCCGTGGCTCTGGTGCGTATTAAGCTTATCAGAACTCTCTGCGTCTCTGCGCGAGATAACACCCTACCCGAATCTATAGGTCAGGTATCCTTCGTGTCCTTTTGTTCAAAAAACTATCCCAGCTTCTTCTGGATCATTCCCTCGAGCGTGACAATGTCGGCTGCGAACCTGCGGATGCCTTCGGCCAGTTTTTCGGTGGCCATGGCGTCTTCGTTGACCAGGTAACGGAAGGTCTTCTCGTCCAGGTCCAGCTTTTCGATTGAGGCCGTGCGAGCTGCCTCCGGATCGAGTTTTCGGTCGACCGGCTCATCTGAGCCCTGGAGTTCGGCCAGGAGGCCGGGACTGATGGTGAGCAGATCGCAACCGGCCAGTTCCAGGATTTCGCCCTTGTTGCGGAAACTCGCCCCCATGACCTCGGTCTCGTATCCAAACTTCTTGTAGTAGGTGTAGATCTCCTGCACCGACTCGACCCCGGGGTCTTCCGCCGGAGCATAGGCCTGCCCCGTCTTCGCTTTATACCAGTCCATGATCCGCCCGACAAACGGTGAGATCAGGGTGGCGCCCGCCTCGGCACTGCGAACGGCCTGGGGCAGGCTGAAAAGCAATGTCAGGTTGCAGTGGATTCCTTCCTTCTGGAGAACTTCGGCCGCGGCAATGCCTTCCCAGGTCGAGGCGATCTTGATCAGGACGCGATCGCGTGAGAATCCGCGTTTCTCATAGCGATCGATCAGGAGTCGGGCCTTTTCAATGCTTCCCGGAACGTCGAAAGAAAGGCGGGCGTCGGTCTCGGTGGAAACACGACCGGGGATGATCCGAAGGATCTCCGCTCCGAAAATGACCAGCAGATCGTCGATGATATGATGGATCAGCGCGGTGCCGGTCAGTGAACTCGATCGGTTCTCCGTCACCGCCCGATCCACCAGCGCCTCGTACTCGGGCATCTCGCTTGCCTTGAGGATCAGACTCGGGTTCGTGGTGGCGTCCCGGGGTTCGTATTGTTTGATCGAATTGAAGTCGCCGGTGTCGGCGACCACAGTGGTCATCTGGCGAAGTTGCTCGAGTTGGTTCATGGCGGAAGAAAAGTCAGAAGTAGGAAGTAAGAAGGCAGAAGTGAATCCAGAACGAAGATGGAAGAGTGGGATTTCGAATTTGAAACCGCAAGCGTGTCCGGTTGGTTTCAACCGGATGGCTCGCGGTGCATTCGGGTTTCGAGCCATTGGCGGGCGCCGGGGATATCGTCGAACGCTCCGTCGAGCTGGGCTTCGAACGCCTCTTTGAGAATCGGGCCGAATTGAAGACCGGGTTTCATGCCGCTCTCCATCAGGTGTCGTCCGAGAAGGATGGGTCGAGGGGCCTGCTGCTCGAGTTGCAGGTTCCGGGCGGCCTGGGCGAGAATCCGTATCCTCGCGTCGGAATCGGGCGAGGCGCGGGGCGGGCGGCCCCGGCTGTCGGCTTCCATGACGCGGCAGAGTTGCTCGATGGTGGCCGGTTCCAGTCGGCGGGCGAGGCGTCTGATACTGGCCGCACTGGGACCGTCGTGTGCCCAGGAATGATGATAAAGGTGCTGTTCGACCAGAGGCCGGACCGTCGCGCTGAGAGCGGTTGGTGCACCGATTCCCATGAGGAATTCGTCCGCCAGCGGGCCTCCTTCGGAGTCGTGCCGAGGGCTGATCCACCTGACTTCGCCATGTCGTTCGCCCTTCAGGGTGGTGGTTGCCTTCCCGAAATCATGGGCCAGCACGGCCAGGGAGAGGGTCCTGCGGTCATCAGGAGAAGTCTGAGCCCAGGAAGGAGAGGCGGTGAGCGCATCCAGGCAGAATCCGGTGTGCGCAAGGACGTCGCCTTCAGGATGCCATTCCGGGTCTTGGGGAACCCCGTCAATGGCGGCGACCTGGGGGAATAGCGCGATCCAGCCGGTTTCCTTGAGGATCCGGAGACCATCCGAGGGTGTCGCTGCCTGGGTGCACCACTTTTCCCACTCCCCCCATACCCGTTCGACGGGAAGCGTCTGGTATTCATCGAGCATCGAACGGCAGAGTTTGGTGGTCTCCGGCGCCATGGTGCAGGAAAAACGCGCGGCCAGTTGGAAACCGCGAAGCACCCGGAGGGGGTCTTCCGAAAACGCGGTGCCGGTATGGCGGAGAATGCGGCGCTCCAGATCGGCGCAGCCGCCGAAATGATCGATCAACTCACCCTTCAGCGGATCAACCATCAGGGCATTGATGGTGAAGTCACGGCGGGCGGCGGCATCGCGTTCTCCGAGGTTGGGATCGGCCTCAACCTGGAACCCGCGGTGCCCGCTTCCGGTCTTGGACTCGCGACGCGGAAGGCTGAAATCGTGCACCGTTGAGCCGAGCTTCAGTTTCATCACGCCGAAGCTCCTTCCGACCATTTGAACCGGACCGTGAACCTTGAGCAGGGTCTCGAGCCGGTCCCAGTCGCACCCGTAGACCTCGATATCGAAGTCCTCGGGTTCGAGGCCCATCAGCCAATCGCGTACGCACCCCCCGACCAGCAAAGGCCGGGCGGAGCGTGCGATATCCTGCAGAACGGCCCGCAGGGGGGCCGGGATGGGCATGGGCGTTTGGTCGGGTTCGGTCACGTGAAACGAGGATACCTTAACACTCCATGGAGGTGACACCCTTCCTTTGTCGTATTCCGTGGAGAATGGCGAGCAACCATCCGGTGAGCAGAAACAGACCCCCAAGCGGAGTGATCGGACCAAAAATCCGGGGACCGCCAATCGTGAGGATGTAGAGCGAGCCGGAAAAGCAGATGATACCGGCTGTCCAGGTGATCGCAATAAGCCCGGGAAGCGATCTCCAGGGGATCGGGCCACAGCACCATCCAAGGGCCGTGACCGCAAGGGCGTGCAGGAGATGGAAGAATACCGCTGTCTGCCAGACTGATTGGGTTTCTCTCTCGGTAAGGATCCCTTCCAGAGCATGGGCTCCAAACGCTCCAGCCAGGACTCCGAGGAACCCGAACAACGCGCCGATCGAAGCAATTGGAAGTTTCATCATTTTTCTGTCAGATATGGCATGAAATCGGCTGACCGGTGGGTGTCACTGTCGCCAATGAAGGGCTCTCGGACCAACTCCAGCGGTCCCCGGAAGGTGGGTATTCCGCTTGCTGGTAGTCGGGCTAGGGCTTTTGTTGGTGGTATTCGGGCAAGTCCCGGATGACTTAGCAAACCAACAAAAAATAGAAAACCACCGCCATGAAGAAAACACTTACCGCTCTGGCATTGGCCGCCGCCCTGGGGTCAGGTAGCGCGTCATACGCCGCCTTCACCCTGTCGACGGACCTCACCTTCGGTTCCGAGTATGTCTTCCGAGGCATCAAGCTGGCCGACAACACGCTCCATCCCTCGGTCGAAGCCGGTTTCGACAACTTCTATATAGGTATCTGGGGGGCTCTGCCGACCGAGAAGCGCAGCTCGATGGGTTACATCGACGAATGGGACGCTTACGCCGGATACATGTTCAGCCTGTCGGACAATCTGTCCCTGGATATCGGTGCCACCTATTATTATTATCCGATTGACCAGGACTTTGGCACCTTTGAGCCCTATGTCGGCCTGAGTTGGGATCTGGACGGGTGGAGCCCCGGTCTCTATGCCTACTATGACACCGATCTGGAGACTTGGACGGGGCAGGGCTCGGTTGGCTACAGCATTCCGCTCGCGAGTGTCGGCACTTCCCTGGATCTCACCGGAACGTTCGGTTACGTGAAGCCCAATGAAGGCGATGACTATATGTATTATGGCGTCAGCGCCGTCGTGCCTTATCAGATTAGTAAGAACGCTTCAGTCAGTGCCGGTGTCCATTGGGCGTCCCACGATATCGAGGGGTTGGACGATAATCACGTCTACTTCACCGTGTCGGTAACCATGTCAATGTAGTTGCTAATTCAAAAGGGGTCAAACGTAGAATTTAAACATTTCCATAAAATGTTTAAATTCTACGTTTGACCCCTTTTAGTTTGTGTTTCAGGTATTGACACACTTGAGGTAAAGCGGCTTTCTGGTCCTCTTTTTCTCCAATGAAGACATTTCTTGCCAAGAAGGAAGACACGAAGCCGCAGTGGTATGTGGTGGATGCTTCAGACCAGGTCCTGGGCCGTTTAGCGGTCAAGGTGGCCAATATTCTGCGTGGGCGAAACAAGCCGACTTACACGCCGCATGTCGATACCGGCGATTTCGTTGTGGTCGTGAATGCGGACAAGGTGGTTTTGACCGGCAAGAAGGAGGAGCAGAACGATTACATGTTCTTTTCCGGGTTCGTCGGTAATGCGAAGCACCGTACCGTGGCTGAAATGAAGGCCCGCCAGCCGAAATTCGTGGTCGAGCACGCTGTTCGGGGCATGTTGCCCAAAAACCGGCTCGCGCGGCAGATGTTTTCGAAGCTCAAGGTATACCCTGGCGCCGAGCATCCGCACGAGGCCCAGAATCCGGAAACGATCACCCTTTGATAAATCCTTTTCATGGCTACTGAGACGACTACCTATCTGGGCACTGGCCGCCGCAAGACCTCCACCGCTCGGATCCGCATGACGGACGGGACCGGTAAGCTCGAGGTCAACGGCAAAGAGATCGAGGCCTATTTCAGGCACGAGAGTTTTTCGCGAACTGCCATGCAGCCGCTGACCTTGACCGAGTTGAAGGATCAGATCGATGTCAGGGTGACGGTACAGGGTGGAGGCGTAAACGGTCAGGCCGGCGCCATTTCGCACGGTATTGCCCGTGCTTTGCTCAAGTACAACATTGAATTGCGTGGTCAGCTCAAGAAGGCGGGGTTGTTGACTCGTGATCCCCGCGAGAAGGAGCGTAAGAAGGCCGGTCAACCGGGGGCCCGCAAGCGTTTCCAGTTTTCCAAGCGCTGATCAAGCGCTTCGTATCTGGATCGCCCTTTCCGCTCTCTCCGGCCTCGGCCGCAGAGGGCGTTTTTGTTTAGTTTCACGCTCTTCCCTTTTCCGCTTCACAGTTTTCCAACCTTCTCCATACCATGAACGTAGGTGTTATTGGTGCCTCCGGTTATATAGGTGAGACCCTGGTGCGTCTCCTTCTCCGCCATCCGAAGGTCGACCTTGTGGCCGTGACCTCCCGGCAGCACGCCGGCAAACCTCTCGAATCGGTCATTCCGGCTGTGCGGGGCCTGGCCCACGGGCTGGCTTTTGATCAATCCGACGCCGGAGCCTTGGCCGAACGCCCCGATGTAGATCTCTTTTTCCTCGCTCTGCCTCATGGCGCGGCCGCCATCTTCGCCCGGACTCTGATCGATGCCGGTAAACGAGTGATCGATGTCAGCGCCGATTTTCGGATATCCGACCCGAAGGTCTATGCCGACTATTACGGCAATACCCATCCGGATCCCGACCTGCTCAAGAAGAGTGCCTATGTCGTGCCGGAACTTGAAGACATGGGGTGGGTGAGCCAATCGCTTATCGCCGTTCCCGGGTGCTACCCGACGGGTATGCTCGTGCCGCTCGTACCCCTGCTGCGGGACGGACTGATCGAGGCGGAGGGCATTGTGGTCAATTCCGTGAGCGGTATCAGTGGCGCCGGTCGCAAGCTGGCGGAGGATTACCTGTTTTGCGAGCGGGCCGAAAGCGTGAAAGCCTATGGCCTGGTCAAACATCGGCATCTGGCTGAAATCGAGGAGCAACTGGGCCGGGCTCACGGCGGACCGGTGATCATCCAGTTCACACCCCACTTGGCACCGATGCGGCGCGGCATCGCCACCACGATTGTAACCCGGTTGACGTCGGGCACTGCGATTGACGATGTCTATGCCACCTGGGGAAAGGTCTTTGAGGACAGGGTCTTCGTCCAGCTTCTTGAATCGGGCACAACACCCGATACCAAGGATGTGACCGGGACCAATCGGATCGACGTGTCGGCGGTTCACGATCCGCGGACCGGAAACCTCGTGATCACATCGGCGGAGGACAATCTGTTGAAAGGCGCCGGCGGTCAGGCCGTTCAGATCATGAATATTTGGCTTGGTCTGCCTGAAACCGAAGGACTCCTTTTTTGAGCCATGGCCACCCTTGAGTTGAAGAGAGACACACCGGGATTGAGCGACGTACCCGGTTTCGAACTGGCTGCGGCGGCCTGCGATATACGAGCCAAAGGCGATGACCGACTGGACCTGGCCCTGGTGTATTCGTCCCTTCCCTGCCAGGCGGCCGGGGTTTTCACCAGGAACGCGGTCAAAGCGTCTCCGGTCCGTATCTGCCAGGACCTTTTGAAGAAGGGCGGGGCGTTCCATGGAATTGTGGCCAATAGCGGCAATGCCAACGCCTGTACGGGGGCGGAGGGACTGCGCGACGGGATCGATATGGGGCGCGTGGCCGAAGAAGCGACCGGGTCGCCCGCTGACAGCTTCCTCGTCTGCTCGACCGGTCGAATAGGTGAGACTATGCCCATGGATCGGGTAAGGAAGGGCATCAGGGAAGCTGCTCAGTCGAAGGCGGCGAGTCCCGAAGGGAGTCGCCGGTCGGCCGAAGCCATCCTGACTTCGGACACCCGTTCCAAGACGGTCACGGTCCGGGCCGAAATCGATGGACGGCCGTTCACTGTCTCGGGAATGGCCAAGGGAGCCGGGATGATCCAGCCCGACATGGCGACCATGCTCGCTTTCCTGGCCACTGACGCCGATGCTTCGGCCGAGGTCCTTGACCGGGTTCTCAGGCGGTCGGTCCACGACACATTCAACGCCATTACGATCGATGGCGACATGAGCACCAATGATACCGTCCTGTTGCTCGCCAACGGAGCCGCCATGGTCCCGATCACGGACGAGAGGTCTGAGACAGTCCTCCATGACGCCGTGCACGCGGTGTGCGATGCGCTGGCCGACATGTTGGTATCAGACGGCGAAAAGATCACCCGCGTGGTGGAGGTTCGGGTGGAGAAGGCCGCCGACGCCGAGGACGCCGAGAAGGTGGCCCGGGCCATTGGCAACTCACTCCTGGTCAAGACCTCATGGTTCGGGGGCGATCCCAATTGGGGCCGTCTGGCGGATGCGGCCGGTTATTCGGGCGCGGCTCTGGAAGAGGACCGGCTCGACATTCACTACGGTGAGATCCCGGCCATGATCGGCGGTCGGCCGCAGCACGACAGGAAACCCGAGTGGAAGGCCGTCGTATCGGCGCCGCGGTTTACCATCACGATCCGGCTCAACCTGGGTGATGGCCAGTTTCGGATCCTGGCTTCGGATCTGACCGAAGGGTATGTGAATTTCAATCGGAGCGAGTGAACGATTCGCTGTGAAGGCACCTTGAATATCTCTGCTGAAAGTTGAACCAATGCCATATTCCGAACTGATCGCCAAATCCCAGGTTCTTCTCGAAGCGCTTCCCTATATCCAGGCGTTCAGGGGGTCGACCTTCGTTATCAAATACGGTGGAAGCTTCATGGACGATCCCGACCCCGAGATCCGTTCCCGGGTCGCGGGTGATATCGCGTTTCTTGCCGCCGTCGGCATTCACGTGGTTGTTGTTCATGGCGGGGGCAAGGCCATCAACCGGGCCATGAGTGAATCCGGGCTCACCCCGAACTTTATCAACGGGATGCGCGTTACGGACGAGTCGACCATGTCGGTGGTCAAGGAAACACTCGACACCGTGGTCAACCCGGATGTCTGCGATATGCTGGAAAAGAGGAATGCGCAGGCTTTGGGCATGCCGGGCACGTCGGTTCTGGTCAGTCGGAAACTGACCGCGGACGACAGCGATCGGCCGATCGACCTGGGTTATGTCGGTGACGTATCCGAGGTGAAGGTCAGGCTGATAAGAAAGGCCGTCGCCGATGGGTTTGTTCCGGTGATTTCACCAGTCGCGTTGGGGCATGAAGGAAAGCCGTACAATGTGAATGCTGACTTGGTTGCTTCCCGGGTGGCGGTTGCGTTGCGGGCCCGGCGCCTGGTCTACCTGAGTGATGTTCCGGGCCTGCTGGAGGATCCTGCCAACCCGAATACTCTCATCTCGACGGTCAGGGAACAGGAGATTGATGACCTCAAAGAACGCGGCATTATCGATAAAGGCATGCGACCCAAGATCCACAGTGCCGTCCGGGCCCTTCGGGACGGCGTTCATCGGGTCCATTTCATCGATGGCCGGATGCCCCACAGCCTCCTGCTTGAGATCTACACCGACAAGGGGATAGGCACAGAAATTGTCCATAACCGACCCTGAACGAATCGAATAATACGATGTATACAGAACCTGCGCGATCGAGGTGGAACTCGACCCTCCATTTTCTCTGGCCGGAGGGCTGACTTCCACGTCAGCCGCTGAGAATTGAGTCACCACAACCCACCACCAGACATGAATCCGCATACCCTGTCTTCCTCATCGCAGAACGAAAGCGTGACCGCGTCGATCTACGATCAGTATGTCATTAAGAACTACAATCGTGCAGCGTTGACCCTGGTGCGCGGCGAAGGTTCACATGTCTGGGACGATCGCGGCCGGCGCTTTCTCGATTTCACCTCCGGTATCGCTGTGACCGCCCTTGGCCATGGGCATCCGCATTGGGTTGAGGCCATCAGGCGCCAGGCCGGTGAATTGGTCCATGTGAGCAATCTCTTTCGCAACCCCCTGCAGGGCGAACTTGCCATGCGCCTTACACGGAAAGCAGGTCCCGGGCGGGTACTTTTCTGCAATAGCGGGGCCGAAGCCAATGAGACCCTGCTCAAGCTGGCCCGGCTCCACGGGGTGCGAAAAGCGGGCGAAGAGGGAAAGTGCATCGGGGTGATCTGCGCCGAGGACGCCTTCCACGGCCGGACCTTTGGAGGCATGAGTGCCACGCCGCAGGACAAGATTCAGAAGGGCTTCCGCCCGCTCCTCAGTGGTTTTTCATTTGGCAGGCTCAACGACCTCGAGAGCTTCGAACGTCTCATCGATTCGAATACAGCAGCCATTTTCCTGGAGACCATCCAGGGCGAGAGCGGCGTCCTGCCGTGCCATCCCGAATTTCTGGTTGGTATCCGGCAGCTCTGCGATAAACACGACCTCCTCCTGATACTGGACGAGGTTCAATGCGGGATCGGCAGAACCGGCCGTTTTTTTGCCTTCGAACACAGTGGCATCAGGCCCGATGCGATCGGTATGGCCAAGGGCCTCGGGGGCGGATTTCCGATCGGCGCGATCTGGGCCGGCGAAAAGGCGGCGGATCTGTTTACGCCGGGTTCCCATGGTACCACCTTCGGGGGTACGCCCCTGGCCTGTGCCGCCGCTTTGGCTGTTCTCGACGTCCTGGATGAAGAGGGTGTGCTTGAGCGTGTCCGGGAAAACGGAGCGCATCTCCTGGAGCAGTTGGAAGGCCTCGGCCGAAGATACCCCGATCAACTGGAGGGAGTCAGGGGACTCGGCTATATGGTTGGACTCCAGCTGAAAAGTGACCCGGTTCCGGTTCTTGTCTCCCTGAGGGAAAAGGGCCTGCTGGCGCTGTCGGCGGGCGGTAACGTGGTGCGCCTGCTTCCACCCCTGACCGTGAGCCGGGCCGAACTCGACGAAGCCGTGGCTCTGATCGCCGGGGTTCTCGCAGAGTTGGCCGCCTGAATTGTCTGGTCGCGGCCTCAAGAAGCCATAAATTCAACCTTTTTTTCGATGAAGCACTTTCTCAGAGAAACCGATTTTAACGCCGATGAAGCGGCCGCCGTGCTTGAACTGGCCCGCGATTTCAAGGGGGGAGGCAACCGTTCGTCGGGCGCTGCGCTGAGCGGACAATCCTGGGGTCTCATTTTTTCGAAATCGAGTACCCGGACCCGGGTATCTTTCGAAGTGGGCATCTACGAGCTGGGCGGTAATGCGCTCTTCCTGAGCCGCAATGATATCCAATTGGGGAGGGGTGAAACCGTGGCCGATACCGCACGGGTCCTGTCCCGCTATCTGCATGGACTGGTGGTCAGAACATTTGATCAGAGTGATGTCGAAGAACTCGCCGAGTACGGAGAGATTCCAGTGATCAATGCACTGACCGACTTTCTCCATCCCTGTCAGCTCTACACGGATGTTTTCACCGCGGCCGAGCGCTGGGCGGGAGCCGGTGACCTGGCGGAGTCGCTGAAGGGACGGAAGGTGGCCTTTTTCGGTGATTGCGCCAACAATGTGGCCAATTCCTGGCTCCTGGGAGCGGGACTCTTTGACATGGAGATCATCCTGTCAGGACCCGAGGAGTTTGCTCCTGGTCCGGAGATCCAGGGCTTGCTCAAGGAGAAGGGGTTTGGTGGGCGCTACAGCTTCACCACCGATCCGATTGAGGCCGCTCGCGATGCCGACATCCTTTACACCGATGTCTGGGTCAGTATGGGCATGGAAGAGGAGGCCCGGGAGAGGATCGAGCAGATGATTCCGTACGCCGTGACGTCGGAACTCTTCGGGGTTGCGCGGGACGATGCTCTTTTCATGCATTGCCTGCCCGCCTATGCGGGCAAGGAGGTCACCCAGGAGGTACTCGACAGCGATCGATCGATCATTTTTGACCAGGCCGAGAATCGGCTGCATACCCAGAAGGCAATCCTCGCCACCCTGGCCGAAGCCCGGCGGTCGTAGCAGACCGTCCAATCCAGATTTGACACCAGTGGATGTCCCAGGAAGTTTTTTCAGGTCGAAGACGGCGCGCCCCACCAGGTGGTCACGGGGTCATTCCTTGCGTTCGTGCATGCCAATGCAGGAATCAAGGTTTGACCCCTTCGAATGGCATCTTGTCCCGGCGTAGCGTGCAAAGCCCGAAGCCTTGCGCGAAGGCGCGGGCGCGACCGTCTGTATTTCCGTGATCCATAATCCAACCAACCTCATCCCGTGAAAATCGTACTCGCTTATTCCGGTGGTCTCGACACCTCCGTTCTCGTTCATTGGCTCAAGGAGCATTTCTCCGCCGAAGTGATCACCTTTGCCGCTGACATCGGTCAGGAGGAGGAACTGAAGGGCCTCGCCGCCAAGGCTCGTCGAACGGGTGCCAGGAAGCATTACACCCTCGACTTGATTGAGGAATACGCCCGCGACTACATCTACCCGATGCTTCGTGCCGGTGCCATTTACGAAGGACAATATCTGCTTGGAACCTCGATCGCCCGACCCCTGATCGCCAAGGCCCAGATCGATATTGCCCGGCGGGAAAAGGCGACTGCCGTTGCCCATGGCGCCACCGGCAAGGGGAATGACCAGTGTCGGTTTGAGCTGACTTACGCCGCCCTGGCCCCCGACCTGGAGGTCATCGCGCCGTGGAGGATGGATGATTTTCGAACTGAATTTCCTGGCCGAACCGAGATGATCGACTACTGCCAGGCTCAGAAGATCCCGGTCGAAGCGAGCGCTTCAAAACCCTATTCGATGGATCGGAATCTCCTGCATATTTCCTACGAGGCCGGCGTGCTTGAGGATCCATGGTTCGATCCGACCACCGCGGAAAACAAGGGGATGTTCAAGTTGACTGTCGCACCCGAAGACGCGCCGGACAAGGCCGAGTACGTTGATCTCGAGTTTGAAACAGGCGATTGCGTGGCGGTGAATGGTCGCCGGATGTCGCCCGCCGGAATTCTTCGATCACTCAATCGGCTGGGAGGAAAACACGGCATCGGTCGGGTCGATCTGGTCGAGAACCGCTTCGTGGGCATGAAAAGTCGTGGCGTCTACGAAACTCCGGGAGGGACCATCCTGCTGCACGGTCATCGCCAGATGGAGACCATGACCATGGATCGCGACCTGATGCATTTGCGCGATTCCCTGGTCCCGAAGTATGCCGAACTCATTTATTATGGCTTCTGGTTCGCGCCCGAACGCGAGGCCCTCCAGGCCTTGGTCGACGACAGCCAGAAACGGGTGACCGGCACCGTTCGGCTGAAGCTCTACAAAGGGAATGTCATCACCTGTGGCCGGCGCTCGGTTTACTCGCTGTACGATCCTGAGGTGGCCTCGATGGAAGGGGTTGAAAGCAGCTACGATCAGAACGATGCAACCGGATTTATCCGGCTCAACGCGGTGCGTCTGAAAGCCCGCCACGCCGCTGAGCGATCGGCCAGGCAGGCCCTGAAGGTGGCGAAGAAGAAGAGGACGGCCAAAAAGAAGTGAACCACGGAAGCGTCGACATAGCGACGCTTCCACACGGAATGCGTCAGCTGTAGCCGCCGCGCTGTGTCGCGGTGCGCGGTCCGGGAGTGTTGAAATGACGCCCTCCCTTCAGCCATAGATCCGCACTTCGAACACCCGTGCCATCGGGATCCCGTGGGTGGCCAGAAATTCGATCCGGATGGCCTTCCCTTCGACCGATCGATCCAGGCGATGCACCCGTTTGCGTAGAAAATTTCCGACCTCGTTCACAACGACTTCCCCGTCGATCGTGATGCGATAGTCTTTGATCAACTCGGGCTGTGGCCCGCGGGTCATGCGAGCCGTGAACCAGTCGCTCGGGGTCAGGGCAAGGGGTCGCTCGAATCCGGAATCGAAGGTCAGTTCGATCGTTTTGATCAGGCTTTTCCCGGGCAGGGTGAGGTCCAGGCAGGCGGGCAGGGCAGTGGACTCGAAACAATGGGGCGCGTCTTCAGACCACGGCCCCCATTGGGCTTTGAGAGCGCGGGTGACTCCGTCAACCACGCGATCCGCCCCGTTTCCGGTGTCGCCGGTTACGGTTGCGGTCCGGGCCAGATCCTTGTCATCACGGTTGGAAAGACCTGGAAGGAAGGCATCGTCTCGCAGGAGACGCTGCTGCAGAGCCGCGATCAGGGGTGGGGATGCTTCGAGTGCGTCGTGATTGGTGTGGCCGGCCTCCGTGAGCATCGCCACCGCGGTGCCGATTGCCTGACCACCGGCGGCGCAGGTTCCCATGACCCGGGTGCTGGCAAAGCCCACGTGACTCGCACTGATATTCCGGCCGCCCATGAAGAGATTCCCTATATTGCGGGAACAATAGCAGCCGACGGGAATTCCGAAGAGGTTCTTGAAATGGGTCGGGGTGTAGGGCGGCTTGTCCGGGACATCCACCCCGGACGGCTCGTGAAGGTCGATGGCCCATCCTCCATAGGCGACCTGATCACTGGGGACGTGCCCCTTGAGAATATCGCCTTCGGTCAGGATATACCTACCCAGGAAGCGGCGCGATTCTCTCTTGCCGGGTATGGCGCCCACCCATTCCAAGGCCCAATTCGCGGCATCGGGATGGTCGCCCGAGTTCTTGATATAGTTCCAGATACCCAGGGCGATCCGGAGCAGTTCATGCCGGATCTTGTCGTTGTCGCGAATGGTATCAAGCTGCCCCCCCCATTCCGACCACCAGTAGCCATACTCATAGCCGTCGATCGCCCGGTGCACAAAATCACTCGCCTTGAAGGTCCTGACCCAGGATGGGGCCACGAACGGTTGGGGGTCCGGGTAGGCGCGGGCGGTGAAGAGGATGGAACTGCCCAAGGTCTGGCCATCGGCTGTCTCCCGGGCCCGGGCTTCATCGAAGGCCACCCGATCTTCGCGGCCCCGCATGAAATCCGCACCGGCTTCGAAACCGAGCCGTCCGTCGCCGGTGCAATCGGCGAACCAGGTCGCATCCACTGCGAAGTGATCCTCGGTCGACTCCCGGTGAGCCTGGATGGAGGTGATGCGGGTGACCCCGTCGATCGTCTCGGTTTTGCAGCCCACCACCGTCGTGTCGAGCAGCAGGGTGATGCCGTTTTCAAGATGAACCTTTTCGTAAAGGAGCAGATCCCAGAGCGAATAGGAACGATGGGGATTGCGGAAGGCATCCTCGAGCCGCAGTTCTTCCAGGATGCCGGACTCACGGGCTCCGGGTTTGCCGCCCGAACAGTCGGCGCCGACCACGTGCATGCGGACTTCGGAGGAAGCATTGCCGCCAAGAACGGATCGATCCTGGATGAGGACGACGGAAGCCCCTCGGCGAGCGGCCGCCAACGCGGTACAGACTCCAGCCATGCCTCCGCCGGCGACGCAGAAATCTGCTGTGAGGGTTGTGTGATTGGGCACGCGAAAGCGAAGGTCGAATTTGGATTTCGGAATGAAGAATGGGTTGATCCGCACAGTGGACTTTCTGCAGATCCGTCTCAACCGCATCAATCCGGGATGAGTTCAGGTACTGTCTTGGTTTTGAGCTCTGGGTCGGACTTCATCAATCCAAATCCACCACACCCCTTTGTCGCCGCTATCGCTTTCTGATCCCGGGCTTCGAACCATGCGATCATCGGCCTTTCCGATTGACTCCGGACCCGTATTCTCTAACACGTGTTTGTCTGGAGCGCCGGTTTGTTTCCACCTCTGCCCCAACCACTCATAGGAGGATTGCATCATGAAGAAAGTTCCCCTTGGAATTGTAGGATTGGGTAATATGGGAGCCACCCATGCGCGGAGCATTCTGGCTGGAAAAATCGACCGGGCCGAACTGGTCGCGGTATGTGATACGGACAAGTCGTGCCTGGCTCCGTTTCCCGATCAGAAGCATTTCCGGTCCGCGGACGCGATGATCGCTTCCGGCGAGGTCAAAGCGGTGATCGTAGCGACGCCACATTACGACCACACGACAATCGGCGCCGCCTCGCTGAAGGCCGGGTTGCACACACTGGTGGAGAAGCCGATTTCGGTTCACAAGGCGGATGCCGAGCGTCTCATCGCCGCCCATACCGACAGGAAGGTCGTTTTTTCGGCCATGTTCAACCAACGCACCGACCCCCACTATACCAAGGTGCGCGACCTGATCCGAAACGGAGAATTGGGCAAGGTCCGGCGAGTGAACTGGATCATCACAAGCTGGTTCCGACCTGAGAATTACTACGCCTCCGGTGGATGGCGGGCAACCTGGGCCGGCGAAGGGGGTGGCGTTCTCCTCAACCAATGCCCCCACAATCTGGATCTTTATCAGTGGCTCTTCGGCATGCCGGACCGGGTTCGCGGATTCTGCCAGTTCGGGCGTTTCCACAATATCGAGGTCGAGGACGACGTGACGGCCTATTTCGAATACAACGATGGAACCACCGGTGTCTTCATCACCTCCACCGGCGAAGCCCCGGGGACGAACCGACTCGAGATTGCGGCGGAACGCGGTCGGGTTGTGATAGATGGTTCGGGAATCAGTTTCACCCGCAACGTGATACCGACTGCTGAGTTCAGTCGCACTTCAACCAGCATGTTCGGAAAGCCGGATACATGGGAGGTCGAGATACCGGTCAACGGAAAAGGGGGCCAGCACAACGAAATTCTGCAGAATTTCGTCGACGCCATTCTCGACCGGAAGAAACTGATCGCTCCCGCGGTCGAGGGCATCCACTCGGTCGAATTGGCCAATGCCATCCTTCTCTCCGCGTTCACCGGCAAAACGGTCGATCTGCCCCTCAGTGGACGAAGCTATGAGCGTCGTCTCAAGCAGTTGATTGCAAACTCAAAGCCGCGACGAAAGCGGAAATCGAAAAAGGCGGGTGGGCGCGATATGTCGAAATCATTCTGATGTTGGAAACACAGGCCTCTGGATAGACCAAAATCAAAAGTCATGAAAATCAATCAGGTAGCAGCACAACTCTACACGCTTCGCGATCACATAAAAACGCCGGCGGATATCGCGGCGTCGATGAAGAAAGTAAGGGAAATCGGATACACCGCGGTCCAGGTGAGCGGGATGGGAC
>Ga0164313_10000586_pt1 | contig 29954 bp, 29 predicted proteins | sample GuaBasSedimGuay4_FD_113735 | JGI IMG/M metagenome (GOLD analysis project Ga0164313, IMG submission 113735) | Subseafloor sediment microbial communities from Guaymas Basin, Gulf of California, Mexico - Guay4, Core 4569-4, 0-3 cm | ecosystem: Environmental > Aquatic > Marine > Hydrothermal vents... | reverse complement strand
GTCCAACGTAATAATACCACTCTGACCTCTGAATTTGCCAATATCAATTGCCAATTCATGTTCAGATCCTTCAACAACGGGTAGTTCGAAGCTATCTCCGTTGATGTTAATTAAAGCAGATTTAACCATAATTATTTGTTTACCTTTTAACCTAATTTACTTGTTACGAAGTTAGCCAAAAAGGAAATCAAATAAAAGGCGTTTCATCATAGGAATATTGCTAATTATTGCCTAGTATCAACGGTAATCCATCTTTACCACTGCCAATAACTATGACTTTCGCATTTGGTGATTGAGAGAGAGCAATCGTTGCTTCTATACCTCTCATTTTGAGTAAGGCATCGGTTAAGCTACTATTAATAATTTTATTTGCTGCAGCTTCTCCTTCGGCTCCTATCCTTTTTCTTTCGGCTTCAGATTTCTCCCTGTCAAGCTTAAACTTATAAGCCAAAGCCTCCTGCTCCTGTTCAAGCTTGCTTTCAATGGCTTCTTTTATATTGCCAGGAAGCTCAACTTCCCTGATTAAAAGGGCATTCATTCTGATATTATTTTCAGGGCTGCTTAAAGTAGTTTCTGCTTCATTTATGATATTAGATTCAACTTCATTACGTTTGGTAGAATAAATCTCTTCGGCAGAATAGCGACCCATTACCTGTCTTACAGCAGAGCGTACTTCCGGAATTACCAGCGTTTGCACATATGCCTTACCAAATCGTTCATGTACCCAACCAATTTTATCCTGATAGGGATTAAATCTTACTGTTACATCTACCGTTAGCGATAAGCCTTGTTTGTCCAGCACTCTCATGGTCTCTTCTGCGGTTTGCTCTTTTACATTATAGATGTACATGGTATTCCATGGTGCAACCACATGAAATCCCTGGCCATAAACAATTTCTTTCTCAAGGCCACCACCAAATCTTTTAAATAATACTCCGGTTTCACCGGCTTGAATTGTTAAGAAAGTACTGTTTGACAGTATTAGTCCTAAGACCAGCACTACAAACGTTATTACTACATAGGGTAAAAATTTTCTGTTATCCATTTTATTCGGGTTTTATAGTTTTAATTATATAGTCTATTCACATATTGATTTTATTTTATCGAAATCCTCATAATATCCCAGGTTGCCGGCAATTGTCCAATCAAGACAGGCAGCATTTCGGTTTCCCATGGCATATCTGGCGTTACCACGTTTTGAGTAGTATGTACCATCTTTAGGATTCAGATCAATGGCTTTAGTGAAATCCACTATAGCTAATTCATGTTTTTGTAATGTATCGAGAGCCTGTCCTCTAAGAAAATAGCTATCCGGTATAGATGGTTCCAGATACAAGGCATAATCATAATCGGTTAGGGCATTACTGAAGTCGCCCAACAAGAGCTTGCAATTGCCTCTATTTAGATAATATCCATAAAAACTCTTATTCTCTTCAATAGCAAGATTTATTTGTGCTAGCGCTTCTTTATACTCTTCATTACTGTATAGTGCCATGTATAGATAATAATGCTGTGATTCACCTGCATTAATTTCTAAAGCAGCTTCAAAGTCTTTTATTGCCCCATCAACATCGCCAACTTCCATTTTAGCTTTGCCAATAAGCCTGTAGTCCAGAGCACTTAGGTCTTCCTGAGAGTTCATATATATTGAAAATGCTGCCAGACTTTTTTCACTATCTCCGAGTTGTCTGTAGGCAAATCCCTTATAAGCATGAATTACTCTAACCGTAGTGTCAAGTTGGTTTACCTTATCAAAATCTTTTATAGCAGTTTCATAGTGACCCAGTTTAAATTCAGCTACTCCCCGGTAATAATAAGCAGCACTAAAATTCGAATCAAGCTCGATAGCCTTAGTGAACTGCTTAATAGCTATCTCTTTATCGGCTAATAAATAGTTAATACCATTATTGAACAAGAACTCCCTGGACTGGCCGGTGGAGGGTACATTAATACCTATTAAAAGTACCGCAATAATTAGTAATTCCTTTAGGGGTTTAAATAAATGCCTGACAGATGTCTCTCTCATAAAATAGGTAATTTACCTAAATGCCAAAATAGGCTTTTTTCGTATGTATTTGGGTCTTATACAGTACAAATTTGTAAACGAACTTAAAGAAAACAAAACATGAAAAGGTTATTTATTTTAATTGGCTTAATAGGAGTTTTACAGGTAGTTGCAGGATTTAATACCTCGGCAAAATTATTAAACCCTAAAAAGGAAGGAGGAGGCAAATATAGTACAAGCGTATTGTCAACGATGACACCAACCTTTACACATCTCGATGGTAACCTTTTCTTAGCTATTGCAACCGAGAATGATATTTCTATTGAGGATGGCGATGTTGTTGAATTTATATTTGAGAAGGGCAGTAAACTTATAAGTTTCCATGTAAATGAAATCAACCAAGATTTAATAAATACAGGAGAGGCCAGCTTATTTGTTATGGTGCATAATGATTTAGCACTGAAATTAAGATCTCATCGCTTGCAAAAAATTATTGTCATCCATCATAATGAGGAATACTCAATTGAGGTGAACAAGATCTGGACACCTGATCAATACATGACAAGCCTCTAATCATATTTTAATAAGAAAATAAGGAATTATGTTACTTACTAATAAACGTATGTCTAAAATGAGTGAGTCTTCGATTATCTCAGAGTACAGTAGATACTTACAGAAAGTGCTCATTATCGAGACTGAACAGGGAGTAGGTCTGTGGTCTCATTTTGAGAAAGGAGATTTTATGAGCTATGAGGAGTTTAAAGATTATTATATTTTGGCCCTGGTAGGTAAAGACAATTACATTGAAAACCTGGCTCATAAGATACAAAACCAAGGCTTGATTGAGGGGGCCTAAAGAATATCGAGTTGCATTAAATTAAGCTCAACAATGGCACCCATGCTTTCACATTTCATAAACTTATCTTCCTTGTGATATTCAGCTAGTTCTTTCCTTAGTTGATGTATATTTTTATCTATTGACAGGGGAGTAGACTTCATGGCTGAAAGCAATTCGTTTAGGGTATACCTTGAGGATTTAATTCTGTTGCTTATCAGGCTTCGTTCTTCTAATTCATACTGGTGCATTGATTCCGGCGTCATTACTTCCATACCGAGTTCTATTAAGGCATTATTTTGCTTAAAATACTTTGGAAAATAAACTGCTCTGCGGCCTTCGAATGATTGTTGGTCAAAATCAATGGCACGGATGCGATAATGGACCTCCTCAAAATCAGGAGTAATATCAACCACAAAATTGCTTGAGTGCATATCTCCCAGCAGGCGGACGAATGTTCGTTCATTAAATTTCACGAACTCTTTTGCCAAACGCACCTTGTTTAAATCTTTGTGTTCGAGGTGCTTAATAATAAACTGGTCGCCGGGCACACCAATAATATGCTCTTCAACCAAAGTGTTTTTATCAACAATAAAATTGATTCTATTTGGCGAAAGAAGGTGCTCTAACTCAAGGCCGTAGATACGTGAAGCATCTGCGATTTTGATATAGAAATAATCGAAATTATCATTGATGCTATTTACAATCCTAACCCGAAATGGTTTGGTGTTACCAAAAGGACAAATATCTATTCGGTCGATATATAAATGTTCTATAACCTCAATCTGCCCACCTGATTTAAGATTAGAATAAACCATTTTCAGGTTTTTGTGAATATGTTCAATTTCGGCTTGATCATATAAGACGGTTTCCCATAATGTGTCTTTTCCTGTATTATCATAGAGTGGAATGGAGTTACTGTGGCGAGTAAGATCTGCATAGCAAATGGCCGGAGACTCACGTTCTTGTTGCTTCAGATAGTCCCGAAGCTGCTCATTAATAGGATAGATAAGTTTTTTCTTGGTGATTAACGCCATAATTCAAATGTACGTTTTTAGTTGCTTTGTAAGATGGTTGATTTGGTTAAGCATTTTAGCTAATTATTGTATATCTGTTTGTTTCTCATATGTGTCCCTGCTCCGTTTACCGATTTTTTGCCGGTGTTCACCGATTAATCATTGTTGAGAGGTTCACTGCTATTTAGGTTTGCCATGAACTTAAAAAACAATCACATGTCAGAAATTCAAAAAAGAAGAATCGGTTTTGGAATTGCACTCATATTTTTTGGGGCATTTTTCCTTTTAGACAATCTGGGTTTAATTCCCTGGGACCTTAGACACTATATATTTCAATGGGAAGGAATATTAATAATTATTGGTATTGTCATCTTAGTTAATGACCCACGTAAAAATGCCGGCTGGGTATTAATCATAATAGGTACTTTCTTTCTATTACCGGATATCCTTTATATCCCATGGTTTAGAATTAGTACATTCTGGCCTGTATTATTAATTGCCCTTGGATTTATTTATATAGTGCGCCAAAGAGGCCATAATGTGCCTCCAGGGGCTACACCAGATGGAAGTATGGACTTCATTGATGATACAAACGTTTTTGGTGGTGGTGATGTAATTATTACTTCTAATAACTTTAAAGGAGGTAAAATCACTTCTGTTTTTGGCGGTGGAAACTATGATTTAACCAGTGCTAAGCTATCTGCTGAGCCAACGGTTATTGACTTCTTTGCTATGTTTGGTGGAGGTAATTTCATAGTGCCATCTGACTGGAATGTAAAAACTGATGTGACTGCAATTTTTGGTGGATTTTCAGACAAGAGAAAGACAAATATTGATCCCGGTACTGCTGATCCGAACAAGGAGTTATACATCAAAGGTTTTGTGCTTTTTGGTGGAGGAGAATTAAAAAGTTATTAACTAAATTGGCAGTATAGCCAATTATGGTAAACTCAAAATAGGTTAATTTATAAGGTGAGCTTATTCTGGAAGGGATAGGCTCACTTGATTTTTTACTATTAACCTGTCCCGGTTAATAGTAAGCATCACAGTTTATAGAAAATCCCATTTATAAGGTGGTTTATTGAAGAACTAAAGCATTAATTCTAGAAAAACGAACGTAATAGATGGAGGGGTTCTATGGATCCAAGAGGAAACACTAAATCTCACACTTTATTGGGATTCTATGAAAATTAGTATTAATCGAGTTCAGGTTATTATATTCGTACATGCAAAATCAATTTGCTTCAAAAGATAGTAATCGGCTTGTTTACTTGCTCATATGGGCATTGGTAGGCATTGGCTACACAACTATTCTCATATTTATTTTGCATGTTGAGTGGCTGCAAGCGAGTGTTGATGCTTTCGTTTTCAGTTCCTTGCTTGCAGTCATGGGGATTGCAGTATGGTATATTGTTAAGTTTTCAGGCCTTGATTCAGCCAGAGTCATCAATACTTTGGCCACTCATTTGGTTGCTGCCGGAATGCTGGTTTTTGTTCTGGTATCAGGAGGGGAGGCCATTCTTAATTCTTTTATCAACAATCAATCCGAATTTTATGAATTTGCTTCAACATATCATGTTTATAGGCTTGTAATCGGAGGAGTTATCTATGTATTATTAGCTGTTAACTTTTATCTCGTTTTTTATTACGAAGAATATAGATCGCGCAAGATAAGAGAGGTTGAGATGGACAAACATTTGAAATCAGCAGAGCTTAATATGCTAAAAGCACAAATTAACCCACACTTTATCTTTAACAGCTTAAACTCAGTTAGCTCACTAACTTTAACAAATCCGGAGAAAGCTCATGAGATGGTAGTTCAGCTAGCCGATTTTCTGCGATATAGTATTCGCAAAAATGCCGACCAGTTGGTGAAACTGGAGCAGGAAATTGAGGCAATTCAATTGTTTCTTGAAATAGAAAAGATACGCTATGGAGAAAGGCTAAAAGTGGATGTTTTATGTGATGAAAAATCAAAGAATCAAGTGCTCCCTGCTTTGATTCTTCAGCCAATTGTGGAAAATGCTATAAAATATAGTTTACATGAAACAGATCTGGAAAGCATCATTAATATAGGTTGCAAGTCAGTAGCTGAGGATTTAGTTATTACTATTACAAATAACTTCGATAAAGGAGTAGTAACTAAAAAAGGGGAGGGTATAGGCTTAAAAAATGTAATTAATAGACTCAGCCTTATATATAATAGACAAGACCTACTTGATACTTTAATTATAGAGGATGTATTTAAGGTTGAGATAAAAATTCCACAGGCATGAAGACATTAAAAGCTGTAATTGTTGATGATGAGCTGCCGGCAAGAGAACTGATCAAAGTGTTTCTCAAAGACCATGAAGAAATCACAGTAGTAGGTGAGGCTGAAAATGGTTTTGAAGGGGCTAAATTAATTAATGACCTTTCTCCCGATTTAGTGTTTTTAGATATCCAGATGCCAAAAATCGATGGCTTCGAACTACTTGAATTGCTTGATAATCAACCGGCTATAATATTTTGTACTGCCTATGACCAACATGCGATTAAGGCTTTTGACAAAAATGCACTTGACTATTTGCTCAAGCCCTTCTCTAAATCTCGATTTAAGGAAGCGCTTACTAAAATCCAAGAATTAAGTGGGGCAAGAGAGAGTAAGCCATTGCCATCTCCGATAGAATATAAGAATCCGCTAAACAGAGTTGTGGTTAAAGACCGTAAAGAAATTATAATAATTGATGTGGAAAAAATTCTTTATTTGGAAGCTCAGGACGACTATGTTGAATTACATACGAATCAAGGTAGTTTGCTTAAACAGCAAACAATGAAGTATTTTGAGGAGGCTTTAGACGAAACGAAATTTGTGCGCATCCACAGGAAATATATTATTCATCTCAATGAGATGGCCAAGCTGGATAAATTGGGGAAAGAAACCCATGTTGCTGTTTTGAAGTCAGGAATCTCAATACCAGTGAGCGCAAATGGTTATCAAAAATTAAAAATTCAATTAGGTATATAACTGGAAGGTAGATATTCTATATATCCCAGGCTATCACCTAATTACACGAAATACTTTATTGCCTGAATAACACCTATAATAATAAATATACTGCCCATCGTTTTGTCAATAATCCTGCTGCTCTCGCTCAAATGAGTTTTAATATATTTTGCACTTCTTGTAAAGAGTGCTAAGGCTAATAATTTACCAATAAACACCCCTCCAAGAAAGAAATATAGATTTGAGCCAACAAAATCAATAATATGGTACGGTGCTACAAAAGCGAGGGCGAAAAGCCAGAAAGGGATTGCCTGAGGATTAAGTAAGGCGACAATAATACCTTTTACAAATTCACTTGATTTCTGCTTAGAGCTAGACTCATAGTATACTGGTTTGGGTTTTTTTAGTAGGAAATAGACACCCAGAAGTACGAAAGCAAAGAATATAACGAACTGCAACATCTGGTTGTGGCGTATGAAGCCTTCGATAGCCAAACCAAAAATAACGGCTACGGACGCTTCAAAGATTTCTACCAGGGAAGAGCCCAGGGCAAATTGATACGCCGACTTAGTAGATTTCTTAAGGGTGATATTTACCACAGACATATTTATAATGCCTAGCGGTAATCCACCAATAAAGCAGGCTATGAGACCGTAACAAAAGTGACTAAATATCGAAAAAATCATATTGATGTTGTCCTTGTCAACCTTGCAGCAACTTAATTAGTTCATTCTAAGTTATTTTTCTGCATGTATTTAGTCAATCTGCTGTTAGTTTGTTGATGTAGTTTTTTCTTAAAAAAGGGGGTGCTGCCAATCAGCCAGCCTTGTAAGCCCATCGCTTGCTTGGCCCATTTATATAAATCGAAAGTATCGATATGTTCAATGATCTTTCCTCCTTGAAACTTCATTTGAGCAATGATTTCGTTGTGCACAAATCTACCTGTCTTGCCAAAAGTATATTCAGCAATCCATTTTGTTTCAACATATTGATCTTCAACCTTAAGTATTTTGTATTCAATTGATAAATCTTTAGCCGATTCACATAACATCGTCCACATGGCAGATGTTTGCGCATATGTTAGCTTACCAAAAGCCGGATCTTCAAAATGAAGGTCATGACTATAGCATTCAATCATACCATTAGCCTTCTTTTGCTGAAATGCAGTATAAAAATTATTTGCTACTGTTTCTTCTTTGCTAGTCATTTGATAATGCTTTTAGTGTATCAATTACATGTAGTTTGGCATTGAACTGGTAGTCAAATATATGAGTAATAGTTCCATCTTTATTAATCAGAAATGTTTTTCTGCCCGGCAACAGTCCAAGAAAAGATGACTCAACACCATATAATTTTCTTACAGAATTCTTTTCATCACTTAATAAGGTAAATGGAAGGTTGTAATGTTGAGCAAATTTGGCATGACTATTTATACTGTCCTTACTTATACCAATAACTTCGCAATTATATCCATTATAATCAGCGATATTGTCTCTAAAGCCGCAAGCTTCCTTAGTACATCCCGGCGTCTCATCCTTAGGGTAGAAGTATATAAGGATATTTTTCTTACCTATAAGGTTACTTAGTGTAAAATCCTTTCCATTTTGATCCGGAAGTGTGAAATTTGGAGCCTGATCTCCTATTTTGATTGACATTTGAGATTATTTAAAATCCGTAATCCTTATATTCGCTTGTGAACTCACCAGCATGAAACTTGGGATTGAGGATGAATTTTTTGTACGCATATTGTTCATAGAGGCCTTTCCCGTCAAACACTTTAATAACCAAGGGCAACATAAACTCCTGATCGATATAGAGAATCATTCTTTTTGCATAACTGGAAGGTACTTGAAGGGTTTGTCCTGGCGAAACTTCATCATAAAAGTCTATATCCTCGTTTATCTCCAAAATCGCATACTCATTTATGTTTAGCTTCTTAGCGATCGAATTAAGGTCCTCTCCCAGCTGTACGTGGTAAGTAGTATACTGATAATTAGGATTGGCCATTTCTATATGAAAGGATGGCCTTCCTTGCCAATCAACCATTCCTTTGTAAAATATATGTGTTGCGGTATCATTCCCTATGCGCGCAAGCTCACGATGCAAAATACTGCTCATTAAGTCGAAGCCACTATCATATACAGTATGATGCTGGCCTCTACGCATTAGACTTCCGTATGGATCGAGGCTTAGGTTAAACCAGGGAAATGCATTTGGATTTATTAACGCCTTGGTTACTCCAGTACGGCATAATATTTCTACACCTTCCTTTGGGAACCGTTGGTTTAAATATAGTTGATACGGCTTTCTTATCAGCTTTACAGCTGTAATTTGTTTAACCAGTTCTCCTTCAATTCTTTCTTCTTTGGTTATTTCGGCAGTAAATCCTCTAAGCTTACTCGCGCTTTGCACCATTTCAAGAATAATGGTTTTGGGGGATTGTGATAGCCCAATATTATGTACAAGTATGAACAATAGCAATATTGCTGCGAAAGGTGATTTCATATGCTAAAAAAAAGCTGTTTCCCATCTAAGTGAAACAGCTTGTAAATTTAGGTTAAAGTAAACAATAATATTAATGAGGAAGATATTTTCTAAAGTAACCATAAGCAAAAGTGCCGAGCATGGCAGCTGCCATAAACACAGCGAACACTGTATAACCAGCACCCAGCAAAACAAACATCATTCCTGAGCAGACGCCAGTTAAGGCCCAGCCCATGCCAAAGATGATACCTCCATAAATATACCGTGGCCAGGTTTTGTCTTTATCATTAAACTGCTTAGTAACGCCTTTAATAGTTTTAATTTTCCCTCTTCTGAAGAGTTGGGTTATTATCAAACCGCTTATTACCCCCGTCATAATAATTCCATACATATGGAAAGACTGAAAGTGGAACATTTCTATAATTCTGAATGTTGAGATGGCTTCAAGTTTCCACATGCCAAAGCCGAAAATAAAACCAACAACAATATATTTGAACATTTTCATATTTATATCTGATTAAAAGCCAATAGTTAAAATATAAGGTAGAATAAACCAGGTCATGATAAGGCCGCCAATAAAGAAGCCTATTACTGCCACCAACGAGGGTAACTGCAGATCAGCGAGGCCTGAGATGGCGTGGCCTGAAGTACAGCCTCCTGCGTACCTGGCACCAAAGCCAATTAAAAATCCGCCTAAAATAATTACTATTAAACCACGAACGGTAAATAATGATTTCCACGAATAAATATTCCAAAATTCGGGAACATCAGGGTGGATAATATCTGCGCCTGGAACAATAGGTACGTTACCATAGGTGAGCACCTCTGATCCGGCTATCTCATTAAGAGTTTCTACCGTAGCAGGAGAGATATGTGCTTGATAGTCACCACCAAAATAATTGGCGGCCATATACGCTCCGAACATAGCACCAAGTGCTACCATTAGATTCCAGCCTTGCTTTCCCCAATCAAAATCAAAGAAGTCGGCGTAGTCACCGGCTCCATCTGCAGCACACATAATTCGTAAGTTAGCAGATAAGCCAAATTCCTTATCAAAATAGAGCAGGATAAACATTGTTGCTCCAATAACGAAGGCTCCCATCCACCATGGCCATGGCTGGCTAATAAATTCCTGCGCTTGAACTAGATATTCATACATAATTAATTTATTAAGATTTGAAAGTGCTAAAATTACTATTTTAGATCTCACAAAATATGATATTCCTCATATAATTAAATGATTTATACTTTTATTTAAATAAGGAAGATGACAGGACTAAAAAGCATGTTTTAACAATGCAGAATTCATAAAGTTTTTTTCTAGATGTGACATAAATCATAGTATGGCTATTACGAAAAGCTTTTTTTTGTAAAAATTTGAATAAATAAATATACTATGGAAAAACAATTCGATCGAATTCCAGAACATTTAAAGCCTAAGAACGAGGGTACTGATGCCCTTTTTAAAGGTAGTTTTTTAGAAAAATTCACACGTACACATATTTCAGTACCGGTGACTATGCATTTACTAATTATAGCATTTTTTATCTATATGGTTTGGTTTGATGTATTTGAAGGAATACCTGGCGTTGAATTTTCTCTAATAGGATATTTAGGATTGTTTGCTGCAGGGTATCTAACATGGACTTTTTCAGAGTATTGGGTACATCGATATGTATATCACGTAAAGACAGAGAAGAAGTGGCTGTTAAAAATTCAGCACATGGGTCATGGGATTCATCATCAATACCCTAAAGACCCGACAAGGCTTGCTATGCCTCCGGTTCCAGCATTAATCGGAATTTCTATCTTTTTTGGCATCTTTTGGCTGATTATGGGGAACTTTGCTTTTGCCTTTTTTCCTGGATTCTTATTAGGCTATGTAGCGTATATATCTATTCACTATATGCAACACATTTTCAAACCACCTGCATTTGGGCCAATAAATAGATTGTGGAAGTGGCATGCACTTCATCACTATAAATATCCTGAAACTAAGGCCTTTGGTGTATCAACCAGCTTATGGGATGTTGTATTTGGTACACAGCCTAGAGACTAGTGTAATATAATTGCATTTTTACGGGTTTTATTTTCGCCTATTAGCGGGTAATTTGTTAATTTTGATAAAAATACCGCTATATGTCAAATATTAATGCCCACTGCCGAGATTGCAAGACTAGATATCACGGTAAATTGCATGGGATAGGCGACGAATCATTAGATTCGATCGATTCTTCCAAGACATGTAATATGTACAAGAAAGGGCAAAGGTTAATCCAGGAAGGAACCAGACCTTTGGGCGTTTATTGTATTAAATCCGGAAAAGTAAAAGTATTTAAACTAGGTCAGCAAGGTAAAGAACATATTACTACCATCCTTAAGGAAGGTGATTTAGTTGGTTATAGAGCAATGTTAAGTGATTCTTTGTATCACGTTTCTGTTGAAGCATTGGAGGAAGTAGTTGCTTGCCATATTCCAAGAGAAGAGTTTCTAAAATCATTTCAATCGGATAAGGTATTGAATAATACATTGATAACTGAATTGTCTACTGAGGTGATTTCTCTTACCAATGTAATAACCGATATTGCTCAAAAGCCTGTTAGAGAAAGAACCGCTGCCACTCTTGTGCTACTAAATACGGTTTACTCTAGCAGTAATAATGGTGAAAGCAACGGTAGCCTCTCTGAAATAAATCTAACACGTGAGAGTTTGGCCAATATGGTTGGCACAGCTACAGAGACGCTCATCCGAATTATTCACGATTTTAAAGAAGAAGAGTTGATAACGACTAATGGTCGTAAGATCAATATTCAGGATTTAAAAGCGCTACAGCGCATCGGAGGAATTTATTAGCAGTTTCCCTTAACACATTCAGTAAATTCCACGATGTTTATTAAGTTCAGTTAGAGCTTGATGTAAATTTTCTTCTTATATAATACATAGGCAATAAGCCAGCATCCAAAGACGTGAAATAGAGCAAAGAGGAGGGATCCAAAAGTTGGATCAACTATAGGTTTAAAGACTGTTGTATATAACCAACTGTACAAGTTTTGATCGCCAATATCTATCTTGAAATAGGTTTTGACCCATATTATTGAAATTACGAAGATAATTAATGGGTTCATGCCAAAGGCTTCGAATGGCTTAGCCCATTTGCTCCATTGCTTAATATCTATAACGTAAATTAAGACACCTATAATAATGGCACCTATGCCTGAAGTAACTAAAACATAGCTGCTTGTCCATAAGGCTTTATTGATGGGAAAGACTAATCCCCAGGTATAGCCACTTATAACAAGAACATTACCTATTAGTAGAATTCTGGCCACAAGATCCATTCCATTATACTTTCTAATAACAAGCCCCAATAAATATCCGGAGATAACGGATACCACAGCCGGCAATGTGCTAAGCAATCCTTCAGGATCGAAGGCAATTTTATGACCATGCCACATATGGGCATCACCAAGAATAAGTAGGTCAATTGTTCGAGCAAAATTAGTCTCCAGACTAAAAGGATCTCCTGTGCCAAATACCAATAAAATAAGCCAATAACCAATAAGGGTTAGAGAAGATATCCAGATAAGCTTCTTAGTATTGTTAAAGTGATGAATAATAATTGCTGCCAGGAAATATGCAAGAGCAATTCTTTGTAAAACACCTAGTAAACGCAAATGTGATAAGTCAATATCCATAAATGGATAAAGCCTTAAGGCCAATCCTATTAGAAAAATGAGGAGAGCTCTCCTGATGGTCTTTAAATAAAATGCCTTTTGATCTGACTGATCATATTTTTGAAAAGAAAAGGTCATGGAAAGACCAATAGCAACAAGAAAAAAGGGGAATACCAAATCCGTAGGAGTGTAACCATGCCACGAAGCATGCCCTAGTGGAGGATAAATATAGGCCCAGCTTCCGGGAGTATTAACTAATATCATCATGGCCATAGTCATGCCGCGAAAAATATCTAATGACTTATACCTGGTTGTCATACCCTTTTCATTTATTACTTCTGTTAATCTAAGCTAAAATTTTACTTTGACCTTAAATTATCAATATTATTAGGCCAAATGGTTACCATTTGCGAGTAATTAGAATATAATATTAGTAAAGCCGTTTTTTGGCTTTAATGGTTCATCGAAGTGTAAATAGATGTTTTTTTGATCTGAGGCTCCCTGTTTGGGGAGCCATTTTTTTTAGCATTTGGCATTAGTGACTAATAATTAGTATCTTGTATGCACAAAACCGAATAGGATGCTCACAAGAGTCAGTCTAATCATTTTATTTATTTCATTCATTAGTGGGTGCTCTAACCAAGGTTCCGAACAACTTAATGAGGAGCATAACTCTGTATTGAACACTCCTGTCCTGGCAGAAAGCAACCCGGGAGATATATCCGTAGTATGTAGTGTGCTTTATAACGTAGATGATTTCAATTCGTGGCTTATCGAATATAATAAAATAGGCCATGAGACAATTGTTATACTTAGGAATGTAGACGACCCGAGCCTGGTAATTGTATTTGAAGGTGGGCAATCTAAAGATATGGTTGAGGGTAGGACATCAGAATTGGTAGAAGCTGATTTTCTCGATGCCGCCACCGTTAATGGAGATCATGTAGTAAGTTATTATGATGTTCAATATATGGGCTCATCAGAAAAAGAGTATAAGCACTATGTTGCCCTTATATTCAACACGAAGGATATTAATCAATTCTTAGCGTCATTGAAAAAAGATTTAAGCCATTATGTTGATTATGGATTAACTCCGATGGGCATAGGGACCAACCCGAGTAATCCAGAACAAGTTTATATGCTTTTGACATTAGAAGATTTTATTACTTTCCGAAAAAGCACTAATTCTCCAAGAAAAATTAATCGATTTATCAGTAGCTTGAATTTGCCTGATGAGACCCTTATTCTAAATTGGGCAAGAGCAGATCTTTAGTCGCTGGGGCCATAGCCCCCTCCACCGGGAGTTAATATTCGTACTTTACCACCCTTATCAATATTGTATGTGCCAATACCATCAATTTTAGAGGTTCTATTAGGGCCTGTTATTTGGAATTGTTCTCCGGTTGCTCCCGGGGAACCTCCATTTAACCCATATGGTGCTTGTTTTCTATGTTGAGTTAGAAAAGTGATTATTACCGGCTCTTTAAACTCAAACTCTCTAATCACACCATTGCCTCCGTGCCACTTACCCTCGCCACCAGAGTTTTCTCTTATACAAAACCGATTTAACTTAACCGGATATCTAAATTCAAGAATCTCAGGGTCGGTGATCTGAGTATTGGTCATATGTTGATGAACTGCGTCTGTACCATGGAATCCGGGACCCGCACCTGTGCCACCACAAATGGTTTCGTAATAGCCAAAAGAGTCGTTGCCAAACAGGAAGTTGTTCATAGTACCCTGACTACATGCTGCCAGTTCAAATGCTTTAATAAGAGTATCTACTAAACGCTGACTAACTTCAGTGTTACCGCCAACTACCGCCGGGCAATCCTCAGGATTGTCAGAAAAAACAGGGTTTAGCAAACTGCCTTTAGGTATCTCCAGAACAACATGTTTCATTAACCCTTCATTAAGCGGTATGTCACCACCGATTAATAGTTTTAACACATAAATTACAGCGCCATTAACAATGGCTTCTGTAGCATTTAGGTTGCCAATATTGGTACTTGAAGTACCTTTAAAGCTAATATTCAATTTATCTCCCCGAGTTATTGCTACAGTAAGTTTGCTATCGTCATCGAGGTACTCTGTTGCCGTAAGGCTGCTGATATTTAGCTGGTCTAGCTTAGCATTTAATTTTGCTGTAGCCAGATTGCTAAGCTCTTTCATAAAGTACAATACTTGATTGGAACCATGTGCTTCAAGAAGCTTTAACATAGCTTTCTGACCTTCATAAATTGAAGCAAGTGCTGCCTGAAAATCAGCTATATTATCATTTGTACTTCGCGATGGATAGGGGGCAATTTCTAGAATTTTGATTATTTCTTGCCAATTGGATTTGCCCTTATTTACAATAAGAGTTGGCGGAATTACAACACCTTCTTCTGCCAGATTTTTGGCGTCGGCAGGCATTGATCCCGGAGCCTTGCCACCGATCTCCGCATGATGGGCTCTGTTGGCAACATATCCTACAAGTTCATTTTCATGATAAACCGGTGCTATCAGTGTTACATCGGGTAGGTGTGAGCCACCAAATGCAGGGTGGTTAGTTATAACAACATCGCCCTCTGCCAACTTTAGATAATCTACAACAGAGCGTGTACATATGCCAAGACTGCCTAAATGTACTGGAATATGAGGTGCATTAACTACAAGTCTACCATCACTGTCCAGAAGCGCACAGGAGAAATCCAGTCTTTCCTTAATATTTACAGATAAAGCTGTACGTTGCAGGAGTGAGCCCATTTGTTCTGCCACTGATTTAAAGCGGTTGGTATATAGGGCTAATTCTACAGCTTCAATACGCTCCTTTTCTTCATCCTGGAGTTCCAAATATTGCTGAGAGATAATTATATGTTCATCTTGTATCAGGGCTGTCCAGCCGGGGTTAATAATAATGCTGGTAAATGGATTATATAATACTGCCGGGCCAGCTACTTCTTTTGATTCGAGAATATATTGTGGCCACTCGAAAAGAGAAGCTTCAAGCCAGCCTTGCTCAAAAAGCATCTTGCGAGAACCTGTTCTTTTAAGTTCAGCCTTCTTATTCGAACTAATGTTACTTTCGACTTTAACAGATGATTTATTTTCTGCTGCACTAACACGAATAGACTCTACTTCTATATTGCGCTCCACCCAATGTCCGAATAAGCTTATGTACTTTTCTTTAAAGCTTCTGGCAAGAGAATCATATGACTCCAGAACGATTTCAATTGTGGTGTCCTGGCCGGTTAATCTCATAAATATAGCAACAGAGCTTATTTTAGGATTACTTATGCCATCACGTTTTAATTTACTTAGTGCTAATTGTTCTGTTTGCTCAATAGCATTTTCAATAAGACTCCGCTTATCGAGAGGTGCCAGAATTTGTTTGATCTCGTGATGCTCAATGACTGCCTTACTGATTCCTACAGCACTTAATAAACTACCATTATAAGGGACAATGATGGTTGATATTCTAAGTAGCTGAGCAATATCGCATATATGCTGACCGATGGCACCGCCAAAGCCTAATAAGCCATAATCTTGCGGGTCAAATCCTTTATTAATGGATATTTTTTTAACTGCGTCGGCCATTTTCTGATTAGCAATTGTTAGAAAGCCAATGAGCAGATCGTCATAGTTTGCATCTTGATGTGTTAGGCTTAATTCATTAAGAACCTCAGTTAATTTCGCATCAGCGGCATTCTTATTTAGAGGAAGGCCAAAGGCCTCAGCATCTACCCGGCCAGATAGAAGGTTTAAATCTGTAATTGTTAAAGGTCCATTATTGCCATAACACGCTGGCCCTGGCATCGCCCCGGCACTTTCCGGCCCTACAAGTAATCGTCCTTCATTTATTGTACATACAGATCCTCCGCCTGCAGCTACTGTCTCTATGGCGAGCGTTTGTGAAAATAAATGAGCGTCACCAACAGTTATTTCTGAATTATAGTCAAACCCATGGTCATAGCGGGAAACATCTGTACTTGTACCACCCATATCGATGCATAGCACTTGCTCGAAGCCGGCAGTGGCTGCAGCCTTCGCAGCACCAACAATGCCTCCAGCCGGACCACTAAGAAGACTGTCTTTAGCGTTGAAAGTGTCAAGCTTAGCGAGGGCACCGGCACTGGTCATCACTCTAATATTACTTTTATCAATATATGAGGCAATATTATCAAAGTAGTCATTAAGAATGGGCGACAGGTAGGCATTAACAACAGCCGTTTCCGTTCTTGTTAAATACTTTATGGCCGGATATAAGATTGCCGAACAAGTAATATGGTTGGTTGTTTTCGTTCTCAGTGCTTCAGCCAACATGATCTCGTGCTGAGGATTCTGATAGCTGTTTTTTAAGGAAATTGCTATCGATTTAGCACCAGTATTGAGTAATTGATCAAGGCAGTGACCTATAGTTTCATCGTTTAATGGAATTTCGATCTTTCCATTTGCATCAATGCTTTCTTCAACTTCAATTATTGAATCAGGTAGGCTCTGCCGTTTTATAATATTAAGAGCAAAAAGCTCAGGACGTTGCTGAGTGCCAATTGCCAGCAAATCCTTAAAGCCTTTACTAACAAATAGGGTAGTGGTACTCCCTTTACCTTCAAGCAGGGCATTAGTGCCTTTTGTAGTTCCTAGCCTGAAGAGGATTCCAGGTAAGTTTTTATTCAGCGGCGTATCAGTAGCTAACCTTGCGGCAAGTACCGGAGCCTCTTCATTGGCTGTTAGGTAAACTATTGTGTTTGCAAAATCGTATTCTTCAGGAAGATCATCCTTTAGTTTAAATTGCCCTTTGTCATCATGGCTTATAATAGAGTTTTGATAATTAAAGGCCGGAAAAATACATTGGTATCCGACAAATAGATTATTTGATATCTTGCTTTTTAACTCTAGAAATATTTCTTTATGGCTATAAGAGAGCACTTTTCCACCAATTCTGCCGGAGCTTAATACTTTTATGAATTCTATTTCACCATCAGGTGATTCTGCTATGCAGTCAGTAAATGTACCACCGGTATCAACGCTGATGTGCCAATTATTTTTCATCCAGGCCAAAAATACTCTGCTTAATTATTAAGATGTCTACCCTCTAAATAAAATTGTCCTCATTTGTTAATCCAGTAGCGATACGTGGATACTGGATGTTAATATTTCATAATCAATAATACTTAACTTTGAATAATTCAGTATTTTCGTTGAAAATCAACATGTACTTAAAATAAAAAAGGTTATGAAATTAAAATTTATTCTTTTCTCAGTGGCAACGTTTTTTGCTGCTACTACACTTTCTGCACAAACGGCAGATGAAATTATTGATACTTATTTCGAAAATACAGGTGGCGCTGATAATTGGCGCTCGTTAACCGGTATGCTTACAAAAGCTACTGTTAATCAACAAGGAATGGATATTCCTATTACTATTATAGCTTTGAAAAATGGTAGTATGATGATGAAGCTTCAACTACAGGGTAAAGAGTTAGTTCAGCAGGCTTTTGATGGTACTGAAGCATGGGCTACCAATTTCATGACTATGGAGGCAGAGAAGAGCGATAGTGAAGCAACAGAAAATATTAAAAGAGAGTCAGGTGAGTTTCCTGATCCATTTCTTGATTATAAAGATAAGGGCTATAGTGTAGAGTTATTAGGTAAAGAGACTGTAGAAGGTACAGAATGTTTTAAAATTAAGCTTACTAAGAAGCCTACACTAGTTGATGGAGTGGATGTAGACAATTTCTCATACTATTTCTTCGATACAGAGAATTATGTACCAATTGTGGTTGAGTCAGAAATTAAGACTGGCCAGATGAAAGGTAAGATTAGCACCATTGGCTTTAGTGATTATCAGGAAGTAGAAGGGATTTATTTTCCTTTCTCCGTTTCTCAGGGAATCAAGGACATGGGTTCACAAGTAATTAACTTTACTTCAATTGAACTTAATCCTACAATTGACCCTGCCATATTTAAGTTTCCTGTAAGTACAGAAACTGAAAATGAAGAAGGCGGTAACTAGTAAATTCTGGTTTTTTAATTAAAATAAACTAATCATTAATATGAAGAAGATAACATTGCTATTAATAGCTAGTGTAGGCTATTTTATTGCCATGGCTCAAGAGCCAATAGTTTTATCGGGAGATGAGCTTTTTGGCTCTATTCAAGCCAGGCAAATTGGCCCGGCACTTATGAGTGGTAGAATAACTGATCTTGAAGGACATCCTACTAACCCGCGTATACTTTATGTTGGTTCTGCAGGAGGAGGAATATGGAAATCTGCTGATGGCGGCTCCTCATTCTATTCCATTTTTGATAAACATGCTCAATCAATAGGAGCATTGGCCATCGATCCTAAAAGCCCTGATAAGGTTATTTGGGCCGGAACAGGAGAAACATGGACAAGAAACAGTACATCCGTTGGCGACGGGCTTTATAAGTCTGTAGATGGAGGTTCGAACTGGCAGAAGATGGGTTTTGAGAATTCTGACAGGATTAGCAGTATCCAGATTAACCCAAATAATACCGATGAGGTATACGTTGGCGTGCTAGGACCACTATGGGGAGATAGCGACGAAAGAGGAGTTTATAAAACTTCAGATGGAGGACAAACATGGGAAAAGCTGTTAGCCGGAGATATTTCTACCGGTTGTTCGGATTTGATTTTAGATAAGAATGACCCAAATATTTTATATGCTGCCTTCTGGGAATTTAGAAGAACTGCCTGGTCTTTCAATTCAGGTGGAGAAAATAGTGCATTGTATAAGTCAATTGATAGTGGTAAAACATGGGCTAAAATTCATAGCGGCTTGCCAACAGGTAGTTTAGGCAGGTTCGGTATAGCTCTTGCACCATCTAACAGTAATATTCTCTATGCTGCGGTAGAGGCTGAAAAAGACAAAGGTCTATATCGTTCTGATGATGGCGGTAATAGCTGGTCATACCTAAATAAAGATTTTGGCTTAGTAGTACGTCCGTTTTACTTCTCTAGAATAGTAATTGACCCAAAGAACCCCGACGTATTGATCAAGGCCGGCCTTTTTGGTTCAATAAGTAAGGATGGCGGTAAAACGTTTAAAGGTATGGGAAATATGCATGGTGATATCCATGATTTCTGGTTTGACATCAATGATTCTGATAGAATTTTTGCTGGAACAGATGGTGGACTATATAGAAGCTGGGACGGTGGAAATAATATGGAGATGGTAAACGACCTGCCTCTATCTCAATTCTATCATGTAAGCGTTGATAATGCTGAACCATATAATGTTTATGGTGGTTTGCAAGATAATGGCTCATGGTTTGGCCCTTCTTCAAGTCCGGGAGGAGTAGAAGCACGAGACTGGACAAGTGTCGGTGCCGGTGATGGTTTCAGGGTATTTCGTCATCCGGAGAAGAATATTGTTTATTCAGAGATGCAGGGAGCAGAAGGTGTTTGGCGTTATGATGTAGATAGAAACCAACTAAAGACAATTAAGCCGTTTCCGGTGGCCGGAGATCCTAAGCTTAGGTTTAACTGGAACGCCCCAATGGCATTGAGCGCGCATCATGCGGACAGACTATATTTAGGTAGTCAGTTTGTTCATGTATCCGATGATATGGGTAATAACTGGAGAAAAATTTCGCCAGACCTTTCAACTAATGATCCGGCTAAGCAGAATCAAGCAGAGTCAGGTGGTATATCGAAAGACAACTCAGGTGCAGAAAACCATTGTACTGTATTTACAATTGCTGAGTCGGTGTTAGACGCAAATGTGATTTGGGTAGGTACTGATGATGGTAATGTGCAAGTGACACAAAATGGTGGTACGGAGTGGACAAATGTTACGGCAAACATAACAGGACTGCCAAAGAACACCTGGTGCTATCACATTGAGGCCAGTAACTTTAATAAAGGCTCTGCATATGCTGTATTTGATGGTCACACCACTAATGATAAAAAAACCTATGTGTATAAAACCACTGATTTTGGTGCAACATGGAAAAGTATTGCAACAGATGATATTTATGGTTTTGCGAGAAATATTCAGGAAGATTATGAGAATGAAAACCTTTTATTCTTAGGCACAGAATTTGGTCTGTATATAACTATAGATGGAGGAGCAAACTGGTCTAAATTTACCAATAACATGCCGGCGGCAGCGGTGCATTTTATTGATATGCATGCTAAGACTAATGACCTGGTGATGGGAACCCACGGGCGTGGCGTTATTATTATAGACGATATCAGCCCATTGAGAGAGTTAACTCAGGATGTTTTGCAGAAGAATGTTCATGTTTTTGCTTCTGAGCCGATGATTATGCCTGAAGAAGGTAGCTTTGGTGGTGGCAGCAATGGTAGCCAGTTTGTGGGTCCTAATCGAAATACCAATGCTAAAGTGGCCTACTATTTAAAGAAGAGGCACACCTTTGGCAAAATGACCATTGAGATTCAGGATAAAAATGGCCAGAAGATTCAGAGCATTGATGCCAAAAAGAAGAAAGGTATAAATATTGTAACCTGGAATTACCGTATGATGCTTCCTAAAGTGGCAAAAGGCAAGACCTTTGCATTTGGCGGCTTTACATCACCAAGAGTGCCTGAAGGAACATACACGATGGTAATGACCAAAGGTAAAACTGAGTATAAGCATGATATAGAAGTGAAATATGATCCTAATTCTACTGTTTCTCTTGCGGATAGAAAAGCTCAGGAAGAGGCGGTTATGAAACTTTATAATATGACACAGGATCTGGCTTATCTGGTATATCAAATTGATGAAACAATTGATTATGCTAACAAGGCTAAGGATGCCAATTCGAAGCTTGGAAAAACATCATCATCATTACTTACTTCCCTCAATGAACTAAAGGAGACACTGGTTATTACTACAGGTGATAATTATGTTGGTGCTGCGGAAGATCAATTAAGAGAAGATATTGGTGATTTGTATAGTGTTGTGGCCAATAATTTCGATAAGCCGGGGAATAGTCAATATGCTAACCTGGAGATTCTATCTAAAGAATTGGAAGATGCTAAAACTAACTACTCTTTTATTAAGGGTAAAGAACTGGCGAAGCTTGAGAAAACAGCCTCTAAGTATAATTTAGAGGCTATGACAACCAAGAACTTCTCGGATTTTCTTAGAGATTATAAATAATAATCAGTTCTGGTAAAATGAAAGGGATTGCCTGTTGGGCAATCCCTTTTTTAATGCTCTTGCTAAAATATTACGGTGTAGTAGTATAGATGTTAACCTATTATTGAATCAACAAAAACTTTACATTTTCTGTAGCATATACTGAATGCTCATCTACAATACCAAAAGAGTAAGTGTCCATAGCCTTCAAAGTGTATTCCTTACGATCAACGGTGAATTTCATTTCTCCTTCAACTACAATAATGGTTGCATCTTTGGTTGACTTATGATTTGGTATTTCTGATCCTTTTTCAAGTGAAAGTAGGTTTACTTGCTGTCCACCATTAGTTACTAATCTCTTACTTTGAACCTGGTTGTATTCTACTTGATTTAATATGTTTTCAATTTTCATAATAATATTCTTCTTAGCTGTTTTACTGCAAAAATATAGTATGCAGTGGGTATGTTATTGTGATTAAGATTACCGATCAAAAAATAATTTCAAATTATTACCCGTATGGTTAAAAAAGTAGAATATTATTTGGATTTCTATCATAGTGTTCCGATTTTTGACCAAATGGGTAAAAAATCTATTCTTACACAAAATAAAATAGCCGAAACTGCCAGGGAGCTGTTCCTGGAGAAGGGGTTTGATGGTGTAAAAATGCAAGAACTGGCTGACAGAGCAGGGGTAAACAAAGGACTTTTACATCATTATTTTAAAAATAAGCAAAGCCTTTTTAATGAAATTTTCGCCAAGGCCCTTGATCAGTTATTTGGTGAAATTGAGCACAGTCTTGCTAGTGAAGGTAGTTTAGAAGATAAGATAAACATGATTGTAGATGCATATTTTGATATGCTACTATCCAATCCCAAGTTGCCAATTTTTGTTTTCTCTGAGCTCAATAAAGACCCGGCATTATTCGATAAAGTCTTTAGTGCAGATAGGATTTCACTCTTGATTACGGGTATCAAGAAGGACAACAAAAAAATTAATGACAAGAATGCTATTCATGTCATTTTAACAATTGTTTCTTTAACGGTTTTCCCTTTTATGGCCAGACCAATTGTGTTGAAAATGGTTAAAGATGAAGATAGCTTTTCTCTGTTAATTGAAGAGAGAAGGCCTCTCGTTAAATTATTAGTATCAAACTTAGTTAAATCACTATGAATAAATATGTGATAATGTTGTTATTAGGTGTAATGAGCAATGGTTATGCTCAATCACAAACTATAAGCCTGGATTCGTGTATTATGTGGGCTTACGATGTTCAACAGTTTGCAGGCAATAAAGAGCTCTTAAGAAAGAGTCAGGTGTTGGCAATAGAAAATGCGGGTAAGATGAACTTGCCAACCTTAGTGGTTGACTTAAATGCCACCTATCAAAATGAGAATATTACGATCGTAACTCCTGCAGTGCCTGGCTTTGAATCGCCTACTGTGCCTCTGAACTTTAATCGCTTACTTATTCAGTTTAATCAAACTATTTATAATGGTCGTCTAACAGCTCAGAAGAAAATTATAGATTCATTAGCCTATGATACTAAGGCGTATCAGGTTGAGGTAGAGATGGCTAAATTAAAATCACAGATAACGAGCTTGTACAGCTCTGTTGTTTTAGTTAGAGAGCAAGGGGAAATCATCAACCGACAGATTGCTAATATAGAAGCAAAGGAAAAACAATTGCAAGGTATCATAGATGCAGGTGCCGGTTATAAGTCTGACTTACTAAACCTGCAGGCAGAAGTTCTTAACCTTAAGCAAAATGCAACAGACCTTAAGTATATGGAGGAATCCATAAGACAGCAATTATCATCTTTAACAGAACACGAGATAGGATTATCGGATAAATTAGAATTGCCTGACATAATAATCGAAGAAACGGGAGTAGAGGCCAGGCCCGAATTAAGACTTATTAATAGTCAGAAAGATGGACTAATGGCGCAGTCAGACATGTCTTCGGCAAGTAGAATGCCATATGTGGGCATATTTGGTAATGCCGGTGTTGGTTATCCCGGCTATGACATCTTTAACTCATCTGTAAGACCTATGTTGCTAGTTGGGCTCAAGGTTAACTGGAAGCTTATTGACTGGCAAAAATCTAAGAATGACCGCCAACTTATAAGTTGGAATCAGGATATATTATCTTATCAATACGATAGGATAAAACTGCAATTTGAGACAGAATTAGATAAGCAAAAGAAAGAAATTGCGAAGTATGAAGAGCTTATCTCCAGAGATAAGCAAATTATTCAGCTTCGATCTGCGGTAACCCAGGCTACCAGTGCCAGGCTTGACGGAGGTACTGCTACTTCTACAGATTTTCTTATTCAACTGAATAGTGAAGCAGTGGCTGAGCTTAATGAGTCCATTCATTTGATAAAACTGGCATTGGCGAAAATCAGCTATTCAATAATTCAAGGTAACTAGAATAACAGAAGAAATCATGAAAATTATAAATACAGAGACGATGTTCAGATTTAGTAAAATATTGGGACTGGCCGCAGTTGCAGTTCTAGTAATCTCATGCGGAAAAAATGATGATAGGGCAGATGCTTATGGCAACTTTGAAGTTGAAGAAACAACCATTTCTGCTCAGGCTAGTGGAGAACTACTACAGTTTGATATCGAAGAAGGAACCCTGCTCAAATCGAACCAATTGATTGGCGTAATAGATTCCACAACTCTGGTAATTCAAAAAAAAGAAATAATGGCGAATATTGCTTCTGTTAAGGTAAATAAGACCAGTGTTGCTGCAGAACAAAGTGTTCTTAATTCAGAAATGACAAATCTTAAACGTGAGCTAAAGAGAGTTAAGAAACTGGTGAAGTCTGAGGCTGCGACGCAGAAGCAACTCGATGATCTGGAAGGTAATATTGTTGTACTTAAAAGTAAAATGGCAGCAACAAATAGTAAATACGCTGTTATAGATGCCCAGGTCGACGCCCTATATGCGAAAATTGAACTTATAAATGAACAAATTAATCGTTGCCTTATTACCAATCCTTCACCAGGATTAGTGCTTACTAAGTTGGCCCGGGCCAACGAGCTAATGGCTCCCGGCAGGCCTTTGTATAAGATTGCCAATATGAGTAAAATATACTTAAAGGCCTATATCAGTGAGCCGCAATTAGCTACTATTAAAGAAGGGCAGAAGGTAACGATCTCGATTGATTACCAGGATGGTCAGAAGGACTTTGAAGGTACGATTACCTGGGTCTCTTCCGAGTCAGAATTTACCCCTAAAATTATCCAGACCAAGGAGGAAAGGGTTAATCTCGTTTATGCTATTAAAGTAGCTGTAGAAAATGATGGCTATCTAAAATTAGGAATGCCGGGAGAGGTGAATTTCTAATGGTTGAGTTCAAAAATATTTCCAAAAGCTACGATAAAATTACAGCCGTAGAAGACGTGAGCATAAAAGTTAACTCAGGTGAACTATTTGGCTTGATAGGGCCGGATGGTGCCGGTAAAACAACTTTATTCCGTATGCTCATAACTTTACTGTTAGCGGATGAAGGAACGATGACCATAGATGGCAAGGATGTAGTAGAGCACTACAGAACCATTCGCCAACATGTTGGCTACATGCCAGGCACATTTTCATTATACCAGGATCTTACAGTCGAGGAAAATCTGAATTTTTTTGCTACTCTTTTTGGTACTACCATCGAAGAAAATTATGATTTGATAAAAGATATATATCATCAAATCGAACCTTATAAAACCCGTAGGGCAGGAGACCTTTCTGGTGGTATGAAGCAGAAGCTTGCCTTGAGTTGTGCTCTTATACACAAGCCAATGTTGCTAGTTCTCGATGAGCCTACAACAGGTGTTGATGCTGTCTCCAGAATGGAGTTTTGGGATATGCTTAAAAGGCTGAAGGAAGGTGGTCTAACCACTTTGGTGTCAACTGCTTATATGGATGAGGCTACGCTTTGTGACAGGGTCGCATTGATTCAGGACGGGAAAATCATGCAAATTGATACGCCGGCAGGTATAATCGATCAGTACGACAAGGCTCTCTTTGCTGTTCGTGCAAAGAAACCTCAAAAACTAATAGAACTTCTTCGGCTAACTCCACATATTATTAGTGCCCAGCCTTTTGGGGATTCTATTCATATTGCTCTTGATGATTCCCGGAATTTACCCCAAATAGAAGAATCGATTATCGCAAATTTTAGCGATGCTCAAATAGAGAAGATTACACCAACGATTGAAGATTGTTTTATGGACCTGATGATGCATCATAATGAGTAGTAACTACGCGATAGAAGCTCAAAATTTCACCAAGAAATTCGGCTCCTTTACGGCAGTCGATAATATTACCTTTAATGTTAAACAAGGTGAAATATTTGGCTTTTTGGGAGCAAATGGAGCTGGAAAAACTACCGCGATGAAAATGCTAACAGGGTTATTAATGCCAACATCCGGGGAGGCAACTGTTGCTGGGTTTGATGTATGGAAGCAAGCCGATCGAATCAAAGAGAACATCGGTTATATGAGTCAAAAGTTCTCACTCTATAATGATCTAACCATACTGGAGAATATTGAGCTTTTTGGCGGCATATATAACATGACAATGCCCGAGATCAGGGAAAAGTCAGAAATATTGGTTGATAAATTAGGTATCGAGGCCTATAAGAATCGCATGGTAGAGTCATTGCCGCTCGGGTTTAAACAAAAACTGGCATTTTCCGTGGCTATTTTCCATAACCCAAAGATTGTGTTTCTCGACGAGCCAACCGGTGGAGTGGACCCAATAACCAGACGGCAATTTTGGGAGATGATTTATGAAGCAGCCGATAATGGGATAACTCCTTTTGTGACTACCCACTATATGGATGAGGCCGAATATTGCAATAGAGTTTCAATAATGGTTGAAGGTAAGATTATGGCACTGGATACACCAGAGAATTTAAAAGAGCAGTTTGACAGTAAAAATATGGATGAGGTATTTCTAAAACTAGCCCGCAATACAGAATAGGAAGAGAATGAAGGAATTAATTGTATTCATTAAAAAGGAATTTAAGCACATCTTTAGAGATAGCAGAACACTATTGATCTTGTTTGGGATGCCAATTGCTCAGGTATTTCTATTTGGTTATGCTATTACCAATGAAGTTCGCGATGCTCAAATAACCGTTTGGGATCAATCAAATGATGTGATGTCTAAGAAACTTATCTCTAAGATATTAGCAACTGACTATTTTAAACTTGCAAGTGTCTCCGAAAACTACGATGATATTACTAACGGATTTAGAAGCGGGGACCATATGCTTGCTCTGGTGATTCCTCCTAAGTTTGCTGAGCGCTTTAGTAATAAAGATGCCAATATTCAGCTTTTACTAGATGCTTCCGATCCGAATATGGCTAATATCCTATCTAATTACGCCTCTGGAATTATTGCGAATTTTATGCGTCAGGAATTGAATTATAATCAGCCAAACCAGATAATTACAGAAGTAAGAATGACTTATAATCCTGAGTTAAAAGGCGTGTTCTTATTTGTTCCGGGGGTGATAACCGTTATTTTGATGATTGTCAGCACCTTGCTGACTTCCATTGCCCTCACCAGAGAAAAGGAGATGGGCACTATGGAGATTTTGCTGGTTTCTCCTCTAAAGCCGGGTATTATTGTTATTGGTAAGGTGCTGCCTTATCTATTGCTTTCTTTATTTAACGCTATGGTAATTCTGGTCTTAGGTTTTACCGTCTTTGAAATGCCTATGCTGGGCAACTACCTGTTTCTACTAATGGAATTGATCTTGTTTATTGTAGCAGCACTCAGCATAGGTATATTTATTTCGACTAAAACAGATTCGCAACAAGTAGCGATGATGATTTCGTTATTTGCTTTAATGCTGCCAACAATATTGCTTTCGGGATTTATTTTCCCGATAGACAGTATGCCAATGGCATTGCAAGTTTTGAGTAATGTATTGCCGGCAAAGTTCTTTATCATAATTGTCAAAGGGATTATGCTTAAAGGTGTGGGTATAGAAGTTCTATGGCCCGAAACATTGGCTATTATTGGGTTTATCCTGGTATTTACGGTTGCCAGTATTAAGAATTTTAATATCAGACTGGCATGAGGAGGATAAAATTCTTATTAAAGAAAGAGTTTAAGCAGATATTTCGCAACAAGGCTATGTTGCCGCTAATATTTGTTATGCCTGTTATACAACTTCTTATCCTCGTAAATGCCGCTACTTTCGAGATAAAGAATATTGATGTTGCTGTACTTGATCAGGATCATAGTCAGACTAGCAAGGCAATTGTAAATAAACTTCTCTCTACCGGGTACTATAGAATTGTAGAAAATGTTGCCAATCTAAAAGATGGACAGTTGTTAATGGATCAGAATAAGATTGATTTACTTCTTCAATTCCCTTCTAAATTCGAGTCTGACCTTCAACGTGATAATAAAGCAGTAATTATGCTTGATGTCAGTGCTATTGATGGCAGTGCGGCGAGTATAATATACTACTACACCAACAGTATTATTTTTGATTTTAACACTAGTCTTGTGCAGAAGTGGCATAATTTGCCAACCAATTTGTCACTACCGATTAAAGTTGAAAACAGATACTGGTTTAACGAAGAACTTGATTATAAAAATTATATAACTCCTGGTCTGGTGGTTATTTTAGTAACCATGATAGGCATGTTTTTGTCGTCAATGAATATCGTTCGTGAAAAAGAAATGGGCACCATTGAACAGTTGAATGTTACACCCATAACCAAGTCTCAGTTCATAATTAGTAAGCTGACACCATTCTGGATAATAGGCATGTTTGAGATGGCATTTGGCTTAGGTGTTGGTAAGCTGATTTTTGATTTCCCTATTCTGGGGTCTGTGCCACTATTATTTGCTTTTTCTGCTATCTATTTGGTGGTTATATTAAGCATGGGGCTAATAATATCTACTATTACCAATACACAGCAGCAAGCCATGCTTATAAGTTGGTTTTTGCTGGTAATATTTATTCTTATGAGTGGTTTGTTTACGGCAGTAGAGAATATGCCGGAATGGGCTCAGAAGATAACCGCCTTTAATCCGGTAACCTACTTTATGCAACTTATACGTATGGTTTTACTCAAGGGCAGTGAATTTAAGCATGTTGTCCATCATTTTGTAATTATGTCGGTCATGGCTGTTGTGAGTGTTGTCCTGGCACTGGTTACTTATAGAAAACGGGCATAATTGTCCATGTTAATGTTAGTTAAGGGCTAAAGCCCATTGAGTACTATTCTTAAACACCACGCCCTAAAGGACGTGGCAAAAAAGGAAACTGATCTCTAAAACTTTAGTACAGATAATTTATATAGCAAAATAATTGATCAAAAAATTTTGTACTGCCTTCAAAACATGGCTACTCAATAACTAATAACCATTAACTATATAACATTTTATATATTTTAGGGAATTAGAATTTTAAACCTTGACAATATAATGATGAACCGAATACAATTTTTTCTTACCTTAATAATACTTACTACCGTTGCCACAGTAAGTGTTGCTCAAAAATTAACGCGTACCGAAAAAAAAATCCTCGAGAATGTAGGCAAGAACCATAACGAAGCTATTGAGTTCTTAGAGAAAGTAGTGAACATAAATAGTGGCACCATGAATCTTGATGGTGTGCTTAAGGTAGGAGAGGAATTTGATGTTAAATTAAAGGCACTTGGATTCGAAACGCGTTGGAGTGAGATGCCGGCAGAAATGTATAGAGCAGGACATTTATTTGCTGAGAGAAAAGGCTCTAAGGGCAAAAAACTCTTACTTATTGGCCATTTAGATACCGTATTTGAAAAAGACAGCCCATTTCAAACTTATGAAGCTCAGGATACTATTG
>Ga0164313_10000585_pt1 | contig 29975 bp, 22 predicted proteins | sample GuaBasSedimGuay4_FD_113735 | JGI IMG/M metagenome (GOLD analysis project Ga0164313, IMG submission 113735) | Subseafloor sediment microbial communities from Guaymas Basin, Gulf of California, Mexico - Guay4, Core 4569-4, 0-3 cm | ecosystem: Environmental > Aquatic > Marine > Hydrothermal vents... | reverse complement strand
CAGGATAATAGCACATACCCTAAAAGTCTGTCGTCGAGTATCAATACTGCCGGAACGATCTGTCCGGGGTATCCAAGGCGGAGTATGAACCTGTTTTCCGGCACCCGCTGAGGAGGCCAGACGGCAAAGGTTAGTTCAAGACAGGAACCGGTTGAATCCTCAGTCCGAAATAGAGCTTTCAGGAGATCAAAGTCACCGCCGAGATGATGAACTGCGGATCTTATCTGATGCCGGGTTCTGATGGAATTGCGTGCGGGAGATGGAAGTGATGTTGTGAACAGTGCGGGCTCATCCCTTGGATAACCAAGCTCCAGAAGGGCTGATGCTTCCGAAAGACATGCTCCGAAACAGTTTGCAGCCACATCAGGCGGCAAATATACAGTAGTATCAGTATTGCCGGAAAGCAAATTCATCTGCCTGGACAGTTCTTCAACCCTGCCGCTGGAGGGACTTCTTGATATCTCACCAACATGGGTACGCAGGGCATTGAATCCCTGCATCCATACTTCGGAAGTTCTACCGCCGCTCCAGATAGACGCAAAGTAAAGCAGTCTGGAAATATCGACCGAACTAGTGAAATTTGATGGAAACAGTATCATGTACCCACCGACCTCGGATGATATCTATCAATAACACCCCGCAGATATGTCGTGTCCACACTGGTATATATCTCGGTGGTTTTGATATCAGCATGTCCGAGCAGCTCCTGAACAACTCTCAGGTCAGCGCCTCCCCGGAGCAGATGAGTGGCAAATGAATGCCTGAGAATATGAGGATGGATATGTTCCTTGATACCTGCCATCTCTGCAGACCTTTTTACAATATTCCATACCGTCATTCTGGAAAGCGGATTCCCCCTGTAAGTAAGAAAGAGAACCGGAGTCGATCTTCCACCCGCCAGAAGCGGTCTCGCCGTATCAATGTACAATGATAGCCATCTTACCGCAGCTCCTCCCAGCGGGACCAGCCTTTCTTTGAGTCCCTTTCCGACAGGTCTTACGAGAGCTTCTTCGAGAAAGACCCTGGAAACGGTAAGTCCGGTGAGCTCACTCTCCCGCAATCCCGCCCCGTAGGCAAGTTCAAGCAGAGCACGATTCCTTGTAGAGATGGGAGAGTCAGCATTCCAGACATCTATAAGAGCTGCCACCGTCTCAACACTGACCGCATGGGGAAGCCTGACCGGCTGCCTGGGAGAATGAAGAAGTTCGACAGGATTATCGCTTCTCTGCCCTGATGCCTGAATGAACCGGAAGAAGCCTCTGATACTGGAAAGTTTTCTGATGATGCTCACCGGCGAATACCCGGTGGATGAGAGGAAAGCCATATACTCTGCTACATCTGCGGCAGCAGCCTCCGGAAGAACCACTCCTCTTTCATTAAGCCACGTATTGAAAGACCTCAGATCATTGCTGTAAGCCCTGATCGTTCGGGAAGCAAGTTTCTTTTCCAGGGCTGAGTATTCCAGATAAGGATCCAGAATTTCATCCATTCTTCGAAAGCCATGCCTGAAAACCTGCGCTGGAATCCACGGAGGATAATTCTTCAGTCAGGTTCCCTCTGGTGATGGATACCGTGACACCAAGGGAATTGAGTTCATGGGCTATCCTGATCGCCCTCCTGTGGTCGAGACAGGTCGCAAGGAGTGCAGGCGTCTTTCTCAGAAGATCCCAGGATTCTCTCAATGATACTCCCAGTACTTCACGAAGGGCTTCAGCAATTCTATCCTCATCGTCCGGTGACGGTGTGCACAGGATAAGTTTCAGCACTTCGTTTTCGTTTAATTCTCCTGATTCGGGGTCCTTTTCCGGATGATCTACTTCATCCGGCTCATCACCTTCGCTCGAAAGAAGATCTTCACAGGGTTCCTTAAGAACAGGCGGAAGAAGAAGATGCTGAAAGATCCTGCCGGGTGGAGGGTACCCGAACACAATATCCGGAGAAGGTCCGGAGACAATGGAATCATTGCCTACTACCGGCGGCAGATCACCACTGAGGACCTCAGGAACCGAGAACTCAAATATTTCCGGAATGCTGCTGTTACTGATATCCGGCAGAATTGGAGGAGTCTCTAAGAATCCTCCCTCCAGTGATTTCGCAGGAAGCCCTACCGTAAACCTTGCCGGCGGCTGCAGGAACACCCTTCCGCCTGCGGTCTCGAATTCATCGGTTGGAGGCGGCCCGATCGAATACTGTTCCGGAAGATCTAATACAGGTGGGATCAGGGATACATCATCATCAGTGGTGTCAGTTTGAACTCCGAACAGCGGACCGCTGAAACTCGTGTCCGAATCCTCAGCAATTTCGCGGGTTCTGAATATGGCATTAGACCTTCGTCTGGGTGAAACGCTTTCCTGCTGCAGTGGTTCTGCTTCGATCCTTACTATCCCGCCGGACTCGGTTATTGATCTCTTTATCCTTTTTGCCGTTTCGGTGTTGATACCCCTGCTCAGAGCAATCGGCATTCGGGAAAGCCACTGAACGATCTGTTCCTGAGGAAGATGGGTCAGGTCCTGTAATCTTCTTCGAAGCCGTGTTCGGTATCCGGGGCGGTAATTAACCAGGAGAACCCGAAAGAGGGGTACAGGCTGAATTTCTTCATCCTTATCCGGAAGAATTCTGCATTGTATACCAGGATCCCTCCGAAGGCTGTCGGCAACTTTCTGTGCCTCTCCTTCAGTCAGGCCATTGCATACTATGTCATCCTCATGGCCCAGAGCCGCAAGGATTTCGTCCAGAGGCAAGCCCGTGCGTTCAGTCAAAACACGTGCAGACTCTACAGAGGGTTTATCACCCTGTACAACTACTTTCCATTTCATAGGTCTTCGCCGCTACAGCTGTTTTCTGATCAATTCAATTCTATCACCGATACACATCAGATCGGTTGTTGAGATAGAGGTAATCAATGCTGACGAAGTACTCGTCCCGGTTTGGAGAATTATCAGTTCGCAGACCGGTATATCCGTGGTCATTACAGTTGAACCGGAAGGACTTAAAACCTCATGACCGTACTTGTACATGTTGAAAATGTCACCGGATCTCAGACCGTCTTCCGCTCCTCTGTCAATGTAAATAACATCGTACGAGTAGACTCTCTCCAGATCAGGGTCCCGGAATGCAAGTACGTATGCATCGATACCATCAACAACTGCCGAAGCCATAACAGGCACTGGAGCTGAGGACGTGTATGGAACCAGAAGGTTGCCGGCACACACAGGGATGTAAGCGTGTTCTATCATGGCGATACTGGAAGGTGCGGATGTATCTATGACACGACAGACTCCGGCAACTCTTACGACATTGCCAAGTATTAAACCTGTCTGGGGGTGCCGTACTTCCTCACCAACTGCGTATATGGTATAAACACTTCCTATCGCTACGCCCTGATTCTGACCGATATCCAGGGCCACCAGATCTCCAGGGTACACTTCTGTAACGAAATCCATTTCTTCATCTTCAACATTCAGTTCGATGATGTAGCCAGCGGCATCCGGCGGATTGCTGGTAACCATACCGGCCGTTGCAAGCGTAAGGCTGCTGAGAAGGGGTCTGCTGCTTGTTCCGGATGTGGTATAGACTCCTGAATTCCCTGAAGCGTAAGCCTGCTGCGTGATCGTAACTCCTGAAATATCAGGAAGGATCAGCTCAGTTCCAGGTTGAAGATATTCAACCCCTACAATAAACGGATTGGCGCTAAGTATATCCTCCCAGTGAAAGGGAGTGTTGTAGTAGTATATCGAGAGTTCCCAAAGTGTATCTCCGTATCTTACATAATGGGTTCTCGCAGCATCAGTTACAGAAAATGCTGCTCCTACTAAAAGAACTAGAACAGTTAAGGACACTGTGAAGCTTTTCATTTCAACCTGACCTCCCGCGGTGGTCTCTATTAATAAGCGAACTTCATAACTTCATAATATTCTAAGTTCGCAAGTTCCTCAAGTCAAATGGACGTTATTCAAGATTCTACTTCACTGCGGGGAAAAGCACTGAATTATTCGCAATCCCTGCTGTTTTCAGTACAGTGACAGTATAAACACCACCAACCCCGGCAGTGGAACCCCTGTTGGGTATGTTAACGGCAAGCCACAGTTCCCCGATACCGGGAGAATCTCCCGTCCAGGTGCTGCCCGCTGCCACAGGAGCCGACTCGCCAACTGTCATTACAAGCTGTCCATTCGTTGCCCCTGGAACAAGTGCTGTCGCAGTGGAGAAGTAATCTATCCCAGAAGGTCCGCAGGTTCCCGTTTCCATGGAAACAGTTCCGGATGCATGAATACTGATTCTTTCATCAGGAGATACAGAAATGCCTGAATTCACCCATCCATCTACAGCAGGGACCTGAACTGTAATACTGGTTTCATCTGCAGGATCACTCCATATCACCGAATTCACATCCCCGATAGCGAATTCTCTTTCACCCGAATCCGTTCTTACCGTTATTATCCCCCCATCAAAGGTTATGTACCCCCTTACGGAGGTTCCCCCCTCTCTGAGGAACACTCTGCCCTCTTCATACTCAACGAATGTCTCAGAATCATTAAAGACTATATGCCGTCCTTCTATGGACGAAAGCGTGCCGGAAAGAACATTACCATCGGCGGTTATCATCCGGTCCGGTCTGCTCTTGCATCCTGCCAGCATAACTACCAGGACCAGGAAAACTACCGCTTTGATTCTGTTCATCAATCAACCTCTTTCAAGCCGGGAATGAAGATATCCAGAACATCCTGAACTTTTTCAATGAGTTCAAACTGCATCAGGTCCCTGTTCTCCTCGGGGATTTCCTCGATACTCCTGCTGTTCTCAAGTGGAATGAATACCCTTGTAATCCCGGCAGCCAGTGCTCCAAGTACTTTCTCCTTGATACCTCCCACGGGCATAACCCTTCCCTGAAGGCTTATCTCTCCAGTTACGGCTATATCAGGTACGACCGGCTTCCCGGTCAGTGCGGAGAGAAGGGATACAAGTATAGCCACTCCCGCTGAAGGACCATCTTTAGGGGTTGCCCCCGCAGGTACGTGCAGGTGTATATCAATCTCTCTGAAATTTGTTTTCAAACCGTAATCATCCGCATTTGTCCTGATCCAGGAGAGAGCTGTCTTCGCCGATTCCTGCATAACCTCTCCAAGCTGACCGGTGAGGATCAGTTCCCCTTTTCCACTCATAATGGTGCTTTCTATCAGGAGCACCTCTCCTCCTGCAGGTGTCCAGGCAAGTCCCGTGGAAACACCTACACACGGTTTATCCAGAACCCGCATCCGGGAGAACTTCCTTGGTCCGAGGAATTGCGGAAGTCTGGAAGGTGTGATGATCACAAGATCATCATTTCCCCTGGCAACTTTCATCGCGACTTTCCTGCAGACCTTGCCTATTGTGCGCTCAAGCTCCCGAACACCGGCCTCGCGAGTATGGTCAGCGATCATTCTGCTGAGACCTTTTCTCTGAAAGCGAAGTATTCTGCCTGTGAGCCCTGAATTCTTCATCTGTCTTTTTACAAGATATCTTCTTGCTATTTCCAGCTTCTCAGCAGATGTATATCCCGGAATACGGATTATCTCCATTCTATCCATCAGGGGTGATGGTATAGTATCCGTCCGGTTTGCTGTGGTTATGAACTGAACACCGCTGAGATCAAAAGGAACATTCATATAATTATCCCTGAATGAGAAATTCTGCTCCGGATCGAGTACTTCAAGCAGTGCAGATGTCGGATCGCCCCGGAAATCGCTGCCTATCTTATCCACCTCATCCAGCATAAAGACAGGATTATTGCTTCCGGCTTCTTTAAGCCCCTGGATTATCTTGCCGGGCATTGCTCCTATGTAGGTCCTCCTGTGACCCCGGATTTCAGCTTCATCGTGAACGCCGCCAAGTGAAAGCCGCACAAATTTGCGGCTGATGGCTCTTGCGATACTTCTTCCCATTGATGTTTTTCCTACACCCGGAGGGCCTACAAAACAGAGTATAGGAGCCTTCCCTTCGGGATTCAGTTTCCGGACAGCCAGAAACTCCAGAACCCTTTCCTTAACATCCTTAAGATCGTAGTGATCTTTTTCAAGAACGATCTGTGCCCTGTTGATATCCAGTCTGTCTTTCGTGCTTATCATCCACGGCAGGCATAGTATCCATTCGATGTAATTCCTAATAACAGCAACTTCAGGTATTCCCGGATGCATTCTCGTAAGTCTGTCAAGCTCCTCCATAGCTGCATTGCAAACCGATTCGGGAAGATCCTTCTCTTCGATCCTCTGTCTGAGTTCCTCCGCCTCGGGATTCTCGCTTTCGCCCCCGAGTTCCTTCTGAATGGCTTTCATCTGCTCTTTAAGGATATATTCTTTCTGGTCTTTCTCTATTTCCGTTCTGACCTGACCCTGAATCTTGTTGCGAAGTTTCAGTATCCTGATCTCCTTTTCAAGGATGCCGGAAAGAAGCCAGAGACGTTCGAGTACATTGTCAACCTCAAGGATTCTCTGCTTCTCCTTAACACCAGCATCTATCCTGCTTGCGGCCAGATAACTCAGCTTCTCGGCATCACCGGAAAACTCCATGAACAGAGAATCATCGGGTATACTGCGTGTAAGTTCAAATATCTGCTTCAGTTGGATACGCACTGTATTCTGCCATGCATCCAGCTCCACATCGTCCAGGGGAAATACGGATTCCAGTTTTTCAACCCTTGCCATGATATATGGTTTATCCGTTTCAATGAATTCAAGAATTCGGAATCGGACGAGTCCCCGCAGATGAAGTCTGATGATATTGCCGGGAAACCGGTACAACCGATCAATACCTGTAACCGTACCTGTCCGGTAAAGGTTCTCTGTGCGAGTGGAGGAATCCATCCTGTTCTTCAGACCGACAACACATATCATCTTATTGGTGTGTACAGCGTCGTCCACAAGTTCAGCTATTGCTGATTTCGTAATGGTCATCGGTACAATGGAATAAGGGTATACGATCTCGTCTGGGTTTGGCAGAATCGGTAAAATTTCAGGAAGATCCAGAACGGTCGCCCGGGTCATCTAATCTCCTTCTATCAATGTCTTAAGGGTATACAAACCACTGGTTATCGTATCGCAGATATCAGCTGCCGGAGTCCAGCTTATGTCACCCTCGAGAAGCGGAAACACTGGAAGTACTATTCGATATCGAATCGGACCGAGACGGAAGTTGTGACCTCTACCGGCTGGTCGCCCTGCATCGCCGGGCTGAAGACCCAGTTTCTGACTGCATCCATAGCTGCCTGACCGCATCCAAGACCAAGAGGGTCGCTCACAATACTAACACTCTGAACCGACCCGTCTGTGCCAACTAGAACAGAAAGGGTAACGTAGCCATGAAGATCTCCCCTTGCCCTGGCCTGTGATGGTACCTCTGGAGCGCTCTGCTGTACCGGGAAGGGACTTGAGATAGGCAGCTCCTCCACCGGTTCTATAACCGATACTGTATCAGGAGGAACCTCGTCCGGGGTACCGGCAGCTACAGCATTGTATTGAATAGCTGAAGTTTCACCGGCTGTGATGGTAACAGTATGCGTATCGTCCTGGAAATCCGGATTGGAAAGCCGTACCGAATAGGTTCCCGGGTCAAGTTCTACACCTCCGAAAGGTGTAGTACCAACATGCTGGCCGTCAACGTACACATCGGACCATGGCTCAGGCCCCACCATGAGCTGGCCTGTTTCAATTATCTCCTCGAGTGTGACCGTACGGCTGTATCCGTCTTCTCCGAGAGTAATTGTTACTCCGAAGTCCTGTCTGCCCTCCATCTGAACCTGCAGATAATAGCTTCCAAAGGGAAGAACCTGGGTCATCCTGCGGCCTGTGGCAACGCGCTCTCCGTCTATAAAGAAGATACCATTACCCGGTGTTGCAGCAGCAAGCTGCAGAGTGATCTGAGATTGTTCAGATGCAAGGATGTTCATGGTGTGATTGAAGTTAACAGGGTCAACCACAAGGACAGATTCCGGCATGGTGCGGTAACCTGTAAGTACCGCCTGAAAAACATGTTCTCCGGTAGGGATTGAGTCTGTGTTGCCTTCGATAATCTCACCGTCAATCATATAACTGACAGCTTCCGGTCCCGGGTCGTCCTCTCCTTCAGGCATTTCATAAGCGAATGTAACCTGTATCTGAGAAGTTCCTATACTGTCAAGATATAGAGTGTCGGCGCTTATCTGCCCCTCTTCAAAGGTCGGGTTCCATGAAGTGGTTTCAAAACCCGGTGCGGAAACAATGACAGCTCTCTGTGTGAATATGGTATCACTGAGTATGAAAACTCCCGGGAGTCCTTCATCAACGATGGTTCCGTCGAGTGTGGTGATGACGTCGGAGGCACCCATAACTACGATAGTCTCGGTAAAGGGAACTGCCGGAACATCTACAATGACTTCAGGCTCAGGTTCCTTACCACCGAATATCTGCAAAGCTCCAAAAACTATAATCACAAGAAATACAGCTGCACCAATTATCATGAACATCTTCTTCTGTTTCTGTCCATCAGAATCGGTTTTCCCTGCGGCAGTGGCTACGGGTTTCCTGTCCTTTTTCTCTTCCCGTTTCTTTTCAGGTTTTTTCTGTTCCTTTTTCTTTCCGGTCGGCTTCTTTGCAGGAGTCCCTGCTGGAGGAGCCGTAACGACGGGAGCTGTCGTTTTTGAAACACCGGCAGCTTTACCCTTGTAGTCCTCTACTGCCTTTAAAAGTTCACCAATAACAGATGCGCCGGGAGATATATTGAATATTCTTCTGATATTCTCGACTGCTGACCTGGGGTCACCGCTGTTGAGCCTGCTTCGAACCGTATCTGCAAGACCACTTACTTTGATCGAACGTCTGACAAAAGCAATCTTCTTTTTAACAAGATCGTTATCAGGATCATGTCGAGTCGCTCTTTCAAGTTCCTGCAATGCTCTTACAGCGTCGTCCGCTTCGAAAGCCTCGTCCGATCTTTTTATGCAATCATCCACGAAGCCTGACGATGATATGTTCCGCCCGGCACTGTGTGCTCTGCTGTATCTGCTTTTATTGAACTTCTCCATTGCGGCGATTTCCCGCTCCACAATGCTGATCCGATCCATAATCTGGTGATTTTCCGGATCAAGTTTCAGGGCTTTGCGGTAGGTTTCTAAAGCTTCCTTACGCTCACCCTGCTGAATCTGTATTCTAGCGGTCTGCAATAAATTCTTAACTTGTTCAGCTCCTGTGCCCATCTCCAACCTGCTCCCTCTGGTTGTTAGTGCGAGCCATTTATCAGATTCATAATGCTATTTACTGTAAATCCTGTGTCAAGTGCCGCAAAAAAACAACTTGAATATCTGCCGCCTGAAAACAGGCTGTATGCACATCTTCTACAACATACGATTAATAATACTATAGCTCAAGAATATCCAGCCCCCTGAAACGCAATTCATATTCATCTTTAAGTGATTCCCACGAATTACTCTCCGCTGCCATAGATGCAGCTTTCTCCAGGAGGTCGGAATCATCGATTAATGAAGCTATACGGAATGCTGGAATACCGTGCTGCCGAGTACCTGCCACTTCTCCGGGACCCCTGAGCCTCAGGTCCTGCTCTGCGATCCTGAATCCATCATCAGTTGAATCCAGAACCGCCAGTCTTTTTGCTCCATCGGCACCGCAATCGGAGCTCTTCATAAGAAAACACCAGGAGTCACTGCCTCCCCTGCCGATCCTTCCCCGCAGCTGATGAAGCTGGCTCAAACCGAACCGCTCGGCATGGGTCACTACCATAACAGTTGCTCCGGGGACATCGAGTCCAACTTCGACAACCGTGGTGCTGACTAGAATGGAAATCTCACCAGAAAGGAATTTCCCTGTTACCTCAAGTTTTTTTTCCGGGTTCATTGCCCCCGTAAGCAATCCGATACCGAAATGTCCCAGAGGGCCGCGTTTAAGTATTTCATAGGAAGAAGTGGCATCTTTCAGATCCATCTCCTCTGATGCTTCCCTGAGGGGATATATTATGTAAGCCTGCTCACCGTTGTGGATTCTGTTCTGCAGAAACTCGTATACGAAGCTCCTTGAGTCCCTGTTCATCACCCTGGTAGTTGTATTACCCCTGCCGGGGGGCATTTCATCCAGCACTGATATATCAAGATCACCGTAGAACGTCATAGCCAGAGTTCTCGGTATTGGAGTAGCCGACATCAGCATGAAATGAGGACTTGGTTCACGCCCGGAAAGGAGTTTTTCCCTCTGCTGAACGCCGAATTTATGCTGCTCGTCTATTATGCAAAGTCCCATTTCCGGTATGACAACGCTCTCCTCAAAGACCGCATGGGTCCCGATCAGGACATCCAGTGTACAATTAAGAAGGGATTCCAGCAGATCCCTTCTATCCAGAGCTTTTGTACCTCCGGTCAGTAACCCGCATCTTATCCCGGCGGGTTCAAGCATACTGCTGACTGTTCTGTAATGCTGAGAAGCCAGAACTTCTGTCGGAGCTACAAGAACAGCCTGGTAACCGGATCTGCAGCAGATGATGCACGCTGCTGCTGCAACGACCGTCTTGCCCGAGCCCACATCCCCCTGGAGCAATCTTCTCATTGGGACATTCCGCCTTAGATCCGCGGCAATTATTTCCAGAACTGAATTCTGTGCTCCTGTGAGACTATAGGGCAGGCTGCTTACAAAATCAGCGAGGGATCCATCAGGCGGGATCATTTCTATCCCTGTTCTTTTCGATGCAAGAGTTCTTACATAATTGAGTAGAGACTGGTGAACGAAAAGCTCTTCAAGAGCAAGTGCGGATCTAGCCCGTGAGCCCTCCTCCGGATCATCGGGAAAGTGCACCTTGCGGATAACTTCTGAGCGATTCAGAAATCCCATGGTATGCAAAGCTTCAGCTGGAAGCAGTGCTGGTACTGCCGAACAGTACTCACTCAGAACAGTCTCTAATAGTTTCCTCATTATACCCTGCGTTAAACCCGCGGTAAGGGGATACAAGGGAAGCACAAGCCGGGTGTCCGAGCCCGGTTCATCAAGGAATATCAATTCGGGATGAACAATGGAGATACCTCCAAAAAATTCTATCCTTCCGCTTCCGATTATCCGAGCACCGGGCTTAAGCTTGCCGGCAATGTAACTGAAATGAAAAAAAGTAAGTTTCAGCTCCCCGGTATTATCCCGGACAATTGACTCCAGTCTACTTTTTCCATTTCTCGATTTCAGATACACCGATGAAATAACTGTTCCGGACACACTGACTTCCTCGCCGGGAACCAGATCGCAGATCGGGGTTATAATCCTTCGGTCCTGGTAATCTCTCGGTACATGCAGAAGGAGGTCGTAGATGTTTTCGATTCCCAGCCTTGCCAGCTGTCTGCTCCTTGCAGGACCGATTCCCTTCAGGTACCTTACATCAGTTCTAAGCATTTTGACTTTCGATGTACTCATGAAAATAAACTAAAGTTTATACAGTATTCACGCAAGGTCGGTGACAGGAGAGATAAAAGGGGGTTGACGAAAGGTTCCTCAGTAAGTAATGAAGGCGGAACCGTGAAAACACCTATGGAGGTAGACACCCAAGATGGAGCTAATAACCAGAGAGACTCTTGAAGTATTAATAAAAAAGAATCCTGATGACATAGACGCCCGCCTTAACCTTGCTGAAATCATTCGAAAGGATCGCAGTCCTGAGGAAGCTCTTATTATGTACGATACCGTTATCGAGCTGGACCCTGACAATCCGCAGGTCTATCTTGGTAAAGGCTTATGCTGGGCGATGTCACTTCTCGATAATATCCCCACGAAAGAGATCTGGGAGATGGAACTCGATGAACAGGAAATGATCGATAAAGCCATGGAATTCCTTGAGCAGGCGGCCGAACTTGATCCTGAGCTTACTGAGGCTTACAACACTATGGGCAGACTATTCGCGATTATTGCCCAGGAAGAAGATGCCGTAGACATGTTCAAGCAGTCACTCCAGATCGATGCTACACAGCTTGACGTGCTTGAAGATCTCAGAGAGATAACCGGTAAACCCGTCTGGAAAATACTTGACAAGGGCACCTGGATGGGCGAGGAGGAAGAAGAGTAGGCAGAAAGACCGATTATTACTTTAAGGCTGATAAGCTCTTGCGGATATAAGATCGAAGACGATAGCAGCTGAAGGACAGCAATCCTTCAGCTTCCTTTTATACAATCCTGTCATATAACCTATCTCTGTCCTCCTTCCGGAGAGAATATCCTGTAGCATACTGCACTTATTGGGCTGCGATTCGAGCAGGAAATCCATCATTTCCCCGGCTTTCACTGAAGCGGCATCCCTCATTTCCGCAGGTATCACTCCTGTAAGTTCCGCAGTGAGTGCATCTATTGCAGTACCGAGACCAGCTTTCAGAAGCTGGTTGTTCCGGAGGCCGGAGAGAGCGCCCAGCGGGTTGATGACACTGTTCACAAGCCATTTGGACCAGCGGACAATTTCCATTTCAAAAGTTGGAACGACATGCAGGAAACTTTCTCTGAAAAGGTCAGAAGCACTACCTCCTGAGGATACTATAAGATCTCCTCCTGAGATCTCCACAGCATATCTGTCCAGAAGGTGAAAACCTGCGGTGAGGACGGCTGGTTCAACTCTTTCATTCCAGGATTCACCCCATTCCTCTTCAAGACCCATTCCATTCGTAATGCAGATGCATCTGCCGTCAGTTGAAGCCATTGCATGTTTTGCTGCGCATTTCAGGTCGTAGGCTTTCAGAGCCAGGACACAGTAATCACAACGGATGCAATCTCCGGATTCGATTTTTTCGACAGTGCCTTTTCCTGAAAATGCACCAGAGGATGTAAGCTCAATGCTACCGCGGCCGCTTCGGTGAGGCCCGGCCAGAAAAACACTGAATGAACCGGAAAGGGCAACGGCCAGTCCTTTTCCGACTGCACCGTTACCCCATATGATTACGGATCTATTTTTCTGCACTTTTTTCAGCAGGTTTCTTAACTTTTTTCTCGGTTTTTACCTTGATCTCTTCGACTTTTTCCTTGATGTCCTCGACCTTTTCCATACCCTTATCTCTGGCATGCTCGAGTTTTTCTCTGGTTTCATCAAGTTTCTGGATCATCTCCTCATATTTCTCTTTCCCAGTGGTGGAAACCTCGTCGACCATCTTTTTGCCTTCGGCTATCAGCTTATCAGCCTCAGTCCGGAAATGAGTGTAGAATTCTTCTCCCTTGCCGTAGAGATCCTCCGTCGTTGCTCGGACCTTCTCACGTGTTTCCTCGCCTTTTGCCGGTGCGTAAAGAAGAGCAACTATTCCTCCAGCCAGAGCTCCCGCTACGAATGCCCAGAATTCACCTTTGCCGTTTTCAGCCATCGTTATCTCCTTTCATTCTCCGCAACATTTCTTGTACTTCCTTCCGCTTCCGCATGGACACGGATCGTTCCTGCCGACCTTAGGGTTATCCCTTGTGACTGTTGCCGGTCTTCCGCCTCTCTTCTGCGGTTCGCGCCCCGCAGCAGCAGCAGCAGAAGCTGCGGCAGGAAGGGCTGATGATGGATGCATTGCGTTACCGCTTACCTGCAGGTTCTCCGGAAGGCCTGTCCGTGCATTCGCCGGCCACAGGGAAAGCACCTGCCTTACAACCAGCTTATCGATCCTGTCAAGCAGTTCCTCAAAGAGGCCAAAAGCTTCTTTCTTGAATTCCACAAGAGGGTCACGCTGCGCGTAAGCCCTTAGATTAATCCCTGATTTCAGATGGTCTATCCCATAGAGGTGCTCCCTCCACATGGAATCAATGGAGCCGAGAACCGAACGTTTTTCAAGCTCCAGGGATAGTTCCTGACCAATTTTCTCTTTCTTCATATAATAGTATTCAAGAACCATGTCCGCTGCAGCATTTCTTGCTTCATCGGCAGATATCTCTCCTGACATGAGGCCCGAAAGATCGAACCTGGTTCCTGATATCTCCCCCAGTGAAAGCTGTGCTCTCTCCTGATTCCAGTCTTCGCTCTCTGTATCATCAGCTATTGCATCGATGAGAACATGACTCGATACAGCCCTGATCATATCAATCACTTCTTCAGAGAGTTCCTCTCCTGTCAGCGCCTGAAGCCTCCTGTCGTAGATTACTTCACGCTGCCGGTTAACAACATCATCGTACTCGATAAGGTGTTTTCTTATCCCGAAGTTGTACTCCTCAACTCTTTTCTGCGCTTTCTGAATAGCCTTTGTCAGAAGTGAGTGCTCAATCGGTTCACCCTCACCCTCTCCTCCACTCTTCTTCATGAAATCGATGAGTTTCTCAGAGGCGAACAGCCTGAAAAGATCATCTTCAAGTGAGAGGTAGAATCTGCTGGCTCCGGAATCCCCCTGGCGGCCGCATCGTCCGCGCAGCTGCCTGTCTATCCTTCTCGATTCATGTCTGGCTGTACCTATAACGAAAAGGCCGCCGGGAATAGTATTACCGCTTCCATCGGTCAATTCCTTAATCGATTCGGCCAGTTTTATATCGGTTCCCCGGCCAGCCATATTGGTCGCGATCGTGACCGCACCCTTCTGACCTGCCCTTGTTATTATTTCTGCTTCCTGCAGGTGATGCTTTGCGTTGAGAACGCTGTGAGGAATTTTCCGGGCTTTCAGCAGCTTGGAAAGCAATTCCGAAATATCCACAGAAACCGTACCAACAAGAATCGGCTGATTCATCGAATGAAGCCGCTGGATCTCATCAATTATCGCTTTGTACTTCTCCCGCCTTGTCCTGTATACCTGATCGTTGAAATCCTGTCTTATTACCGGAACATTCGTAGGTATGACAACCACATCGAGGGTGTAAATACTCTCGAACTCATCCGCTTCGGTCTCAGCTGTTCCCGTCATACCGGCAAGCTTCGAATACATCCTGAAATAGTTCTGTATTGTAATGGTTGCCAGGGTCTGGGTTTCGCTTCTAATCTCGACATTCTCCTTGGCTTCAAGAGCTTCGTGCAGGCCGTCGCTGAAGCGTCTTCCGGGCATGAGCCTTCCGGTGAACTGATCTACGATCACTACTCTTCCATCCTGGACGACGTATTCCACATCCTTCTCGTACAACTGAAATGCTCTGAGGAGCTGATCGATATTATGCAAAGCCTCAGCTTTATGAGAATGTTCTGAATACGTCTGTCTTCGCAGTTCCTGCTTCTTCTCCTCGGGGATATCCTGAAGCTCAATCTCAGCTATCCCGTCTCCTATATCCTCGAGCAGGAAAAAATCCGGGTCATTCGGTGAGAGCGTCTTTCTGCCGACTTCCGAGAGAGAGATGGATTTCTCCTTTTCATCCATGGCGAACAGCAGGTCTTCCTCAAGTTCATGCCCCTTCTTCTCCCTGAGGATAACACCTTCCATCCTCTGCACTGCCTGCAGCCGATCGGGATCCTGCAGCGAACGCACCAGTTTCTTCTGCTTCGGAGCTCCCTTCCTCGCTTTCAAGTAAAGAAGGGCAGCCTCTTCCTCATTCCCTTTGTCCCAGAGCTCATCCGCTTCGGCAACAATTCCGTTGACAAGAATCGTCTGATTTCTGACCAGTTTATGAACATCGTTTCTGTATTCCTTGTAACGGTTCCGAGAACGCGCTACAGGACCTGAGATGATAAGCGGGGTTCTGGCTTCATCAACGAGGACACTGTCCACCTCATCCACGATCACGTAGTTATGCCCGCGCTGAACCCTGGTCACAAGATTGACAGCCATATTATCCCGGAGGTAATCGAAACCGAACTGATTATTGGTTCCGTACGTGATGTCCTTCAGGTACTGCTTCCTTCTTTCTTCGGGGTTCATCTCCATCTGTATGCAGCCGATGGAGAGGCCAAGGTATTCGTAGACACCGCTCATCCATTCGGCGTCTCTACTGGAGAGGTAGTCGTTCACGGTTACAAGGTGAGCACCCTTACCGACGGGAATATCCCCGATCGACTCGAACTCCCATTTCACGGGGTCATCACCGTACTTCTCCTGCGCAAGCTCCAGCCATTCCGGGTTCAGCTCAAGCGCATTCAGGTACATTGGCATAACCGCAACCAGTGTTTTACCCTCACCTGTAGCCATCTCGGCTATTTTACCCTGATGGAGTACAACGGCACCCATTATCTGAACATCAAAGGGGACCATGTTCCATTCGAGATCGTGATCTGTGACCAGCCAGGAGTTACCGAGAAGCCTTCTGCACGATTCTTTAACGACTGCAAAGGCTTCACACATTATGTCCTCAAGGGTTTCACCCTTCGCGAGCCTGATCCGGAACTGTCTGGTAGAATCCTTCAATTCCTGTTCAGAAAGTGATTCAAGCCTCTCGCAGTAATCGTTTACTTCATCTACATACGGCTCGAGAGATGATATTTTCTTATTCTGTCTGTCACCGAACAGTGAGTTGATTACTTTCTTGAACAATGTATCTATCCTCCGGGTATTGAAGCCTGAATCGAACTGCTGATTCCTGTCAAACTGCTGTTTCTATAATAATGAAAATTTCTGAATTCAGAAACATCATTATTCAGATAGATCAGATTGAACTTCAGAGGTTCTATCCTTTGTCTCATCACCTGCTCCGGGCCAGGGAGGTCTGTTTAGGCATCTTCCTGCTATGAGGAGCAGGATGATGCTAATAATTACCAGAAACAGAGTTTTCAAATTCATGTATCAGATCAAGCAGTGAATCGGCTTTGTGAACGTAGATCTCCGAAGAATCCCCGAGACTGGCGGCTTCCAGGAGCCGTTCCCTTGCAAGAAGCACTTCCCCCTCCCTTAAAGCATCCCTTCCGGAAAAATACAGGGTCCAGCCGAAATCACGGCTGGATTGGGGGCATATTCTAGCACTCCTGGCTCTCCTGAGCGCCCATATACGCCTGTCAGTGTCCTCCTCAGCTTCGGCCAGTGATGCGCATGCCTGCCAGTAGGAATATCCGGTCGATCCTTCCAGTCTAATAAAATGGAGCTGTTCTCTTGAACGCTCTGTTTCTCCGTTCTCCGCAAGTTTTTCCGCAAGAACACACCTGTAGAAAACAACATCAGGCTGAAGTGCAGCGGCAGTTTCAACCAGAACGATAATACTGTCGGCCTCAGCTTCGTTCTGCAGAAGAATGGCAAGCCATGCGCAGGCATCCGCTGCGGCTGAATCATCATCGCAGGCAGAGACTGTGAGGAAGTATGCAAGCGAAGGAGAAGGGCGCATACCCAGTTCCCGCTCTGCGACTGCAAGGTAGTAGCGGCATACACCTCCTCCCCTGACATACTCTCCATAGCTGATAAGCTCATCGTACATCTCAAGACTCTTCAGAGCCCGGATGTATTCCGCAAGATACCACTGATTGTCAGGCTCTATCCTCCAGGCGGCAAGAGCCGATCCGAGAGCATCCGCAGGTTCTTCCATTCTGTTGCAGACCCATGCGAACCGGTAGAGAAGCCATGGATTGCATGGATCCTCCACTATCTCCTCATAGAGTACTGGAAGCGCTTCGGGGAGGTTGCCCGCCCTGGTGAGGGAATCACCTGGTGATACTGATAGTAGAAACAGAATAAGTGTAAGGAAGTGCTGTTCAGGAAGCAGTTTTCAGAACCCGGTCAGTGTGGAATCCGGAAGTGAACCGCTGATATGGAATTGAAACATGAAATCGTCCGAAGGCTGCCACCTGAGATCCAGTCCGCCAAGAATCCTGCCGGTTGAGAATCCGTGGAAATCGTAAAGCTTCGCATACCCGATATCTACAGAAGCGTACCAGTCCGGATGAAGCATGAACGACATGGTTCCAACGGTAAGACCGGTCCCGAGGGTTCGGCCGCCTCCGCTGACCATACTGAAACTTGCATAACCGGAGAAATCCGGATCGAACCAGGAACCGGTTGGCTCAATAAGAGAGAAATTTGTTGGTTCGAGACCGACGGCCAGAACTACTGATGAAACTGTCAGCAGCAACACAATAAGTACTATTCTCATAATTGAATTTTCTCCTTTAGTGGTTCTTCCGCATACTACTCTAGTAATATATTACCCCGGAGGCCGGGTCAATGTTCCATTTGGAACTGCAGATGGATTACGACTTGGATAAAGTAACCGGATCGCTTCTTGAGAAGTTGTCAGAAAATAGTCTCACTTCTCTGACAGAGGATACTTCCTGTCTTTCTTTTTGATTATTCCAAGTACGATTACTCCAAGCAGTACGGCGAACCACAGTGTGGCGAAACGCATGATGAGGGTTGTTACCGCCGCGTCAGATTCCGGCATAACGGTGAGGAGAATAGCTCCTATGGTTATTTCCGTAAGACCGAGACCTCCTGGTATCATTGAAACGGCTCCGGCTATGGTTCCGACAGAATGAGCTAGAAGGGCAAGCCCTACAGAGAGCCCGGGCTCTATTCCCAGAGACATGGACACCAGGCAGAGAACAAGAGCTTCCGCGCCCCATGACAGTATTCCGAGGGGGACTGATATCAGAAGGCTTTTCAAATCCAGGAGAGACGAGCAGTTCCTGTGGAATTTCTCGAAATTCCCGCGATGCCTCCCTATAGCTTTGAACCTGCAGAGAAGGTTGGTAAGAAATCCGAAAGCCTTCTTCCACAGCAGGAAGATCATTATCGCAAGAACAAAAATAACTCCCGCACCTATGGCTATCATTGCACCTTGGTGCTCAGCGAGGACAAGGCCGATAATAGCGATAAAGATCATACTGATGAGGTCCGTTATCCGCTCGGCAACCACAACCGGGGATGTTTGTGAAACAGGAATGTTCCTGCTCTCCTTCAACAGATAGCATTTCAGCAGTTCCCCAAGTTTGCCGGGAGTGACAGTCATCGAAAAACCTGCGACGAATACTGCAAGGCTCTCCTTAGGGGGAATGTGTACACCGATCTTTCCAAGAAAGTACTGCCATTTGAAGAATCTCAGAAGGTAATTCAGAAGAGACAGTGACAGGAAAACGGGTATCCAGTAGAGGGAAATGCCCGATAAGGCGTTCCCCACTTCTTTCGCGTCGGACAGGAATATGATAGCCGTGTATACAGCAATGGCAAGGATGAGTGACCAGATCATTTTCTTCAAGGGATTACTTCTCCGTGGATTGGCTGGCATCCTTTATCATGTGCTTCAGTTCTTCTGCAAGCCTGCCCATTCCAGGAAGGTCCTCGATCAGTTTAAGCGCCTTTGTGGCAAGCTTTGACGCTTCATCCATCTCACCCTGCATAGAACAAGCCCTGGACGCAAGCGCAAGGGCATTGGCTCTGCTGCCTGTTAGAATGATACTGCCGGACGGGATGAGCTCGTACGCTGTCATTGCCTGTACCCTGGCGTCAACAGGCTGCTTCTTCTTGAGATAAAGCATCGCCAGATTAACATGAATACCGCTTCTAGCTGAACCGTCTCTGAGTTCGAGGGCTTCTGTCAGAAGTTCTTCCGCCTCATTGAGCCGCTCACCGAGTTCGATCAGCATTCCGGCGATGTTCATGTTCATGGTAGGTTTGAGGGAATCGTCACGCTTCAGGGCTTCTCTGTAGAGTTTCTCGGCCTTTTCATGATCCTTCCTGCCGCCAGCCACATAACCAAGCTGAGCAAGAGCCATGGCACCGTCATCTCCCTTTTCAATTGCCTGGAGTATTATTGACTCGGCTTCATCGTACTGACCGGATTTGATATAGAAATATACCAGAGCGTTGGTCAGGGGGTCGGAAACACTTTTCTGTTTCATATTCCTTTTCAGGAATTCTATCATATCATCCGTATTTCCCGCTGCTGCAAGCTTCGCTGCTTTTCGCAGCTGGAGCTGCTTCCAGGTGGGTGACTTGATAAGACGCCATGCCAGAAAAAAAACAGTCAGTACAAGAAACGCCAGAATAACAAACCAGATTGGTGGCATCAGTTCTCTCCGTGATTAGTGTAATTCATATCAAATTCTGTGAAATCGGGAAGAGTCGTATCGGGGAGAAAAGTTCCAGCTGAATAGTCGTGAAGAGTGCAGTAGTCCTGAGGGGCGGTTCCCTCCCAGAACTCTTCCTGCCTTGTGTTTTCCCCGCAGGTTTCAAGGGCAAGTTTGCCGGTGATCGTACAGATGATCGCAGTCTCCACGGAATTCGGAGGCGGGGCGGGGAAGGAGACAGTTGAATCTGCCGGAACACCTTCGAATACACCTCTCATGAAGCTGTTCCATACAGGCAGGGCAATGCTGCTGCCGGATTGTCCGCGGCCGTTCTGCAGCCTCATTCTCACAACATGGTTATCGTACCCTACCCATACGCTGGCAACAAGATCAGGAGTGAAACCAACGAACCATGCATCGGCGTAATCACTTGTTGTTCCGGTCTTTCCTCCTGCCCTCCTTCCAGAGTAGGGACCTCCCCAGTACCATCTTGCTCCAGTTGCAGTTCCTTCCCGGATAACCGACTGAAGTAGAGAATTCATAAGGTAAGCGCCTGTTTCAGACAGTACCCTCCTGCCTGCGCTGGGAGTCTGATTATCTTCAAGAACATTACCGTACCTGTCCTCCACTCTGAGGATTGCGACAGCATCCCTGGCAAGGCCTCCTGTCGCGAACGGAATGTATGCCTGCGCCATTTCCAGTGGGTTCACCATGCAGCTGCCGAGAGAAAGTGAATGCACTATCGGTATCCTTGAAGTCAGTCCCATAGCCATGGCTCTCGCGGCAACGGCTTCGACACCAACAGCCATCCCCAGCCGTACCGCTGAAACATTGAACGAGCGCGCCAGGGCGGTTCTCAAGGTTACCATACCATGGAAAGTATGATCGTAGTTCCTCGGCCGCCAGGAGCCTGGAAACATCTGCACAACAACAGGTTGATCAAGGATAGTACTCCCCGGAGACCATCCCTGTTCTATAGCCTCAGCAAAGACGAATGGTTTGAAGGAACTGCCGGGCTGCCGGCGGGCCTGAACGGCACGGTTGAATTCGCTATCCTGAAAATCCCTTCCTCCAACCATCGCTTTTACGTATCCAGTAGCGGGATCAAGGGCCACCAGGGCTCCCTGCAGGTAGTCTGGTACTCCGGAAACAGTATCGCGCAGAGCCTGCCAGTGGGCGTAGGAGCTTTCGTGTCTGAGCCTTTCAGAATCGCTAAGGAATTCTCCCGTCTCGGGATCCCAGACAGGTTCTTTTTCGGCAAGAATGCTGTTCAATGCATTTTCAGCCACAATCTGCATGTCAGGGTCCAGGGTTGTATATACCCTCAAACCCTGTTCGTATACCGCTGACCATCCGTATCTGTTCACAAGGTATTTCCGGATGTACTCGGAGAAGTAAGTCCATTCCTGCTCTATCTCCGGCCTGTGAATCTCAACGGCAAGCGGTGTATTCATAGCCTCATCCGCCTGTACCGGAGTTATGTATCCTTCGCTGGCCATTACCTGGAGAGCAACATTCCTCTGGATCAGACACCTTTCGTAATTGTTCTGGGGGTTGAAGCCGCTGGGGTTCTTGACCATCCTGACCAGCATTGCCGCCTGAGCAAGGGAAAGTTCAGCAGCGGAAGAACCGTTAAAATAGGTTCTTGCAGCAGCCTCGATACCATGTGCTCCGGCACCGAAATAGATCTGATTCAAGTACATTTCAAGTATCTCGTTCTTCTCGAACTGACGTTCGATCTCCATTGCAATAAAGGCTTCCTGTATCTTCCTCTGGATCGTCTGGTCAGGTACGAGGAAAAGACCCTTGGCCAGCTGCTGGGTTATTGTGCTTGCTCCGTGTCTTTCGCCTGTTCTCAAGTCGTGCAGCGCAGCCCTTGCGATACCCCTGAGGCTTATCCCGTTGTGCTCGTAAAAGGTTCTGTCCTCAGTGGCGATGAAACCGTTGATAACCCACGGTGAGACTTCCTCAAGTGTGACGGGATATCTGTTCTCAACACAGGCTGTAGCCATGAGATTGCCCCTGCTGTCGTAAATCTCTGTTGCAGCAGCAGGTTCATGTCCCCGCAGACCGGCGACAAGCAGGTTGCCCCTGGCCTCACTGAATGCTGAACTGCAGTCTCCGTAAACTCTGTATGCAAATCCAACACCGAAGAAAAGACCGGCTATACCGGCCAGTGAAAGCCAGTAAAGGACTGCTATGAGCTTTTTCTTGATCAGAGCTGTTCCTCCAGTAACTGCGAACTCTCAGTCATGCTGCGTATCCTTCTGAACAGTGGCTCTCCTGAATCTGAATAACCGAGGAAATATTCATAAGCTCCCTCCACTCCTGTGAAGGTTACTTCCCGGCGGCCTTCTATTCCCGAAGGCTGGGAGACGAAATCCGAGTGGTAGTTGCTGTCGTAGTTCTCAAAGGTTCTCCATACCAGCCTGTAGCCCACCGGTGTACCTTCAAACAGGTAGAGATTGCCCGCCCAGTATATCACTCTCTCGGGATCACTGTCTCCGTTAAGCTCCACTGCGAGAGCTCTCCATATGATAATGCCTACATCATTCTCCATCTTCTGATCCAGCTGATGGGGATCAAGATCTATCTCCACCTGAGCCAGCGGCTCGTTGGATCCTGAGGTCAGAAGAACAGGGTATGTTCTTGAAAGAGAATCTCTGGCTTCCACAAGATCGCTTACCGAAAGGAAGAACTCACGGAAACCGGCAAGGCGTTCCTCTTCTTCCGCTATATTCGGCTCGTTCCAGATGCCTCCCGCGTATAGACCCTGCATCGCTTCATGACGAATGCTGAGAACGGATTTTGAAATCCATGCCATTTCCTTCCAGATATTTATCAGGCTCATCAGATCCGTCGGGAGTCCGGAAAAACCGATTTCAGCCCTGTCTTTTATTATCTGGAACTTACCGGCTCTTCTTATATTGCTCACGGCCAATACTGCGTAGCTCCCGGGCTGTAGATCAAGTAGAAAATCACGAAAATCCGTACCAGATGCAGCAGCTGCGTTAAGTGATGCGTAGTTCTGAATCGAATCTATCAAACAGTCATCGTACAGCACTCTTACAACGTGCATCTCTCTTCTGACCTGCGGACTCTGAAGTACGAGATTTGCCAGCTGTTCGATCGTCAATGAATCTTCGGTGTCCCGGGGCAGATCAACTCCAAATCCATCGATCAGCCAGGTGTCGTCCGCAAGAATAAAATCGATACGGTTGATTGCCGGCAGTTCCATTCTTCTGATGGTGCAGTAATAAGAGGTTATCATGCCTCCGGTGCTTTCCAGGATCGAGGTAAGGCGACCACCTGCGTCGAAGGCTCTCCATCTACCGAAGATCTGCTGCGGGGAGAGACTGTCCATCGGCAGTGAATCGGCAAATCCGGTGGAAATTAGCTCGTAACAGCTCGGATCGTTCATTCCCAGTCTGTTGGAAAAATCCAGAGCCACCTCCATGGGGCTGTCCGGCAATACTATCACTGAATCACTGACCTCTGCAACAACCGTATCGCCTGCGTCAATTACGTCAGGAGGGGATTCTTCCCCGCAGGCAAGAATCAATAAAACAGCTGCCGGAATACTGATGCATAGCAGTTTTGTCATTCGACCCCCAATGTAACTTTCAGCATTTCCTCCGGAGTTGTCACTCCGAGGCGAACCTTTGAAAGAGCATTCGAATGGAGAGTGGTCATCCCCTGTGCAACCGCTGTTCTGCGAATATCATCAATGGATGCACTTCTCATTATATCCGCACGTATCTCCTCTGTCATCTCAAATACCTCGAATACGGCAATACGTCCTCTGTAACCGGTTCCGCGGCAGTTCCTGCAGCCCTTGCCGCGTTTAAGGACAACCCCCTCCTCAAGACCGATAGATTCACACAAGGATCCCGATGGCATGTATTCCTCACTACACTTCTCGCATACCTTGCGCACAAGTCTTTGCGCAATTACAGCAACAAGAGTCGTTGAAAGCAGGTAAGGCTGAACACCCATATCTATCAATCTTATGGCGGCAGAAGATGAATCGTTCGTATGAAGGGTGCTGAGAACAAGATGGCCGGTCAGGGCACTTCTCATAGCGCTTCTGGCTGTTTCCTTATCACGGATCTCACCCACCATAATTATATCCGGATCCTGCCTGAGAATATACTTCAGCGATGTCGCAAAAGTCAGATCAATGGCAGGCTGAACGGCAATCTGATTGAATTCGTTCGTAACAAATTCAATGGGATCTTCAATGGTGGTGATATTCTTCTCCTTGGTCGCCAGAGTTGTTAGTGAAGAATACAGAGTAGTTGTTTTACCGCTTCCGGTGGGACCTGTAACCAGTATCAGACCGTTAGGTTTGCCAAGCGCATTCTTATACCTGATCAGATCATCGTTATCGAAACCAAGCATTGCGAGGTCCTGCATCAGCAGGGCGGGATCCAGGATTCTAAGAACCACTTTCTCGCCAAAAGCGACTGGAATGGTTGAAGCCCTCATTTCAACGGGTTTTCCTTCGAAATGGGTTCTTATCCTGCCGTCCTGCGGTCTTCTTTTCTCGGCAATATTGAGCCCGGCGATCATTTTGATCCGCGACATTATGGGAAGATGGAGCTTCTTTGGTATCTTGTAGATATCGTGAAGTACCCCGTCGATCCTGAGCCTTACAACTGTTCCCTTTCTATGGGGTTCAATGTGAATGTCACTGGCATTCTCTTCAAAGGCATACTGCAGAAGATGATTGACAGCGTTTACGATGGGGCGATCTGTGGGTTCAACTTTCTGATCTGTTTTACTCGATACGTACCTCTCCAGGTTACCCAGATCAACTCCATCCCTTGAATCAAGCTCCTTGACTGCCGCGGTGATAGACCCGTGAAGCCCGTAGAACTGTCTGATAACTCTTGCGATCTCCGAAGGTCTTCCAATGTACAACTCTATATCTCTACCCAGCATATGAACCAGATCATCAAGGAGTGTTGTGTCTCCAAAGCTGCTTGTCGCCACCTTCAGGACAGATTCAACTTCATCGAAGATCACCAGGTGATGCTTCTGCGCAAATGCTCCGGGCAGAAGATCCGTAACAATCTGATAATCAAGCTCGAGCGGATCCAGAACCTTGAAGGGGAGCCCTGTAAGCCCTGCCAGGAACTTGTAAAGAACCTCCTCCGGAACCAGGCCGCGTGCCACAAGTACACTAAGAATATTTTCATCAGTGACATCATCGAACCTTGAAAGTCTTTCGAATCCGGTATCGGAAAGAACCCCTGCATCGTGAAGCTGTTTGGGAAGAGATCCCATGTCTATCTGCGGCATCGTTTTCATATTACTTTCCTGATAAGCGGCTGCGCAGGCTGATCCCATCGTGCCGCAGCTGATATTCTTGTCGATGCGATGGACGCATCTTCCCTTGACCTGGCATGCACCAGACCAAGTATATCACCGCAGGCGACCTCGGTACCACCCGGGATAAGCTGTTCCCAGCCTGTATCCGGTTTAATTCTGTTGTCCATGCTGTATCTTCCCCCTCCGAGACCCCGGACAGTTTCTCCAACCTCCAGGGCGTCCATCCCGTTCCAGTATCCGGAACGTGATGCACTGACCTCCATTTCTACAGGCGCCCTGGGCAGTGAGATGAAAGCCTCCAGGTCACCGCCCTGAGCATGTACCATAGTAACGAATTTTTTCATTGCCGAACCATTATCCAGCAGTTCCCCGCAGTAACTGATCGCAGATGCTGTATCAGGATACAAGGATGGCTGGGCCTGGCGCAGCATCGACGCACTCAGCCTTATGGAAAGTTCCCGCACATCAGAAGGACCGGAACCTTCCAGAACTTCAAGCGTCTCGCGAACTTCAAGTGCATTACCGGTTGCCATGCCGAGGGGGTAATCCATTCGGGTAATGAGCGCCCTGGCCTTCACTCCGGCTTCCGAGGCAATGCCCTTCAGCTCCAGGGCAAGCTTTTCCGCCTGCGGGAGCTGTTTCATGAAAGCACCGCTTCCCACCTTCACATCGAATACCAGAACATCGGGATTCTCCGCAAGCTTCTTACTGAGTATGCTGGCGCTGATAAGGGGAATCGAGGTTACTGTGGATGTGGCATCCCGGAGGGCATACAGAATTCTGTCAGCCGGGGCGAGGTCATCGGTCTGACCGGTCATCGCCACTCCGTTTGTTTCTACAAGTTCAATGAATTCTGAAAGCGGCAGCTGAACGTTCATTCCGGGTATCGATTCCAGCTTATCAAGCGTTCCCCCCGTGTGCCCGAGAGTTCTTCCGCTTATCATCGGGACCCTCAGGCCGGCTGCAGCGACTAGAGGTGCCAGTATCAGCGATATTTTATCGCCGACTCCTCCGGTACTGTGCTTGTCGGCGAGGGGAGGGCCGTCGCTCCACTTTATAACTGTGCCGCTGTCCCGCATGGCAAGCGTCAGAGCAACGGTTTCTTCCTTTGAAATGCCTTTAATGTAGGCTGCCATAAGCCAGGCTGCAGCCTGGTAATCGGGAATTACTCCCGAGCCCATTGCAGCTGCGAATTCGTAGATATCAGCTGTTGGAATCCTGATGCCATCTCTGGTTGCAGCGATGAGATCGGTGATCCTCATATTATCTCTTCCAGATTATCCGGACCAGAAGCATAAGGGCTACTACCAGAGATGCGATCCCGCCTGCCAGCATCCATTGAGCGTTCGGCTGCTGAAATACGATTGCCGCAACTCCGGCGGCTCCGAACAGGACTGTCAGGATCAGAAGAAGGATGAACGATCCCTTTTTCGGCATATATTCACGGAGGTACTCGCTTACGAACATCAAACCGTCCGGAAGGTCCGGATGCCTTACTTCGTCAAAACTGTGTATCCTCTTCCTTTTCAGAAGTGAAAGAACTTCCTCCGGGTTTTCGAATGTATAATCCTCTCCGTAGGAAGTAGTGATCTTGTAGATGTTCTTCTGTCCGTCCGCAGCGGGAGCATCCTCGGTCTGTTCCTCCCGGGTTCCATCCTGAAAAACAGGCTCAGCTTCATCACGGGTACCGGGTTTACCGGTTTCCGGAGGCTCGGCTGCAGCATCGGTTCTCGGGGGCTTGGTACTGCTGACCGGCCTGGACAATTCGTCATCCGACATCAATGAAGCTTCCGTGGGCCACAGGTCCACTTCGAAGTATCCGCAATCCGCTACCGGCTGCCAGACTTCCCCCTGAATAGAAACCTCCGCCTCCATGGGGACCCTGGATTCAAGTATCCACTTCTTGAGCGTGTCCACATTGCCTGGTATGAAGATCCTTTCGTCAAAACGAAGCCTTACCGGTTTCTTCTCGGGATCATCGGATACCCATTCACGCAGATGGGGGGAGAGTTCTGTGGATGCCTTTCCGAGGATTCCTCCCGGCGGGGTCTTAGGTCCTTCAATCTGAACATCGACGGAGAGCCTTCCCTCCTTCGCCCATTTGACTATGGAATCCCAGTCCGGCGCAACAAAGGTTTTGCCGCCCATCTTGATCTTCCACCAGTTCTCAGGATCCAGCAGGATGTTAAGCTCGTTGTTCGCGGTTACCGGTATCCATTTCTCCGTTCCCGCTATCCTGTAACTGTCATCCAGTGAAATTCTGTGTTCCCGTGCCCATTTAAAGAATATGTCTCTATTGTCTGCCCTGTAGGTTTTTCCATCATGCCTCAGTTCGACAGCTTTGGCCTTAGCTTTAGGTTCACCCATAAAAACTCCCTGTTAACGAGTTGCATCCGTACTTATATGTATCAGGTATAATAAACCTATTAAGCGCCACTCACCAGCATTCGTTTCTCAGCAAAAGGGGCCGGGCCTGACATCTTAACATTATTGGGGTCGTATCTTGAATTTTGGCATTTCATTTGTTAAGACATTTACGAATGCCAAAATTCAAGATACGACCCCGATAATTAACGGCCCCGCTCGCTCATGGACTGAACACAATCGAATCCGCTCTTGCACTTGAGGCGGAATCAGGGTCTATCCAGCCCCTGTTCTCCGAAATGTTAATCAGCCTGTCAAGGTAATTCTCCCAGTAATAGGGCACACTGTCATTCCTGTAGAACCTGTTATAAAGGCGGGGACCAGGCAGGATAGAGACAAGGTAAGCCACCTGTCTTGTTGAGAGATCCTGAAAATCCCTGCTGAAATAGTACTGTGCCGCTTCGGGAAAACCGAACACATCGGGTCCCATTTCAACGATATTCGCGTAGATCTCAAGCATCCTGTTCTTGGAGAGGTACGCCTCCAGCCTCCAGGTCAGAAACACTTCCTGTATTTTTCTGGCGAAGGTTTTTTCCCTGCCGAGGAACAGGTTCCGGGCAAGCTGCATTGTTATTGTGGAGCCTCCCCTTGTAAACTCGCCGCTTTCCATGTTCGCCCTGATGGAATTCCTGATATGATACTCGCAAAAACCGTCATGGTAGCGGAAGGTAGCATCTTCAGCGCATTTCAGCAGCCCTTCAAAGGATGGGTGAAGTGAATCGAAGAGCACAAATCCCGGGTTCGTTAGCGTATCGAGATATATCCTCCTTCGGTTGCTCCAGCTGTCGCGCATGAGGCAGGATCCGCCGTATCTGAGCTGACCTATCGAGATCGGGCTTGCCAGGACACTGAGACCCGATACATCCACCTGAGCATGAAAATCCGAACTGTCCGGAGTCTCCCAGTCGAGTTCAACGAGAATATCAAATGACGCTTCCCCGCCCAGCTGAAGACCTGCAAGGGGGCCGAGAAGAGCAGGCGGCATGGATGAAGTAATATCCTCCCCATAGAACGAATCGTTCCACAGCCTCAAAGAAAGATAAGGTTGTCCATCGAACCGGCCGCAAAGATCAAAACTCACAGGCATTCTCCCGAATAGAATCGAGCCTGATTCGATACTTACATCCCATGTATCAATGCTTGCTGTTCCGTAAAAGCTCAATACTGCTGTTGTGTATAGTGTATCGCCGGCAAGACCGGGGGAATATATCCTGACCGAGTCAAGCATAGCGTTGACGGATACTCCCACCGTATCGGTATCCATGAATTCCAGCGTAAAGTATCCTGAAGGTTCAAAATCGATGTAAACATCTCCCAGAAGAGCTTCGGCCCGGGAGATAAGAACATCCTTTACATTCTCAAGATCGGTTGAGAGCCTGACTTCTGGTAATCCTGATGAATCGCTCAGCTCGAAATACACTTCCGCTGATTCTCCATCGACTTCGGTTATCAATCCTTCAGCATGAATATGATCGCTTCTGGAGGCTGATATGCTGCCTTCGATCTCAAATCCCTGAAGCATCCGGGGCATGGTTACAAGCCCGGATGGAAGCCTGCTGCAGTGAAACCAGCTGACATGGATACTGTCCCTCCGGGAGCCGAAGAACACAGTTCCCGTGCCCATTCCCCAGCTGCTTTCCATCTGCAGGTTCAGTGAATCCCCGGAAGAGCGCCCGGAGAAGGCGCCCGATACGATTGCAGAATCGTGACCGTTCATTATTTCGAAATTAGCGAATCTTACCGGAGGAAGGTTCCTGCCTCTTCGGGGCTCCTCATCCGAGCCGGTACCCGATCCGGGATTCCAGCTACCGCCGTGAACCAGAATACTATCGATTACCGGGTCGAACAGGCTGCCGCTCCAGTAAACGACTACAGTCTGCAAGAACAGCTCTTTCTCAGGGAAAGCAGCATCCTCCAGCAGGAGCACACCTGAGGCAATATCGATATTCCCGATGGATACGGATGGATCGATCTTCCTGAGGGCTGAAAGCACGGGCAATGAAGCGACGGCATCGATACCGAAAAGAACGAACAAGCAGAGTGAAATAGCTGAAATCGCAGCTATCCCTATCCTCAGCCAGTTCCTTCGGCTCAATTTCTACCGCTTGCTCAAAGCCTGCGATATTTCATCGAGGATAGACTCAGCAGCGAAGCGGGAACTCTCAGCCTGTGTGATCGGGCGGCCGACAACAAGGGCGGTTGCACCAGATGTGATGGCATCAAACGGGGTTGCAGTACGTTTCTGGTCATCCTTTGATGCTCCCGATGGCCTTACGCCCGGTGTCACTATAAGGAAATCCGAATCGGTAGCCTGCCTTACAAGTGCGGCTTCAAGCGGAGAGCATACCACGCCGTGAATACCGGCTGCCTTCGCTGAT